>JGI24707J26582_10002040_pt1 | contig 15480 bp, 28 predicted proteins | sample BioPla1DNA1_FD_26582 | JGI IMG/M metagenome (IMG submission 26582) | reverse complement strand
CGAGCGAATTGAGAAAATAGAATCGTTCCACGAACGCAGGTATCAGGAGCTCAGTAAGCAGTTAGATATTAATACAACTAAAATCAAAGAGTTGTCTAAAAGGATTAATGCGGATAAACCTTTTATTTGTTACGATTTAAATTGCAAAGTGCGGAAAAATAAAAGATGAGAAGAATAGATAAAATAATCGTTCATTGCACAGCAACGCCACAAGGTCGTAAAGTAACCGTTCGAGACGTGGATAGGTGGCACAAGCAACGTGGGTGGAAAGGAATTGGCTATCACTATTTAATCGGTCTTAACGGCGAGATTTGGGAGGGCAGGAAAGAGTGGCAGGTAGGCGCTCATGTAGCTGGTTTTAACCGCTATTCAATCGGCGTGGCGTACGTGGGTGGTCTTGTGAATGGAAAACCCGCTGATACGCGTACTCCTGAACAGAAAAAAAGCCTTCTTAAAATTATTAGAGAATTAAAAAGCAGGTATCACGGGGCAAAAGTGTACGGACACAGAGATTTTGCAAATAAGGCGTGCCCGTGCTTTGATGCGAGAACAGAATACGCTAATATTTAGTAACAAAAATAATTTTGAAGTATGAAAAAAACAGCCTTTATCGTATTTATTCTGTCACTGCTATTTGTTTCCTGCACGACTAAGACAGTGCTTATTGAGAACGCAAGAAACACGAAAGATAGCGTCGAAAACATACAACTTAAGAGCGAATTAAATGCAGCTAAAAAATCTGCTTTAGAACTAACCAATCAATTAGAGTTGTTAAAAAAAGAAATTATAAAAATTTCAGAACAACAAAACTTATCGGAAAGCGAAAAACAACAGCTTAATGAAAAACTAATAACTGTGGTGGAAGAATACGATATACACGGCAATATGGCAAAACGCACTTATTCTGAAAAGGTGTCAAAATTAGCAAAAGACCTGAATAGAAGTGAGCAAAAAAATAAATTTTTGGAAAATGAATTATCAAAAACTTACCTATTAAATGAAAAATTATCGTCTAAATTAAATAGCGTTATCGATGAAAAAACAAACCTTGATAAGAAGGTTAAATTTTTAGAAAAAGTGACTTCAGAGTTGAAATTCAAGCAAAAAACTAAGGCAAAATATCCATTGTTCTTACTTCCGATAGGCATTGTCATTGGGATATTATTAAGCGTATTTTTCCCTTCAATCAGTACTACATTAAGAAAAATTGTAAAATAATATGGATAAGAATGTAATCATAAAGTTTATTGCTGAGAGCGAAATAGATGGCAGTTTATCTGATATGGAGCAGGCTAAGCAGGTTATTGATGGATTGATTAAGAAACTTGAAGCGCTCCAAGCTGAACAGAAAAAAGGGTCTATGGAATGGGAGTATTATGCAGGCATGATTGAGGGTGTTAAGGAAGAATTCAAAGATATCAATGCCGAAGTCAGTAAATCCGGGAAATCCATAACAGAATATGCTAAAAATTTTAGTAAAATAAATGAGAAAATAGCTGAAGGTGCTCTAAGTACACCTAAATTCACAACTCAGTTGAGACAATTAAAAGATGAACTTGCAAAATTAGAAGCTGAAGGAATAGATCCTACTGACAAAGGATTTATTAGTTTAGCTGTTAGGGCTGCTGAAATGGAAGACCAAATTGGCGATACTCGTCAAAGAATTGCCCATTTAGCGAGTGATACAAAAAACCTTGATGCGGCAATGAGCTTAGGCTCCGGACTTGCAGGCGGATTTGCAGTAGCTACAAGTACTGCTGCTTTACTCGGAGGCGAAAGCGAGAAACTTCAGCAAGCTTTTTTTAAAGTTCAAGCTGCTTTATCAATTTTAAATGGCGTGCAGCAAGTAGCTAATGTTCTTAATAAAGATAGCGTTGCTAATGTAGTTATTGGTACAGCTGTAGAAGATGCTAATACTACTGCAAAATTAAAAAATTCAATTGCCAAAAAAGCTAATGTTACCGTAACAGCACTTGAAGCAAAAGCTGAAGCAGGAAGCACGACTGCAAAAATAGCAGCTACTGTTGCTCAAAAGGCTTTGAATGCAGCGATGAGGGCTAATCCGGCAGGGATAATTTTAACTGCGATTATGGCACTTATAGGAGCTTATTCTCTATTTGCAAACAAAGCACGAGAGGCAAAACGGGCGCAAGCAGAGTTTAACGCAGAACTGGCGGAATTTAAAAGAATTTCAGACCAAAGAATTAAAGATTTGGAAAACGAGGTTGACCTTATGCAGGCGTCCGGTGAGACAGAAGAAGATGTTTTGAAACACAGAAGAAAACGGAATGAAGAGTTTATAGCTGAAAGCGAAAAAAATTTAGTAAAACTTCAGAATCAATATAATAAGGCAAACAATAAGACAAAAAAGGAACTTTCTGCGGGGCTTGACGAAGCTAAAAGTGTTGTTCAAAATTTCTACGATGAACGTAAGAAAATCAAACATGAATTTAATGTTTTATCAAGAAAGAGGGCAAGAGAAGCAGCAGATAAAGCTCGAGATGCAGCAAAGCAAGCTCATGACAAAGCCTTAGCAGATGCGAGGCAAAGAGCTGAAGAAATTAAAAAAGCTGGTATGGATTTACAAGATGCATTAATAGCTCAAATGCAAGAAGGCAAATTCAAAGAGATAGAGCAGATACGGGTGAATTATGAGCGTAAAATAGCTGAGATAAAAGGGAATTCGAAAAATGAGATAGAGCTTAGGAAGCAACTCAATCAACTTATGAATCGTGAAATACAAGAAGTTGAAATTAAGTATGCTCGTGAAGATGCTGTGCGAGCTAAAGAACTTGAATTGCTAAAAGCTCAAAATGCGGCTGCCGGAAGTGCTAAAAATATTGCACTCAAAAAAGAAGTTCTTAAACGTGAAGCAGAACTTGAGATATTGTCTATAAAAAATAGTGAAGCAAACGAAATTATAAAGGCAGAAAAAATAAAGGCAGTTCGATTAAATCTAAAGTCAGAATTAGCTGAAATTGATGCTGAAATAGCACAACAAGAGTATGATATTGCAAAATTAAAATCAGATGAGCGTATTTCGCTTGAAAAACACAAAGCTGAAATGGTGCTTGCAAACAGTAAATCGACTTGGCGAGAAAAACAACAAGCACAACAACGGATATGGGAGCTGGAACATCAGAAATTAGATGAAGAAGGTGATTTGCTTAAATTTCAGCTTGAAAACAATCTGATTTCCGTAACTGAATATGAAGATGCGGTATTAGATTTGAAAGAAAGCAAAAGGCAGCTTGATTTAGAAAGAATGCGTGAAAAAGCGCAAGCTGAAAAGGAAATTCAAAAGGCTGTGTTTGATTTTGGAATTAGGTTGATGCAACTGTCTTTTGATTTCAGAAGGGACAAACTACAGCAAGAGCTTGAAGATTTAGAAAATCACTATGTGGTAGCAAAAGAAGGTGCTAAGAAGCGAGCTGATCAGGAATTTATAACGGAACAGGCGTTGGCAAAAAAGAAACTTGAAATACGGCAAAAGCAAGCACGTGCAGAAAAGGCACAAGCATTGTTTCAAATTGCAATAAACACAGCCCAGGCAATAATGAGAATATGGGCAGATGTTCCTAAATTTGACTTTGGGGCATCTACGACTGCACTCACTGCTATTGCAAGTGCATTGGGTGCAGCCCAGGCTATTGCAGTTGCTTCAAAACCATTACCAAAATATGCGAAAGGTAGAAAAGGCGGTCCAGGTGAATTTGCAATGGTAGGTGAGTTGGGTCCGGAAATTATGTGGGTTCCGGACGGTGCAAGCATTATTCCGAATGGGAAAAAATTAACACCGGATGTTATGCAGATGTTTGGAATACCTAAATTGTGGGATATTGACAAGAATATCCGAGATTTTTCCGATATAAATATAAGTAGAAGAGTTGAAATTGACTATCAAAAATTAGGTAAAGCAGTAGCCGATAACATCAAGTATCCTAAAAATAACCCGGTAACGGTGAACGTGGACAAATCCGGCGTTACAGTTATAGATGGAAATATGACGACTACGTATTTGAATAAAAAATACAAGGGGGAGTGGTGATTAAATGCTGTTAGTTACACTTGCTAATATAATTAAAATAAAAAGCGGGTTAATTAGTCCGCTTTTTTTAATTTAACAGGTTTTAAGCAGTGCGGGCATATAGCTTCATTTTTCTGCTCTTCGATTAATTCAGAAATCGAGCAATCCAGTGCAGCAGCTATTCTTTTCAGCATATCCGCTGTTGTTTTAATCGTACAATAGTTGAATTGAAATGAACATATGGCAAACCTTAGCATAGTAGCTATGTATGGTTGTGCTCATTAAATTTTTATCTTTCAAAAAGTCAACGAAATCTTCAGCTGTATTCGCATCAAAATTATTTGAAAGTAGTTTTACACCCCTTTCTAATTCATAGTTCTGCAGGTGCCTTGCAATGCAGCGATAGCTACGCTTATAAGTCGCACTTCTTTTACTTTTTCTCGCGTAATTGAAAATAAAATGAACAGCATCGCAGGTACGTGCTTCCTGATATTTGAATAATTTCAATATTCCCATAATTACCAATTTCTAACATGTTCATTAATCCCGCATCCAAGCGAACGCAGATATATCATTGTAACTTTTATATCAGTGTGCCTGCACTGGCGCATAACCACATACGGGTCTTTTGTGAGTTGATATAGTTCTACAGCTCCCGTGTGTTTCCAGCTGTAAAAAGTGCATTCTTTTTTTACACCGCATATTTTGTTTACTTTTCTTTGTAAATCTGTGAAGTCATCAACTCGATTTAATTTAGTTAAAGATGGCTTTAATTTTTTTCCAAAAACATACGTTTCCGGATTAAGTTTAAGGATTCCCATTTCAATAATGTAGTTTTCGAGCGATAGAGGTATAGTTACACTATCTTGTATTCTTGATTTAGCGCTTGCGGATGGGATGATAATAGTTTTATTATCAAATATAATATGTTTTACTTGTAAATTAGCAAGTTCAGATCTACGAAGGAAGCAGTATTTTACAAACATAATAGCATAGAATAGATTTCTCTCATTCTCATATGTGTAATCTAATACGGTTCTTTCTTCTTTATTTGAATATGTTGTGTTTTTTCCATATTCTTCCTTTATTTTTTTAATATCTGAAAATGGACTTTTATCAATATACTCTCTTGCAATAGCATCATTAAAGAAAGTTTTTATAGTTGAAAGCATGGAATTGTATGATTTTCCTTTATATTTTTTAGTCTTTAATAAATAGTCCATAAATTTACGTGCGTGATGTGGAGAATAGTTATAGATATAAAGATGATCCGTTTTAGTTTTTTTTAGATATCTTTTAAAAAGCCCTATTTGGTCATAATACGTTTTATGGCTTCGAGGAGTGAGATATGATTTTTTAATAGCTAAAAGCTCATCAAATAAATCTGGAATTGTAATATTTGGATTTGGTTTTGATTTATCAGATATGGGTGACCAGCCATTTTTTAATTTCTCGAGCAACGCGGATGCTATGTATCCACCTTCTCGTTCTCGCTCTTTACGAGTATGGAAATAGTTTAACCCTAATTTGTAACGGAAAAGTTTGCGTTTGTCTCCAACTGTGTAGTAAAAATAGACAAACCAGTCCTTATCTAAGTCACCTTTTCGAGTGCATAGCTTCGGAATTGTGTAAGATTTTTTTAATTTCATTTTGTCAAGTTTTATTCACGTTTTTATTCACTGTGAAGACTACTTGACTGGTTAATTCTCTGAATGAAAGTTGTTTATGTTTTAATTGTGCGCAGGATACATGATGAGATTGAACTTCGCAAATACAGTGTTGAAATAGCTATGAAATCAAATAGCATTTGCGATCCTGCAGAATTGGCACGTAAAATCTATTACTTTATTACCGATGGGTTTACTCAAGAACCGCACAGTCAATTTGCCACCACTGATACAGACTAAAATAATAAATTACCTAATACATACACCGTAACACCACCTATAACAGCACCTACTACTGATGCTGTGATTGTGATGGTATTATGTATTCTTATTTTACGTTTTTCACGCTTCTCTGCACCACTCCAACATCCTGTGTAAACAAAATTAGCACTTCCACTTTTAAGGCGGAGTGTTTTTTTCCCATAATAATGCTTCGTATCTACGCACTCATCCAAAAGCTGATATACTACAGTTTTATTCGCATTTCTATCAGAACACATTTTATCGATTTCGATGCTTTCGATGATTTCGTTTTTCAAAATATAATCTAAAATAGATTCAGCTACATTCCGATCTTCTAAATTTTTTGTGTTAAAATCAGTATTTATCATATGCCTGACATTCAGATAATTATATGTAAATATAAAAACACAATGTTAATCATTGTTAAATATAAGATAATTCCAGTATATATGTTGAAAATATCCATTATATTTGCAATAACGAAATCAATTTGAAACCAAATGCAAAATCAATTGCAAAGTAAACGACAAATATAATAAAAGTCAATAATTAAAACTAATCATTTTAAATAAAAAATTATGAAAGCATATTTAATGAGTTTAGAAGACTTACAAGACTTAAGAAGCATGGTAAATAGTGAATCGTGCTATACGGATGACGAAAAGAAGCATATTACATCTGAGATAAACAAATTAATCCACAAGCTTATAGGGCTTGACTTTGCGGTAAACCATATTAATTCAAAAAGAAAAGCATCATGACTGAATTTTCACAGCACAAACAACTAATTCTTGATACGCTTGAACATGGCGATAGGATTAAGATTGCGAGGCGTGTAAAAGTCTCACGACCTACCTTAGAATCAGCACTAAATAAATGCTGCTTAGATGAAATGACACCTATGGAAATGAAAGCATGGCGCGGATGTTTAAGATTTGTACGGGAAAAAATCAAAAAGCGAAATGAAGCTATTTCTCAATTGGAAGATGAAACCATTAAAATAGCAGATATGCTATGAAACTGACACCAAGAGAGAGAGAAGTATTAAAGCTGACCGCTTGGGATTGCTTGAGTGCAAAAGAGATAGCAGATAGGTTATTTATCTCTGTGGTTACAGTCAGAAATCACATCCAAAATATCAAGATAAAAGAGCAAGTAAGCAAAGCCACAGAATTGTCGAAGGTGTATTTTATAAAATATGCCAGGAATATAGGTGCTACCGTGTTAATTGTACTTCTATCCTTTAATCTATTTAATCAAAACAGCTCTGATATGCGCGCAAGACGTGTGAGAAGGGGCAGACGTAACGAAATGGAGATTTATTATGAATATTGATATTACACGAGAAAGACTACTTGAACTGGGTAGTTCGCTGGATGAGATTATGCAGGAGCTATCAACGGCGGTTGATGCTCCGGGGTATAATCGAAAAAAGAGAAATCACTCCGTAAGTCGGAAGGTTCATTATATGAATCTAATTGACAATCAAAAATTAGGAGTTAAGCGTAAAATAAAAATAAAATGAGAAAAAACATCGCTCGTCAAATTTCAGACTTCGTGGAAAAATACACGAATACACGAGAAATGGAATCCGACAAATGGATTGAAATTGAAGTAGGGAATGCTTTGCTAATTTTCGACTACGAAATAAAGCGTGGCGACTGCATTGTCGGTGAGATTTACTCGGAAGATGTACCGCTTTCAAGTGCTCAGATAGATGAATGGAAGACTTTTTTTGAAAAGCAAATCGATGATAAATATAAAGAGTTAAATGAGCGTGAATGTACATCTTGGAATGAAAGCATTATGAGTTTTAACAGACTATTATCATATCACTAATGAAAGTAATTCAATTAACATTAATAACTATTACCGCGCTACTTGGTGTGATTTCGCTGGTAGCGGGAATTATAACCGGATTAAAGCATCTGTACATGATTGCAATTGTTGCACTTGTGCTTGCTTACGCCGGAAGTGACGAACCAATTAAAAACAAAAACAATGGAAACAAATGAATTTAAATTAGTAAATGATTGTTTGGAAATTTCGAAACTATCAAATGACGCAGAAAGGCGCAAGCTTTTCGCAAATGTGATATCGGCAGCCAAGTTGATACAGCGACGAGAAGACATAGAAATGATGCGAGAATTTATCAATGAACTTAATTAATTAATCAAATAACTAACCAATCAAACTTAAAAAGAAATGAAAGAGACTGAAATTGCAACTCGTGAACAATCGGCTTATCAAATAGCCACGGCAGATATCAGTGATTCTGCTGGACTGCCAAATTTGCAGGAAGCAAAAGAACTACCTATTGACCTATCCGGTAACTATTGGACTCCAGAGAAAGAAGGGGAAAGCAAGCGGATGTTTTTTGTTGAAATAAAAACTCAGCAAGTGCTTTCTGCTACAGGTACCGGTGAACTTATTGACCTTGAATGTGCTGTATTTCTTGAACAACGCGATGACAAAGCAGTTCAAACTGTAATAAATGGCTCTCGGAGGCTGGTGGGAATTCTTGAGCAATACGTAAATAATGGAACGATTAAGCAAGGCACTCCATTGCTTATAACTTATCTTGGAAAAAGGAAAAATAAAACGAACTCCTTCCACTCGGACACATGGTCTATCCGTCCTTTAATCATAAATATCAAATAAGAATAAGATGGAAGCACCAAATCTCAACACCTTACAAGTAGGGCAAGAGTTAAATCCTCTTGCCTATGCTTCGGGTGATTATCCAACAAAAGATGCAATGCTTGATTATATCATGTCGCACATGGATGATGACCCGGTAGAAATCAACTTAACCGAGCTAAGCGTAAATGGTGAAGTGGTAAAAGACGATATGCAAACTTATCTTTCTAAAAAGCATATCGGAAGTAGCGGTCTGAAAGAATGCTTAAAATCTCCGCGTGCATTTTATTACGATTACGTGAAGCAATTTAAGGAACAGGAGAAGCCATATTTTGAACTCGGAACATTCGCACACATGGCATTCCTTGAACCTGAGCTTTTTGATATGGTTAAAGTAGCTCCGGATGTAAACCTTGCAAGTAAAGATGGCGTAATAAAAATGATTAACTTCTATCAAGAGCTGAATAGTGATGTAATTAGTTTTTTCGATAAAACATGGAAGATGGCAGATCTAAAAGAACGGATGATTGAGGAAAAGAAAAAATGTAAGTATCAAATCATTCAGCCTGACCATTTCGCAATTATAGAAGCATTGAGAAAGAACTATGAGTGGTATGGCGGCGGCATAATAAAGCAGATATTGAAAGGAGCGCGGGCCGAAGTTTCATTTTATGGAATTCACGAAAGTACCGGACTGGGCGTGAAGGTTAGACCTGACTTCTTTAACATCGCAGAAAACATAGGCGTAAACGCTGTCATTTCTTTCAAAACTACTCGATGTGATAATATCAATCATTTTATCTATAACGCTGCACAAATGAAGTACGAGCTGTCAGAAGGAATGTATCAAGAAATAATGACCAGCATTACCGGCAGACAATTCAACGTAACGATTATGATAATGATGCAAACGGTAGCGCCTTATGATGTGGCTGTGCTGTGGTGGGATGCGGAGGATTTGCAACTTGGAAAGTATAAGTTTGAGAACTCTATCCAAACTGTGAAAGAATGCTTCGAGCAAAATTGGTTCCCGGGTTTCGACGCTAATGCTGAAAGTGGAAGCTATGGAATTATTGACATGAAATTACCGGAATGGGCAATGAAAGAACTGGCACCGGTAGATGTAGAAATATAAAAATAATTTATTATGACAAAACAAACTAACCAACCAATCAACGAATCAGAACTTAAATTTGCTTTACCAGCAAATAATGAATTTCCTACTGAATTATTTCAAGGTATGACGTTTCAGCAAATAGCTGAATTGCTTGGAAAAGATTTCATTGTGCTACAAGATAAGCAGGTTTTCGCTACTCGTATAATGAGTGATGATGAAATTTCAGAGGTACGTGCAGAATATGGAGAAATAGCAGAAATGCAGCTGCCTGTTTTACGAAATGAAATGGATGATATCAATGCAGAGTATAAGCAAAATAAAGAAAGAATAACGTCTGAAATAACAGCTCTTAAAAATAAGTTTCTTGACCTTGTAGCATTAGCTCGAGAAGGTGTGAGAGAATATGAGCCTATTGCTGACTACACTTTCCGTATTCCTATTTCAAGTCACTATCTGACATACACCTATACAGGTACTAAGTTTCAACTTGCACGAGTTCAACGTATTCCGGACAGCGAAAGATATGACCTTTTTAATTCTTCTGATAGAAATAAGGAAATGTTTAAATCTCTTGGCTATGAGTTTCCAGATATTACAATAGAGAATCGACAAAATTACAGAGTAATCGGTGACCCTAAATCAGGTGAATGGATTGAAGTGTGGGAAAAAGATGAAATGGATATAGGCTATAAACATTTCAAAGAAGACTTATTAGATGATGATAAAGATGAGATAGTAACGATTGATCGTAAAGAACGAATTGAAATACCAATTTCGGAAAGTCCATATCAAAATGAGCAGATAGAAACATAAGGTGGGAAGACCAACTAAGTACCGACAGAGATTGCGAAATAATCAGTATTGGGAGACGGTTAAAAGAGCCGTAATGCTTAGAGACCATCATAAATGCTGTAAATGTGGAAAAACTTATAATCTTGAAGTACACCATAAGCGATATTATGTCAATGGACAGAGTATCATTGGCAAAGAATTAAATCACCTTGACAGTCTTATGCTTCTATGTGAAGATTGTCATCAAAAAGAACATGAAAAATGGAAACAATTAAAAAGGTAACACAAGAAGTTTATGAAAAAATGCCGAAACAATTCTCTGCACCACTACTTTGCAGAAAGGTAAGAGTTAAACTTAATAGACCAACAATGGACGGTACAATTTTACGTAGACTAAGAGAACTTAGAGCTGACGGTATAACTCCGTATAAGATATTTGACAATCAAAAATCAATTTATGAAAAGCTATGAGTAATTTATCTATAAAAATAAATCTGATAAGAATTAAAGGTGCTCACTTAGTGGATTTGAAAGGTAAAACTGAAACAAAGCAGTGCGTAATACTACCGGTTGAAGACTGCGGGCTATATGTTGGTGAAAAAGGTGTCTATATTGACCTAATTGCATTAGCATATAAAGAGCCACGTTATGACCAAACTCACTTTGTAAAGCAAAGTATCGACAAAGATATTTACAATGCACTAACCGAAGAAGAACGTGGAAATCTGCCAATAATAGGTAGTGTGAAAGAGATTGTACCAAAGCAAATGCAGTCTTCAGGCACGGTAGAGTACGCTGATTATGAAGAAATAGAAAAAGATGACTTACCATTCTAAATTAGAATGATTGAAACNTTGCAACCTTGCATAAGTTGCAANGTTTCTCTCTAAAATTTTTCAACGCTATGAAAAAAATGAAATATGGATTGATGGTATAAAATATAGATTTATACAAAATAATGATGGCTGTAATTCATGTGCATTCAAAGATAAACCAATTGAATTATGTCTTAATGTTGAAGTAAAATGCCTACCGTGGGAAACTGGTGGACTTACAGGTATTTATAAGAAAATATAAATATATGCGGTGTAGTGTAATGGTAACACGCGAGTTAGTTTTTGTACAGAGCCGATAATCTCAAAAACTTTTTTCATAAACTCGAAATCCGGTTCGAATCCGGCAACCGCAACAAATAATTATTAACTAAATCGGCGCCAGTTCAAACAAAAAATAATAAAAATAGAAAAATTAACCATATGAAAATATACATAAGTATACCAATGACTGGAAAGAATATGGATAGTCAGAGAAAAACAGCTTTAGAGTGGTCTATGTTTTTTTCAAATAAAGGTTTCATGGTTGTGANTCCATTTATTTTATCTGATTCCCTACGATTAAAACATTTAAGTGATAATTTAGAGCCACCTACTTACGATGAATATTTAAAATTTGACTTATATAATTTACAAGAATGCACTCATATCTTTCTTTGTAATGGCTGGACAGAAAGCCGTGGTTGTATGGCTGAAGTTGACCGAGCAATAGAGCTTAATTTATATTTTATTACAGAAAGTAACATTAAGGTTAATTAGCTCACAAAACCTTGATATAGTGAAAATAGAGTTTTAATTTAGCGTTAAAAAATTATCTGTATGGCTGAAAATAAACGAACTGTAGTTGTTTATACTGACTGGATATCCATGTTTGAAAAACTATCAGATCAAGAAGCTGGACGTCTTATAAAACATTTCTTTCGATATGTGAATGACCTCAATCCGGATGCACCTGATCGACTTACTGAATTACTGTTTGAACCGATTAAATCGACTCTTAAGAGAGACCTACGAAAGTACGAAGAGATCCGGAAAAAACGGTCTGAAGCAGGGAAGTTGGGAGGGCGCCCAAGGAATGACAAAAACCAAACGAAAGCAAAAAAAACAAATGCTTTATTTGATAAGCAAACGAAAGCAAAAAAAGCTGATAGTGATAGTGTAAGTGATAGTGTAAGTGATAGTGTCTTAAAAATACCCCCTAACCCCCAAATGGGGGAAAGTGAGATTTCCGATTCCGACTTACCGGATTCTAAAATTTCGACAAAAAAAGAAAAAAATAAATTTGATTTGAGTTTTGTAGATGTGGTTTTTAGAAATCTTGTAATTGATTTTATAGATTATCGAAAATCAATAAAAAAACCATACAAGACTGTTAGAGGGGTTAAAATGTTTTACAGTGAACTACTTGAGCTTTCAAATAACAACCTACAGAAAGCTATGCAGTTAGTTGAATATGCAAAAGGAAAAGAGTGGTTAACAGTTTATGAGATAAAAGATAATGGAACAAATAAAAGAGCTGGTTCATCAACAAAGGAACGAAATCTTGAAAGCCTCGCCAAGAACATTGAGCAGGGAATTATCAGAGGTTCACAGGGGCGAAATCAGCATTTATAAAGGCAAATTATTGCCAAATGTGATAGCAGAGCAGATGCTTAAACTGACAACTGTTTTTCCTGCATTGGAGGATGAATTCATTAATGTGCTTACCGAGAGGATTGTAGCAAATGGATTTACAAACGAACGGCTTATTGATGCTGTAAATAACCTAATTGATAATTTTAAGTATCGACGCCCATCAATTGCTGATATAATAGCATTTGATTGCCGTATAAAGCTATATACCAGACGTGAATTTATGGATGCACAGGCAAACGGAACACCACATACTGAATTTACTAAGCACTATGTAGACGGTGAGTTGTTTTTCGTAAAAAAATCCGATTGTAAAAGATATAATTTTAAGCCAAAAAGTGAAAAATGACAGATTTATTTACAAAAGAAATGGAAGTGTGCTTTCACAAAGCATCAGGAACTGAAATAATAATTGAGCGAACCGAATGGTTTAATGGTGAATTGCACTACAAGTGCCTTATACCTCAAAAAGACGATAACGGCAATGAACATTATTTTGAGAATCATCCGTGTGCTAAAAACACCTGTGAGCTTTTACAATCTTTCTCACAAAATATTAAAGAAAGACAAAAAAACAATGAATTAATAAAGTGGACATGAAAAAGATAAGTAAAAAACAAGCCAGCAGGAATGCTGAAATAGCACGTATAAAGAAAAGCCTACCGGATAAATGCGTAATACCGTATTGTTATGAATACGGATGCGATCTTGCACATATCTTGCCTAAAGGTCAGTATCCGGAATACTACACTAAACCTGAAAACTTGGTAAGAATGTGCCGGAAGCACCACAATCTGTTTGATAATGATATTCAATTCAGACAACGTCAAAAACACCTATTTTTGCAGGTTGCTGATTTTGATTTAAGAAACGCGGTTAGATATTTTAGGTTTTAATAAGCGTTTTTTTGGGGTCATTTTCTAATTAAAATAATTGGAAAGAAATCAAAATGAGTATATTTGTATTAGTGTCAAATTTAGTCATTAAAGTTTATGAGTTCAGAAAAATTAGCTTCAAGGGTTATAAAGACTGAAAATATAAATTGGCGTGAATTGAAATTCATACAGCAAGAAAATTTCAAAGAGTTATCAAACGATGATATGCACGCAATAAAGGCGAGTTTAGTTGCAAATAACTTTGCTCAGCCTTTTTATATTTGGGAAGATATTGATGGTGGGCAAGTAAGGTACTGTTTGGACGGTAAACACAGAATTCTTGCACTTGAACAATTGATTAACGAGGGTTATGAAGTGCCATATTTACTCCCGGCAACGTTTATTGACTGCGAAAATAAGAAACAGGCTGCCAAATTAGTCATCATCTATTCATCAATTTATGCCAAGGTCAAACAATAGGGATTGTTTGATTTTCTAAAAGAATACGAATTTGAAATGTCGGAAATAAAAGGCGAAATAAGTTTGCCGGAGTTTTCCGTACCACGTTTTGAGCAGAAGTTTGACCTGCTTGGAATTAATGAATTGAATGGTAGTGGCTCATTTGACGATGATTTTGAAATTAATGAAAACGCTAAGATTATTGTTAATTCAGGCGACATCTTCCAATTGGGTAAACACCGGATTATATGCGGAAGCTTTGAACATGCCGATGTAGTTGATTTGCTGATGGAAAATAATAAAGCAAGGATTATTAATTGCGATCCTCCGTATAACCTGCCTGCTGATTATATCGGAAATGTAAATGAAAAAGTACATACAAACTTTGCGATGGGACACGGCGAAATGAGCGATGCTGAATTTGTTGATTTTATCGAAAAGATTATGTCGCAGTCTGTCAAGTATTCGATGGACGGTGCAATCCACTACATATTTATGGATTTCCGTCATACGTGGCATATGGGCGAAGCAGCGCGTAAGGTGTACGGAAGTCCGGAACCAAAGCAGATGGCAGTATGGGCGAAAGATATGATGGCGCTTGGCTCATTTTACAGAGCACAGCACGAACTCTGTTTTATTTATAAATCAGGTACTGAAAAACATATTTCAAACCTTGAATTGATGGACCGTATCCGCTCAAATGTTTGGAAGTATCCATCCGCAGTAAGTGTTGCTAATCCTGATAGGAAAGAAATACGTAATCATCCAACTCCAAAGCCGGTAGCTATGATTGCTGACTGTATTTTAGACACAACTAACGAAGGGGATATTGTTATTGATTGGTTTCTTGGCTCCGGCACCGCGTTGATAGCTTGTGAGAAAACAAGGCGTATATGCCGTGCTACTGAAATTGAGCCAAAATATGTTCAATTAGAGATTATAAGATATATCAACTATATGCGCAAACAGGGCGTCGAGCCTGAATTTAAGCATCTGAATGGTTCTTTAACGATAAATGATTTTGAGTGATGGGTGTAGAAAAAGACAGAATTATTGACTATTTAGAAGGACAGATTGATGTTAAAACAAATGCACTTCAAGCTCTTGATGTCCCTATTGTGAGTGATGCCGGAAAGTATGAACTCGAAAGGGAAAGCATAAAAGTACGTCACGACATATATGAGCTTAAAAGGCA
>JGI24707J26582_10002038_pt1 | contig 15493 bp, 6 predicted proteins | sample BioPla1DNA1_FD_26582 | JGI IMG/M metagenome (IMG submission 26582) | reverse complement strand
ATATAAAATAATACTTGGACTAATAGTAGGAGGCATAATATCATACCTATTAGGACCATCCATACAAACATTTGGAACAGAATTCACACCAGAAATTCCAAAACAGACATCATACTACTATACCAACCAATGTTACAATACCGTCAACTATCAAACGGTAGATAGAAACATAAAACGTTTTATGGCACAATGGGAATTAACAGGAGCCTCACTCGCCATATCAAAAAATGGCGAACAAATTTACACAAAAGGCTATGGTTGGGCAGATAAAGAAAACCAAATAGAAGCCGAACCATACCACTTATTCCGCATTGCTAGTATATCAAAACTTATAACCGCAATAGGTGTAATGAAATTAGTAGACCAAGAAAAATTAAAACTTGAAGACAAAGCCTTTGGACCCAATGGAATATTAAATAAAGAACCATACCTAAGCTATATAGACAATCGAGTTGAAGAGATAACAGTAGAACAACTACTCACACACACCGCTGGATGGACAACACATTGGGGCGATCCGCTATTTATTCCGCACAGCATATCATCACAAACAAAAAAGGAGTTACCATTATCACAAGAAGACATAATAGAGTTTATGTTACAAAAACGCCTACACTTTAAGCCTGGAACAGATTCATATTACTCAAACTTAGGATATGTAATATTAGAAAAAATAATAGAAACCATAACAGAAGAAAATTACGAAGAGTATATAAAATCAGAAATACTTTACCCATTGGAAATATACGATATGACGATAGGTAGAAGCTTTGAGCACGAAAAACTACAATTAGAAGTAAAATATTATGAACCTATAGATAGCGAACCAAAACTACAATTCAATAGTTTTAATCTCTACAACAGAGAGTCTTATGGTGGAAATGACATACAAACATTAGGAGGAGCAGGTGGTTGGGTAGCGTCTTCTACAGATCTACTAAAACTATTAAATGCCTTAGACTATGAAAATAGCGATCAATTGATTTTATCAAAAAACTCATTACTAAAAATGACACAAATGTCTCCTGAAGGTTTCCAACCAATTGGATGGCGAGAAATAACTACAAACACTTGGTACAGAACAGGAACTTTAGCCGGCACATCAGCTATAATGACACGTTTAAATAATGGATATTCATTTGTATTAATATTTAATTCAAGCACTTGGAAAGGTTCAGCATTATCAACTTACGTACTAAAAATGTTTAATACAACTATTAGACAACTTGAAAGAAATGAATTTGCTAAATCTTAAAAGCAAATGCTTAATAAATCTCATAAAAATATTGTCAACAACCATAATATTGGAAAGAAAATTATTTTAATCAGATAAAATAATTATTCTACAATTAATTAATGTTATTAAAATCCTACAGAACGTCTGTAGGTTTCCCAATACGGAGCAAAAAACAGCATAAATATGTGTGTTTTATTAGAACAGTTCAAAATATTGTTATTAGTACAACCCGCTACGGGGTTGGTGTTAAGAGATTATTAACCCCACAATAAATTATGGGGTTAATAACATACAACACCATTCGGTGTTGATAAGCATAACGTCTTATTATTATTAGTATAGTTCAATTTTTCATATTAAAATTCACCCCCTCGCCAGAGGCGAGGCGAGGCGAATGGGGTAAAATATGAATAACCCCGTAATTCATTGCGGGGTTGATAATCCAATGAAAACCATCCCAAAATGGGTTGAATGTGACACATCAGATATATCAAGATGTTCATTTGTTCAAGAGTTCTATATTATTCTAGACAATATTAAAACTGTATAAAACGTCTGTAAACAGACTAAACTTAATTATCAAAGTTTTTTATAATAACTATATAAAACTCACTTATTATAAACATCCCTTATTTGTCTTATAATTTATATTATGTTAAGTAGTGCAAATATATAATAAGGGAATGTTTTTACACATCCCCTTATCATTATATTTTATACTATTCTAATTCTTTCAACTTTTCAGTAACCTCTTCATATTTATCACTCATCTCAAAACGATAATAAAGATTCTTTAATGTTTCAAGAACCATAGGATTCTCAGAATCAATCTCATTAGCACGCTCTATATACGGCAGAGATTTCCTAAAAGTCTCTTGAGCAGCGTCTCTAGCAATTTCAAACTTCTTATTATCCATAATATCATTAGCAGCATTCATCTCCTCAGCAGCTCTATTATAATAAATTACACCAATATTAAGAATTGGATCAAAGAAATCATCCTTCAGTTCAATAGCCTTTTCATAATTCTCAAGAGCAGCATCATAATCTTTATTCATATCATACATAACACCCCTTGCATTATAAAAGCTATGATTAGTAGGATCATTTTCAATTGCAGCATTTAGATAGACCAAAGCCTCTTCATTTTTAGAAGCTTTTAAATAATAATTAATCAAAGTAGTTAAAATTCTATCATCACTTGGATACTTTTCAAAACCATTTTTCAGATTTTCTTCAATTTTAACAGAATCATTAACCTCTGTATAAACCTCATTTAAAAGTAAATAAACATCACCCTCACCATAACTTAATTCAGCAGCCTCTAAAAAATATTTTTCTGCCAAATCCCATTGTGAAGACCTAGTTGCAGCCAATCCGCTATAATAGATAAATACAGAGTCAGCAGGCAAATTATCTTCCTTATAAATAGATAACTTATTGATATTTATAACATTTTGGAAAGCTTTTAGCGCAGTTTCGAAATCATCATTATTAAAAGCCTCAATACCCATATTTTGCATTTCAGGCATAAAGAATGTTAAAGCAATTTTAATATCTTTCTTAAACTTACCAATTTGCTTCCCTTTTGCATTACCCTTAGCATCAAGCTCAGCAGATTTCATAAACAAGTCAGAAGCATTCATCAGTAGATCTGTCTTCGATTTATCCGCTTCATACTTTGCCATAGCAACACGTGCACCAATCAAATAAGTTTTTGGCCAAGCCTCTGTCTTTGGATGAACAATCGCCGCGTCAATTCTTGTTTGAGCACCATCTAAATCTCCATTTTCGATAAGCGCTTCAGCAGCCATAACTTTACCTTTTTGAGCAAAAATCACGACACTTGACATCAACAACATAGTTGATAGTAAAATAATTCTTTTCATCATCATTCAATTTTATTATTTAGTGGATTGAATTCAATTATCTTAAACTCAATCCACTTATAGAAATTTATTTTATAAAACTTTAATTACTCTTCATTTAAATTTTCATCAACATCATCTTCAGCAACATTCTCATCATCAGAAGATTCATCTTCAATCACTTCAACATCCACATCCTCGATATCTACATCTTCACCATCCTCATCCGTCGAAAAATCATCTTCTAAACGTTCTGCAAGAACTTTTGTTACAGAAGCAATGTCATCATTTTCTCTCAAATTAATAACCCTCACCCCTTGCGTAGCTCGTCCCATAGTTCTTAAATCAGAAACAGCTAATCTGATAGTAATTCCAGATTTATTAATAATCATCAAATCNTTATCATCATNAACATTCTTGATAGTAATCATATCACCAGTTTTTTCGGTAATTCTCATACTCATCACCCCTTTTCCACCTCTATTTGTNATTCGATAACTATCAATAGACGANCGTTTTCCATATCCTTTTTCAGAAACGACTAATATATCATCTTCAAAATCCTTTACACAAATCATACCAACCACTTCATCACTGTCATCTCTTAAAGTAACTCCTTTAACTCCTTGTCCAGTTCGGCCGATATTTCTAACCTTAGACTCATTAAATCTAATAGCCCTACCCGATCTTGTACCGATTAGAATATCATTTTTTCCATTAGTCAATCTCACATCAATCAACTCATCCCCCTCACGTATAGTAATCGCAATCACACCATTTTGTCTAGGTCTAGAATACTCCTCTAAAAGAGTTTTCTTAATCATACCTTTCTTAGTACCCATAACAATATAGTGCGAATTGATAAACTCAGTATCCTCTGTCAATCTCTTCACTCGAATCAACGCTTTAACAGCATCATCAGCTTCGATATTAAGTAAATTCTGAATAGCTCTACCCCTTGTGTTACGAGCACCTTCAGGAATTTCATATACTTTTAGCCAGAAACATTTACCATTTTTAGTAAAGAATAGTAAAGTGTGATGCATAGATGCAGGATAAATATGCTCAATAAAATCCTCATCCCTCATACCAGCCCCTTTAGAACCGACACCACCTCTACTTTGAGTTTTAAATTCAGCAAGCGGAGTACGTTTTATATATCCTAAATGAGAGACAGTAATAATCATCTCCTCATCCGCATAAAAATCTTCAGGATTAAACTCTTCTGATGAATACTGAATATCAGTACGTCTCTCATCAAAATACTTAGTTTTAATCTCATTAAGCTCCTCCTTAATTATCTCCATTCTGAGTTCAAAACTGGCTAAAATATTCTTTAACCTTTCAATCTCACTCATCACCTCTTCATACTCAGCTCTTAACTTATCTTGCTCAAGACCAGTCAGTTGACGCAATCTCATCTCAACAATAGCACGAGCCTGGATATCAGAAAGTTCAAACCTTTCAATCAAATTCTCCCTCGCCTCTTCAGGATTAGCTGCAGCTCTAATGATTTTGATAACTTCATCAATATTATCACTAGCAATAATCAATCCTTCAAGAATATGCGCTCGCTTTTCTGCCTGATTAAGTTCAAACTCAGTACGTCTAGTTACAACCTCGTGTCTATGCTCTACAAAGTTAACAATCAAATCCTTAAGATTAAGCATCTGAGGTCTTCCTTTAACTAAAGCAATGTTATTAACACTAAATGAAGATTGTAAAGCAGTATTCTTAAACAAATGATTTAGGACCACATTAGCAATTGCATCTCTCTTTAAGTCAATAACAATGCGCATTCCATCTCTATCCGACTCATCATTCACATTCGAGATACCATCAATCTTTTTATCATTAACAAGATCAGCTATCTTAATAATAAGTTCAGCCTTATTTACCAAATACGGTATCTCTGTTATAATAATTTTCTCTCTTCCCGAGGCATCAGTTTCAATTTCAGTTTTTGCCCTGATAACAACCCTACCTCTACCTGTATGATAAGCATCCTTAACTCCCTGATATCCATATATTGTACCACCAGTCGGGAAATCTGGAGCTTTAATAATTTCAATCAGCTCGTCAATTTCCACATCATTATTATCTATATATGCATTAATTGCATCAATAGTATCAGGTAAATTATGCGGAGCCATATTAGTAGCCATTCCCACCGCAATTCCAGACGCCCCATTAATAAGCAACATTGGAACTCTAGTAGGTAAAACAGTAGGCTCTTTTAGTGAATCATCAAAGTTTAGTTGAAAATCCACAGTATTTTTATCAATATCCCTTAAAGTTTCCTCCGAAAGTCTATTTAATCTAGCCTCTGTATAACGCATTGCAGCTGGACTATCACCATCAACCGAACCATAGTTTCCTTGTCCATCGATTAACGGATACCTCATTGACCACTCTTGCGCCATACGTACCATAGCGTGATACACAGACGAGTCACCGTGCGGGTGATACTTACCCAAAACCTCTCCCACAATACGGGCAGATTTTTTATGAGGTCTATTTGATGGAACAGGCAACTCATTCATTCCATAAAGCACTCGTCGATGAACAGGTTTTAAACCATCCCTAACATCTGGAAGTGCACGTGAGACAATGACAGACATCGAATAGTCGATGTAAGCTGACTTCATCTCCTCTTCAATATTTATCTTAATAATCTTTTCTCCTTCAGTCATTTATCTTTAAATTTTAGTTTATTCTTCTATTTTTATAAATAAAGTATTTATCACTTTAAAAAACTCCACTAAATTAATCATTTTTAAAACATTTATAAAATATGTAAGGCTTGTTTTTATTAACAATTGATAAGAATGTGATATTTATATTAAAAGTGTTATTTTTGTAATTAATTTCTAACCTAAAATTGATAAAATCATCAATAAAAAAAATAAAAGAAACAAAAAAACAGTCAAAATCAAATAAATTAAAGGCAAAAGAGAGTCCTAAAACCTTTTTTTAATTATATTGTTTTTTTTGAAATAGATATTAAACATAAACTGCATAACAACTATGAATATTAATTTATCCCAAGGAGTGCGGAAAGTATTATCACATAGCAACTCAGAAGCCAAGCGTTTAGGTAGCGAATTTCTTGCACCTGAACACCTACTTTTGGGTATTTTACTTGAAACACGTGGAAATGCATATAAAATATTAAAGGAACATAATTTAGACATTGAGAAAACAAAACAGATAGTAGAAAATATTTTTGAGGCAAACCAGTCTAAAATCAACAAGAAGACAGTACCTTTATTATCAATTACTGAAAAGATTATTAAATTAGCACTATTAGAATCTCGGCATTTTAAAGCTAAAAAGATATCAACATCACATCTTTTATTAGCTTTATTGAGAAACAAACACAGTAGAATATCAGAGATTATGGAAAAAGAAAATATTAATTACGATTTAATAAAGAACAATTTATTATCTCAGCTGCCAAGCAACAGGTCGCAAATACCTGATGATGACAACCAAGACAATCCATTTTCGCGTGGTGGCGGTGGATCGGAAGGTGGAAAAGACCCGTCATTCAGTCGTAAATCATCAAGCGACACCCCAGTTTTAGACAACTTTGGTATAGATATTACCAAAGCAGCTGAAGAGGGACGTTTAGATCCAATCGTTGGTCGTGAGCGCGAGATAGAAAGATTAGCTCAAATTTTGAGCAGGCGTAAAAAGAACAATCCAATCTTAATTGGTGAGCCAGGTGTTGGTAAATCTGCAATAGCTGAGGGGTTAGCTTTAAGAATTATTGAGCGAAAAGTATCAAGAGTACTATTTGACAAAAGAGTAGTTACACTTGATTTAGCCTCTATTGTTGCCGGAACCAAATATAGAGGACAATTTGAAGAACGTATAAAAGCAATTTTAAACGAACTCTCAAAAAATCCAGATATTATACTTTTTATCGACGAAATTCACACAATAGTTGGAGCAGGTGGTGCAACTGGCTCATTAGATGCGGCTAATATGCTTAAACCAGCACTTGCACGAGGAGAAATTCAATGTATTGGAGCAACCACACTTGATGAATACCGTCAGCATATTGAAAAAGATGGAGCATTAGAGCGTCGTTTTCAAAAAATAATGATAGAACCGACCTCTTCAGAAGAGACATTGGAGATTTTAAACAACATTAAAGGTAAATATGAAGATCATCATAATGTAAATTACACACCTGAAGCATTAGAAGCTTGTGTAAATCTTACTGAGCGCTATATTTCAGATCGTCATTTACCAGACAAAGCCATCGATGCTTTAGATGAAGCAGGATCACGTGTACATATTTCCAACATTATCGTTCCAGATCACATTTTAAAACTAGAAGAAGATGTTGATGAAGTCAATAAAAACAAACTTGATGCAGTAAAACGTCAAGACTTTGAATTAGCAGCTAGTTTTAGAGACAAAGAGAAAACATTAATTAGTGATTTAGAAGAGTTAAAAAAGAAGTGGGAAGAAGAACTTCAAGAGCATCGTGAAACTGTTGATGAAGAGAAAGTAGCCGAAGTAGTTGCAATGATGACCGGCATACCTGTTCAGCGTATTGCCCAAGCAGAGGGTGTTCGTCTATTGGAGATGGGTAACAAAATGAGCGGCAAGGTTATTGGCCAAGAAGAAGCGATACAAAAAATAGTAAAAGCAATTCAGCGAAATCGTGCAGGACTTAAAGATCCAAATCGTCCAATTGGTTCATTCATTTTTCTTGGACCCACTGGAGTTGGAAAAACACATTTAGCTAAAATAATAACCGAACATCTATTCGAGTCAGTTGATTCATTAATACGAATTGATATGAGCGAATATATGGAAAAATTCAGTGTTTCTCGACTAGTTGGAGCACCTCCAGGGTATGTTGGCTATGAAGAAGGTGGACAGCTTACTGAAAAAGTAAGAAGACGTCCATACTCTGTGGTACTTTTAGACGAAATAGAAAAAGCACATCCAGATGTTTTCAACCTTATGTTACAAGTGCTAGATGAAGGAAGACTTACAGACAGCTTGGGTCGTAAAGTTGATTTTAAAAACACAATTATAATAATGACCTCAAACATTGGTACACGTGAGCTTAAAGACTTTGGAAGAGGAATAGGGTTTTCAAAACCATCAGACCAGTCTGACAGCGACCACAGTAGAGGCATTTTAGAAAAAGCTCTTAAAAAAGCATTTGCTCCAGAGTTTTTAAATAGAATTGATGATGTAATTATATTCAACAGTCTTACTGAAAAAGATATTTTTGAAATTATTGATATTGAATTAGCAGGACTATATAACAGAATTGAAAGTTTAGGTTATAAATTAGATCTAACAACCAAAGCTAAAAAATATATTGCCAAGAAAGGTTACGATCCGCAGTATGGAGCTAGACCTTTAAGAAGAGCAATACAAAAATATCTAGAAGATGAGATGGCTGAAATAATTATCCAAGCCTCAATATCAGAAGGTGATGTTGTTAAGGTTGATTATGATGACAAAAAGGATAAGATTATTGCAGAGCTTATAAAAAATAAAATATCTCAAAAAGAGTTAGATCAGAAAAAAGAAGATCAAAATTAAACCAAATTGTCCATTAAGAGAAAACGAGGTTAAATATACACAAATCAGAGTTATCCAAAAGAAAATTTAAAAATACTGCGTTATAACCCCTAAATCCCCTAAAGGGGACTTTAGACCTGTTATCAATTTGCAATCCACTGGTTATTAGCCCCCTTTAGGGGGTTGGGGGTAGAACGTAATAGAATAAATACATTTTTGCATTCTACTAAATAAAATACCTTTATGAGTAGAGCATTAATTATTCTATGTATAATTTAGCTAATGGACAATTTCGAATTAAAATATTTTCACCAAACAAAAAAGGGATTGATAAAAATCAATCCCTTTTTTTAATATCTTTTTATAAAGTAAAATTAATTACCATCAGATAATCTTGTGTTAATTTCTCTTAAACACACCTCTGCATTTTTATTAGCTGCATCAATCTCTAACACCTTCTCAAACCAAGGTTTTGCTTCAGCATAAGCCTCATTTGCTCTACTTGTAATCTCATCATACTGAGATGGATCAGCATTTTCAGCTGTACCAATAATTTGGTTAGCATTATTATAATGCTCAGCACCTTGTTTTAGATAATAAGTAGTAAGTTTTTTCTTTATATGGCCTAAAACTCCACTAGTTGGGAACTCTTCTAGCGCAGCAGTCAAAACCTCAACCATCTCCTCCTCTTTATCCATAGCTTCTAAAGCACTTGCCATATAAAAAGCAGAATAATCACCTCTATATTCTAGTTCTTTAGACTCAGCATAATATTTATATGCTTTCTCATTATCCTTAGCTCTCCTTGCAGAAGTTGCCATATTAAAAATCATAGCCTTATCAACTTCAACATCTTCAGGCCAGATATTATATGAACTTTCATATAATTCTAATGCTTTACCATAATCCTTTGCTTTTAATGCTTCATTACCATTATTCTTAAATTCAATATATGAATTATCATCTTGGGCAAAAGCAAAAAAAGTAAACAATAACAAACTTAAAGTTGCAAAAATCTTCATAACAATAATATTTTATTTTAATTTTCAATTGAATAATAACAAAATTACTATTTTTTTTAAAATTGCATAAAAAAAAGAGCAATTTGTTAAAAACTATTCAATATTTATGCCAATTTCTCTATCTCTTTTCTAAAATCCTCATATTTAGTGCTCATTTTTGTTATTTCATCCCTATTTGGAAGCTCAAATTCAATTTCATAACCAGCACCTTTTAATCCGCCATCAATTAATGGGTCCATAACCTCACCAAACTTAAAAGGATGAGCCGTAGATACAAACACACCAGTCTCTCCATCTTCAAGTTCAGCTTTAATACCAACATAAGCAGCAGAAGTGTGTGGATCCATCAGATAATTAGTTGATTTATAGACCTCTTGAATAGTTGACTTAATCTTATCATCTAATACAGAAAAAGAAACTAAACTATCTTTTATACTATCCAACTCATTATTATACAAGTCATACATACGAGGGAAATTACTCGGATCACCAACATCCATAGCATTAGCAATAGTAGGGATAGTACCTTTTGGAGAATACTCACCACTATCTAAAAACCTAGGTACCACATCATTAGCATTAGTAGCTGCAACAAATCGTTTAATAGGCAATCCCATTTTAACAGCAATCATAGCCGCCGTGATATTTCCAAAATTACCACTAGGCACCGAAAAAACGATATTATCATCAACACCTTGTTTCTTAAGCTGAGCAACAGCGTGGAAATAATAAATCATCTGCGGTAAAAGTCGCCCCATATTAATAGAGTTNGCCGANGTCATATAAATCTCCTCACGTAGCTTAGCNTCATTAAACGCATCCTTAACCAACCTTTGGCAATCATCAAAACTACCCTCAACAGCAATAGCGTGAACATTACCACCAGGACCAGCAATTTGATACTCCTGATAAGGACTAACCTTACCATCTGGATAGAGAACAATAACCTCAATACCATCAACCAAATGGAAACCATTAGCCACCGCACCACCAGTATCGCCCGAAGTAGCTGTTAAAACCAACAACTTGCGAGATTCACCCTGATTGAAATACCCTAACAGACGCGATAAAAAACGAGCACCAACATCCTTAAAAGCCTGAGTAGGCCCGTGAAACAACTCCAAAGAGTGTATATTATCCTCTACATTAACCAAAGGAATATCAAACGAAAAAGTCTCCTCAACAATTCTCTTCAAAACATCCAAAGGCACTTCAGCTTCCACGTAAGGTTTAAGAACCTCAAATGCAATTTCAGACAGCGTCATATTATGAAAGTTGTCCAAAAAATCTTTAGACAAAGCAGGAATAGTTTCAGGAACAAAAAGAGAACCATCTGGAGCTAGTCCTTTAAAAACAGCCTCTTTTAACGAATAACTACTATCTTTTGACTTTAAACTTATATATTTCATCTTAATACAATTTTCAAATTTATTTAAAAAACATATCCAACAAATTCTCACCTAAAATCTCACCAAAAGCACCCTCCTTCACAGACTCCTCATCCAACCTCATAACTTTATCCCCCTTAACCGAAGCGTCATAAATCATAAACGGCACAGGAGACATCGTGTGAGTTCTTAATTTACAAGGAGTTGGATGATCTGGTAGAAGTAAAAGTTTAAACTCCTCCCCGCTCTCTTTTAGTCCTTTCCACAATGGAGCTAGCAATCTTCTATCAAAATCCTCAATCACACGCTTTTTCAACTCATAATCACCCTCGTGTCCAGCCTCATCCATAGCTTCAACGTGTAAAAACAGAAACGGATGTTCATCCAAAGCTTTAAGTCCAGCCTCAGCCTTACCCTCATAATTAGTATCGTGCAAACCTGTTGCACCATCAACGTGAATAAGTTCAAGACCAGCCAAAGTACCAATACCAAAAATTAAATCCACCGCAGATATAACAGCACCCGACTTTAAACCAAACCTCTCCTTAAAAGTAGGAAATTTACGAGCAAAACCCGGCGACCACGGCCAGATAGAATTAGCAGGTTTATCACCATTAGCTATTCTTTTAACATTAACAGGATGATTTTGCAGAATCTCTTGCGATTTACTAATCAAACCTAGCACCAAATCAAGAGTATCTTTTGCTTCATCAGCAGTTGCGACAGGCAAAAGTGGTTTAGCAGGTTTACCAGGGTGGTCGTGTGGAGGGGTAAATTTCATCTGTTTATTACCACCTTTTATAACCAAAATATGTCTATAACTTGTACCTAAATGAAATTTTATATTCTCATTACCAAGCTCCTCATTCAAAAAATCTATAATTTCANAAGCCTCTTCAGTAGAAATATGCCCAGCCGAATGATTTTCTAAAATTCCATCATTCACAGTAACAATATTACACCTCATAACTAAATCATCCGCACCCATCTCAATTCCAAGCGCAGCAGCCTCCAAAACTCCACGTCCATCAAAATATTCAGAAGGTTTATATCCTAATAAATTCATATTAGCAATTTCACTGCCTGGATGAAACTCCTCAGGAACAGTATGCACCAAACCAGTTGATGACAAAGCACAAATCTCATCCATAGTTGGAGTAGAAGCAGCCATCACTGGAGTAAGATTATTTAGCTCCTCGATAGGCTCATCAGCCATTCCGTCGGCTAAAACAACTACATATTTCATTTTCAATAATATTTTCGGTTATATCAGTTTAAATATTTAATAATATCTAAAAATTCATTTTATTTAAAAATCAGACAAATTTAACATTATATAGGTAGAAATAAAACGACATTAAACAAATAAAATAAAAAAGAGTCAACTTTTTTAAAATTCAAGTAAAAAGTGTAGTTTTAAACAACTTTAATTACAAAAAATATGAGCAACTTAAAAATATACAAAGCATCAGCAGGATCGGGCAAGACATATACACTTACAGAAGAGTATTTAAAACTACTATTTGAATCCCCATCTAATTATAGACACATACTCGCCGTAACTTTTACTAACAAAGCAACGGCCGAAATGCGTTCAAGAATACTTGAAACACTTAGTAATTTATCAAACAGGGAGATTGAGAATCCCGAACATCTCGAAGAGTTGATGAAAACGACAAAAAAAACAGAAGATGAGATTAGAAAAGAATCAAAAAAACTTCTAAGAGCACTTCTGCACGACTATTCACAATTCTCAATAAGTACAATTGATAGCTTTTTTCAGAAAGTAACACGCTCATTTTCTCAAGAGATTGGACTATCAACGGAATTTAATTTAGAATTTGATTCAGCATCTATTATTGAACAAGCAGTTGACAGACTGATATTCACAATGGATTTGCCAGAAAACAGAGAGATTAAAGATTGGCTTATAAATTTTGCTTTAGAACAGATAGAAGATGAAAAAGGGTGGAACATTTCTTGGGCAATTGAAGAATTGGCAAAACAGACACTCAAAGAAGAGTTTCAGATTGCTAAAAAGAAAATTTCAGGAAAAGATGAGTTTAAAGTTATTTTAAAAAATTATAAAACAGAACTAAATAAAATAGTTAAAACAAAAGAAGAAGAGATTATAAAATTAGCTCAAGAAGTATTAGACAAAATAGAATCTAACGGTGTAGTATTAAAAGATGATTTTGCAGGAAAGTCGCGAGGTCCAATGATGATTTTTCAGGATTTGGCAACAATAGATATAAAGCAGGCAATATCTAAAAACACATTTTTGCGTAGAGTAAATACTATTTTTGAAGGAGCAGAATCAATTCAACACAAAAGTATTGACAACGAAGCAATTGTAACCCATTTATATAACACAGTCATTATTCCCAACCTAAAAAATATTACAGTGCTTCTATTAGATTATACAACAGCAGCTGTAATTTTTCCTGACTTGAATTCATTAGGCTTAATAGACGATTTAGATGAAAAAATTAAAGAGGTTAGCAAAGAGAAAAACATATTTTTACTATCAAATACAAACTATTTAATTAATCAGATAATAGACTCCAACGAAGCACCATTTATTTACGAAAAAATAGGTACTCGCTATGAGCATTTTATGATTGATGAATTTCAAGATACATCAACACTACAATACAAAAACTTTTTGCCACTTGTCGAAAACTCACTATCATCAGGCAAAGAATCACTATTTGTGGGTGACGTAAAACAAGCAATCTATCGCTGGAGAAACTCAGATTGGAATCTACTAGCAAGCCAGGTAAACAAAGATTTTGCAAAATACAATATAATAGAACCACCACTTGCAACCAACTGGAGAAGTTCTAAAGATATTGTAGAGTTTAACAACGAATTTTTCAAAAGCACATCACAATTTTTACAAGATAGAATTGTTGAAGACATCGGCAACATAGATGAATCAGACGATTATGAAGAATTAAAAACCAAAATCACAAACGCTTACAGTAATTTAGAACAAAAAGTAGCACCAAAAAACATAAACAACAGAGGATATGTTTCAATACAATATTCAGGTACTAAGCCAGAAGAAAATGAAGAGAGCAATATTTCATTAGTTATAGAAGAGATTGAAAAACTACTAGAAGCAGGATTCGACTATTCAGACATAGCAATTTTGGTTAGAACTAATAATGAAGGAACCATAATTAGTAACGCCCTACTTGCGCACGAAAAAAGATATCCTGTAATTAGTAATATATCGCTTATTCTAAACAACTCCATAGCAGTTCAGCTAATTGTAGCTCAACTAGAGTTTATAATAAAACCATACGATTTTGTATTGGAGAATTTCATAAGATTATATCAATTGTCAGATATATTTACAGACGAGCAAATAGACGGTCCTTTTAATTTATCAAATAATTTTACAAACGAAGAGGTAAATAAAAAATGGGAAGAGTATAAAACAGAACTATTTGACTTACAGAAAAAACCACTCTATGATCTTGTGGAAGCAATAATCAACAAATTGCCAGATTATATTTATAATAAAAACAGAGAATATATAAAAGCCTTTTTAAGCAAAGTGCTTGATTATATAAATACAGAAACATCAGATATTAGTCAGTTTCTAAACTATTGGGATATTCAGAAAAAAGATACAGCACTTACTTTACCCGAAAATCAGAATGCAATAAAAATATTATCCGTACACAAATCAAAAGGATTAGAATTTGAAGCGGTTATAATCCCATTTTTAGATTGGGGTCTTTCTAAAACCAGCAAAATATGGGTTTCACCAACTATTGAACCTTACAATAAAATAGGCTATTTGCCAATTTCAGGTGGTGAAAACCTATTAAATTTATCACATTTTAAGAAAGAGTATTTAACAGAAAAAACATCATCAATAACAGACACATTAAACGTCTGTTACGTTGCATTTACTAGAGCTAAGACTAGTTTATCATTAATAATCAAAGAGCATAAAGAAAAAAGTAAATCAGTAAATTACTCAACAGTTATAGATGATTTTATAAAAACATACATTTCCAATCCAGCTATTGAAAGCAAAGTAAACCAGGAGACTAAAAACATAGAAATAGGAAAACTTGAAAAGAGAGAGAAAAAAAGAGAAGAAGAGACACTACAAACAGATAGAATTAGTGAAACCATTGAAATTGCAGAATATCGTCATACTCCAATTCAAGGCAGAATAATTAATCACATAGAAAGCAAAGAGTATTTTTCACAAAGTGAGGAAGAAAAAGAAGCAATCTCTTATGGAAGATTAATGCACGAAGTATTTGAGAAAATCAAAACAAAAGATGACATAAATAAAGCTGTAACAGAACTTAAAATATCTGGAAAAATCTCTAGCTTTGAAATTGATAATTTTATGAATCTCATCACAGAAAAACTAAACAATCCAAAAATTCAGAA
>JGI24707J26582_10002035_pt1 | contig 15516 bp, 10 predicted proteins | sample BioPla1DNA1_FD_26582 | JGI IMG/M metagenome (IMG submission 26582) | reverse complement strand
ATAACTTCTCGTTTTTAGCTTCTTTAGCTATGCGACAAGCTGCTTCAATAATCCTTACCTGTCCTTCTGTATCCGTCTTTAATACTGCTTTATTGGCGGCAAATGTATTGGTTCTTATTAGTTTTGCCCCTGCTTTGATATATTCTCTATGTATTCTCCCGATGGTCTCAGGCATGTTTATATTTCCCATTTCACATAAGGCATCTGCTTTATTAACAAGTGCTTGGAAATAAGTGCCCATGGAACCATCTAATATAAGTCTATAGTTGTTTAAATATTCATGTATGCTCATAACTGAAACCACCTTTTTATAATTATTATATCATAAACTGCTCTTTGAAAGCTTTACTTTTTTGGTAATGCAAATATGAGTATTTATTCAATTGATGCGGTAAAATACTCATTTAATTTCTTATCCAATTATTAGTGAACATTATAGCAAATGGTTTATAATATGGCAATCAGCATATATGCTAAATATCCAACCATGTGGTCTTATAACTTGTGATATTTTTGAATTTAATAAACATTTAATGATTTTTTATATCTTAATTATTAAAATCCATGGAATTTTGTAAATAATCGTGGTAAAATATACATTATATATAAATTGTATTTCATTTTCCACCTAAAGGTAACTGTATGCCGCCTAATATAGGTACAAGCCTTTAAGCCATAATAGCGAACAATAGTCGATTATAATATTAAGGAGATAGATAATAAGATGAAGAACATACGAATTAGATTACTACCTGTTATAATAGCTTTAATATGTATTATTGTCCCTGCATATAAAGCCGAAGCAAAAACATTGGAATTTTCATTGATAAATATGGAAGTTGATGTTCCCGATCATATTCTTGTATTAACTAAGGATACACCTAGTGCCGATGATCAATGGAGAACAGCAGGTATACTAGATCCTGAACAAGAAAAAGAATCCTTTGATGATATGGGAGTGCTGGCTATCCTCTATGATACTAAGACTAGTAGCTTGGTCAGATTACTCTGTAAGCAATCAGCTAAAACCTGGGATATCTTTCACCTTTCACTGCTCTCAGAAGAGGAATTAGATGAATTTTTAGAAAGCCTAACCCAAACAACTGATCAAAATGCAGTTATAACTATTGAAAAATATCCCAATGAAGAAACTCCTTTCTTTCGTCTTGTTATTCAGACCAACTTTCAAGGTATGGATTTAATAGAGGTAAATTACGGAACCATAGTAAACGGAACATCTATATCCTATGATATTTATGTGGAAAATCCCAAAGAAGATATAAATGAGGATTTCATCAAAGAGTTAATTTCTTCAACCCGGTTCACAGAATTCAAGGATAGGGAAGAGGTTCATAGACTTGAAAGAGAATCTTTTAAACGGGCTGTTACTAGATTAATTATAATTGTTATTAGTATTATTGCTTTGGTTATATTTCTTGTTATATCTAATAAAAGAAAAGTTAAAAAGCAAAAATCCCTAAGTGCAATCAAGGCGGATAAACTAGCAAAATTCTACCAAGAGCAAAAACACAAGGAAGAAAATAATATAAAGGATACCCAATATTTTATAAATAAAACAGTATACTCAGAGCAAGTTATTAAGGATTTTCAATACTATAATAAATTCTTTAAGAATATAGGTATGTGGATAGTTTCAGCTATTGCCTATCTATTATTAATCTTCTACTTTTTAAATACTAATTATTTACTTTTTATATTATCCATAATTATTGCTATTGCAATCCTCTACTTGCAAGGAATACACATTGAGAAATTAGTAGATAAAACCATGAAAAGCTATAGCAAGAATAATTCCATGGAAGCAAGCTATGTTTTCTATGACGATTACTATACCTTATCAGGAATCCAATATATCTCTAAGTATCCATATGCCCAAATTGCGGATGTAAGAGAATACAAAGAATATATATATCTTTACATGGGTTCAGACAGGGCTGTATATCTAAAAAAAGACGGCTTCGATGGTTCAACCGAAGAATTTCTAAAATTCATTAAGGAGCGTACCGATATATAATAAAGCAGGGGTTGTTTCATCAACCCCTGCTTTTATTTAACCTCTTCTAGATAATTGGTCACGGCATATAATGTCTTGCCGTCATACTCTAACCTAGACCAGCCATTATCTCCTATCCCAGTTCTTATGGCTATATCCCCATGATTTAATACTGCTACTACAGTATCTTCAATCTCTGTAGTAGGAACAAGCCGTAGATTTGTTACTTCCTTGGCTGTAACCTTCTCGTTTACTGCAGTAAAGGTTATACCTGCCTCTGGATTATCTATTGTTGGTTTCTTATTCTCTTGATAATTCAAATCGGTGGTTAAATATCTTGTTAGGGCGTACAATATCTGGCCATTATACTCAACCCTAGACCAACCATTATTTCCTATGCCAGTTCTTAAGGCAATTTCACCATAATAAAGTACAGCTTTTATTGTGTCATCATTTTCTGTACTGGGCTCACTGCGAAGATTTGTTTTTTCTTTTGCTGTGACTTCTTCATTAACTTCATCAAAAGTTGGCCCTATTATAATAGGAGTAGGGGTAGGTGGCCTATACTCTAAATCTGTAGTTAAGTAGTTACTTACAGCATATAGGGTCTGCCCTTGATATTCTACCCTTGACCAGCCATTATCTGCTATGCCAGTTCTTTGGGCTGTATCTCCGTTCTTCAATACATATACAACTGTGTCAGGATTCTCTGTAGAAGGATAGGATCTTAAATTAGTCTCAATCTTTGCAGTAACGGTTTCCTTTACTTCCTTAAATTGAATTAATGCTATAGGATCTGCTGTAACCTCTTCCTCTGTTCTTGGATCCTTAGGTTTAGCTATTTCCTTATAGCTAAAATATGCTATATCCAGATCCACTGCTTGTTCAATTCCAGGAACCTGACCTTTACTGGTGTATTGCCACATATCATATTTGCCTGTATAGGATGATTTCATATTATCCTTTATATTATCAGGATACTGTGCTACCCATATCTTATATCTCTGACTTAGGATATCGGTATTCCACTGTGAATTCTGTTCCATTTCGTTCTTGGCAGCATAAAACATCGGTGTATAGCCTGAATTATTTATATGATCAAGAAAAGCGATGGCCACATCGGAACGGGCTTCCTTTGTCATACCGTATTGTCTATTATTGGGATCAGTAAACCCTTCACAATTATAGGCTACTGGATAAGTAATGGGATATGGTCCAATAAAATCTGCTACCCAGTCTGCTTCTTCTTTTGCTTCCTTTTCATTAATAGCTGTTGAGAAGAAATAAACCCCAATTGGTATATCATGTTTTGTTGCCTGTTGAAGATTATATTTTGCATAGGGATCTTCTACAATTATACCTTTATCCAGGGTTCTATATCCAATTCTAATCATGGCAAATTCAATACCAGCATCCTTAACTAACTTCCAGTCAATAACGCTCTGCCATTTTGCCACATCTATGCCATAGACCATTATATCTTCTTTCTTGCCTGTAAGATCCAGATCCTTAATATTCAATTCTAGACCAGTAGCCCCTTGAGACTGGGGGTCTGAAGCATCTATCTCATTTAAATTGTTTGATTCTGGCATCTTTGTTGCCTCTATTAGCTCCTCAGATGGACTATCTATTGTAGAATTTGAATCACTTTTATTACTAATGGTACCTAAATCCCTGTCATCATCCTGCCCATCCATTGATGATATCAGATATATCACTGAAATGACAAGTACCATGGATGCAATCCCATATAGGAGTATTTTATTCCGATTACTTTTAATATGTCCTTTTATTATATCTATTATCTTTTTCATCTTAAAGCCATGCCTTTCTAATTATAAAGCCTTTGCTCTTTTATATAATTATACATATGATAACATAGCTTGGTTCAAAAAAGAATACTCAATATAATGCCAAGAAATATGTATTTATTATCATAAAAAGATGCCACCGCATTCTAGCTTTAAAAGCTAGGCGGAAGCATCTTTTAATTGAATTACTTATTAATTAGTCCAAATGGAATACCTCATCTAAGGGTATGGATACAGGGCTGTTATCTGGATTAGTCTCCATAATATCTGCCATGAAATCCCACCATTTACGATTGATTGGAGTATCTGCACTCTTGGCCCAAAGTTCTTCGTCTTCAATCTCTATATAGCCAAAAAGTGTTAAAGTCTCTTTATCTAAGAAAATAGTATAATTTCTTCCCCCATGGGCGTGAATCATCTCTTTCATCTCAGGCCAAAGTTCATTATGTCTTTTTTCATATTCTGCCTCTTTACCAGGATAAAGTTTCATTTTAAAACCTTTTCTGATCATAATCATACCTCCCATCTACAAAAGCAAGGCATATTTGCATTGCTTTTTGCATTGCTTTTATGCATAGCATTTGACATTGATTTATTGATTTATGCATAGCATATAATTTTATATAAGATTATAGTGCTTGAATCCATGTATCAAAGGGCTCTAATTCAACTGTTTGTACACCAAATTCTGTTTTAACAGATGTGGTCTGTTTTGTATCAGTATTATTAATAACTACTAGAGTCTTGCTTTCTGGATAGTATGCACATTCTGTATTTAGGTTATCTGTTATATATAGTCCATCTAAATCTTCATTTCCTACATAAAGAAGTAGATTTAATAACATTCTAGTGTTCTCAAGATTTACATTAAAGTCTGCAAGATAGATACCCTTACCAGCACCAAATTCATTGATAGTCATATTTGGAGTATCATTTACAGCTGATAGTACTTTAGCTTTACCATCTGTTAAGTATAGATTTTCCTTTGCTCCTACAGATGCATTCTCTGGTAATAAGTTGTCGATGGTCTCGATATCAAATTTCCATCTACCATGGCATACTCTAGCACCAGTATCCTTATCAATACCTAGTACATGGGCCATTCTAAAGAAGTTATCATATCCTTCTACTGCTGAAGGTTCGTTAACACCAATAAAGGTACCACCTTCATATACCCACTTTGTAATAATCTCAACTAAAGTATCATCCTTCCAGTTGTCACCGCCACTCCATGCGGAACCTGCATAACCAGCATTGATAACAAGATCTACATCAGCAAGAGCACCGTTTTTAACATCCTCAAAGTTTATAAAGGAAACTTCTACTGGTAGTCCTGATAATGCTTCATTAATATGAATTAAGTCATGCATATATGTTTCATGGAAGTGTCCTGACAAGGTCCAGGAACGTAATTTACCCCAGCTATGCAGTACAGCCACCTTAGTCTTAATACTATAAGGTTTACCATGAACATGAAGCTCTTTCAAGGTACGGAATTCATCAGATATCTTCTCAATATAATCTACGAAATCAGGGAAGCCTTCTGTTAAGTGTAAATATCCACCTAGACCAATACGGTCGATTTTTGCTCTAAGTAATGCACGGCGAACATTAATCCAATATTTCTTAGCATCTAGTGCAGGATCTCCACCCTCCATAAATGTTGGTGCTCCCCCTAGACCTACAGGGAATAGATAAGGATGTAATCTAAGCTCATGGGTCTCAACATCTACACCAGAACACATTCTAGCTTCATATCCGGAGAATACACATTTAATTAGCCCATCAAAGCCAAATTCATGGAAACGGCCATTATAAGGTTCTACACCTACCCAGCTATCATCATAGAATACATAAGCCTTCTTGCCGTATTTATGAACTATATCAATTAACTTCTTACCAAACTCTATAGTGAAATCGTTAACAAATTCCATCCAATCATCTTTTTTCTTATTGCCAACCATATGGGTTACATGAAGTTTACCTTGGTTGATAAAATCTTCTGCTATTAGAGAATATCCATACTTTTCAGCAAACTGATCTAAAGCCAATGGACTTACGGTAAAGTCATAGGAAGCCCAGTCTGTAAATAGGTGACGATTTCTCTCACTGCTACCCCAAATCCATACAAAGTTATAGAACATTGAGGTAAAACGAACCACAGTAGTGTCTGGATGAGTCTTACACCAGTTTTCCATCCACTCTAACATATACTTCTGGGTCTCTTCATGTCTTGGGTCAATCTGCATTAGATGCTCTTTGTCCCAATTGTTAGTAGTATGGTTGTACATTGAGATTTCTTCCCAGATACGATAAGCCATAAAGCTTACTGTGTACTTATGCCAAGGCTTAATATTCTCAATAAGTACTGTTTCAGTTTCACTATCATAACTCCAGTTACTTCTATCTACTTCTGTATTGGTAGTTCTATCATATACTTGCCAATATTTCATGGCATCTTCACTATCATTTACTTTGAATTGATCCCTAAAAAAGTCCTCCATAATAGCTATGGAAACTTTATCTTCTGTTGCCACTTTAGGATTGGTCATTAAAAATGTTTGTTGTAGCTTATCTGGGTTCTTTTTAGCCCATTCATTATGGTCACGGATAATACAGATAGTTGAATATATACCATATCCTGCATTAATAAGCTCATCGGAAAGTACTGTTCCATCGCTGTCACGGATAACGTCTGCTCCCCACTTTTCTGCCAATTCTAATGTTAGTTTCTCATATCCTGCTTCACCTGGAAGAGTAAAGCTTCCTTTCATTTTTGACATTGCTATTCACCTTTCTAATATCACAATTTTAGTATTTATCAAAATTATAAAAGTACCTTAGGCCATAATAGCCTTTTGATACTGTATTAACTTTTATAATTAATTTCATAGAATGATGATATTTTACACTTTCCCATAACAAAATGCAAGGTAATTAGTTAAATACCTGTTTAATTAGCTACACCAAATTTGAATTCCCTATAAATCTACCAGTTGTCCACCTTTAACTTCAACATTCCTACCATCAACATTAATCCATATGGATTGGAAATTAGGATTATATACTTTATCACCATTGACAGTAAATTGAAGATTCTTTGCTGCCTCCATATAATCCACGATTTCAATATTAGTTGCATACCAGATATCATCTCTACCGCCAACTAATTTACAGAAGTCCTCCATAAGATCCCAGTTATTTCTTCCTGTAAATTCATAACTATGACCCCACACATACATCATATATAGATATTGAGTCTTATGCAATTCAATAAATCTTTGTCCATACTCTAATAAATTATGATTATGATGGCAGGTAGCCTTCCATTCAAGGAAATTGGTAGGCATATCAAAATTATTGGAATTTCCTACAATCCTAGAGTATTTAATACCTAAGGATGGTAGAATGTCCATTATTTCCTTAGAGTAGGAACCATTAGGGTAGGACATTCCACGGATAGGATATCCCACTGCCTCTTCTAGTATCTTTCTATCTAACATTACCTGTTGCACTACCTGATCAATCGGACAACGGGCAATAGTTGGATGGGTATAAGTATGGGCTGAAACCTCATGTCCCTTATAAAGCTCTTTGTACTCTGATAAAGGAACCCTATCTTGATCCAATCCAGAATTCACATGGAAGGTTCCTTTAATACCATATTCATTGAAAATAGACACCAGTCGTCTATCCTCTACCCTACCATCATCATAGCTCATAGTCAATACTTTATGTTTTCCTCCTGGAAAACAGATATATATATTCTTTAGCAATCTTTCCATAATTACAGAGCCTCCTATATACTTTTAGATAATATCTAAGCCTAATTATCAACTTATCTATCTATATATTTAATTTAATACTTCTAAAAATTATTTTTACTTATATAAGACGTGATTAATTTATTATATTTTATTATAAGGGATATTCTCCACCGGGATAGAGAGTCGATGAATAAAGTCTCTTGGGTTGAGGAATTGCCTTATAGCTAGGTTCTTCAGTTAAGTCATAGGGTGTAGCAGAATAGATAAATGCTTTATCCGCTGTGTATACTATAACATCCTCTATGCCCCTTCCGAATAAGTCACCATGGAGAACATATCCATCTTCACCAAAGGTAACTACAGGCTCCATCTTACCATTATATAGGGTAGGATTAACACCACCACCCCTTCGATAGGCCAAGATATAATCCTGATCCTCACCATTCCAACCACTTATGGTCTCCACAATGGTAAGCCATCCCTTGGTCTGACGATCTTCTTTCCAGATTTCATTACCATTGCAATCCAGTAAGAACATACCATCTTTTCCATCCCATTGACCCTTATACCCGTCTCCCCGCTGTATCCGGTCTAATCCTGCAATCTGCAATCCTGGCTCATNCTTAAGGAATTTTCCTAGGGCTATATGTTGAGCTTCTATCGAACCTTCATATCTCCACAATTCATTACCCATAGCATCATAAAGACATGTAACACTGCCACCAACGGTAATCTCTAGTTTACCATCTCCATTGACATCACCAATCCACAGGCAATCTGCATGTTCTTCTAGGTTCTTGCAAGACCATAGGATATTGCCTTTATGATCTAGCAGGTCATATCCTGCCATAACTTCATCAAATCCATCTCCGTTGATATCACAAGCCCATGGATAGTGGCCAAGATTGCCCTTGTGGGTCCACAGTAAATTAAAATGTCTATCCATGGCCCACATATTAAAATATCTATCCTTTAGAATAATATCCTCAGGCCGATCCTTACCGCTTAGATTAGCTATAATAATACAATCATGGGCCTCATCAGAAGGTAAATCATAACTCTCCTTAATCTGCCCAGTAGAACCTTCTAAAATGTGGAACTTCTTATCCATTACACATAATATCTCAAGGTTACCATCACCGTCAATATCATAAATCTGAGCAGGAAAATCTGAACCAAAACCACCGGGATTATCAACTGGTTTCCCTATCTGCCAGATCATGGTGCCATCCATTCTATAGGCTGTAATACAGGTTACTTGATGGGGAACATATCTATCGTCTATGTCCCCATTGGCCTGGATTATAACTAACTCCATCCTGCCATCCCCGTCAATATCTCCCAGTAGGCCTTTTCCATGGCCTGCTGCAGATATATCTATTGTACCTATTAGATATGGTGATAAACCTTTATGATTATCATTATTGGTTTCCATAGTCTTCCCTCCTTGGGATTGTCCCTTAGCACTGATTATTTAGCACTGATTATAAGTCTTCTATTTCATATACCTTTAAATTAGCATACTCAGCTATTAAAGGCGCCAATTGACGGAAGCCGATTTTACCACCTTCCAGCAAGGGGCCATAGGTCTTGCCATCATCAATAAAATGGAATGTCTCTAATCCATTGACAAAGAATCTTACCTCATTTTTGTGTTTTAATAGAGAAACTATATAGGGTTCTTTAACATCTGCCACACTTGGTATAGGATCTCCCCCTTGGGCCACTAAATGGAAACCATAGCTTTTTCTCAGATTACAGGTATGGAAAGATCTCTCATCCTCTTCTTTTCTGCGGAAATATGAAACATGGAAAGCATTGATATCTCCTGAGTGGTAAAGAGGATATTCACCTGTTCTTGGAGCTAGGCTAGGATCAAATAAATCTTCCCCATTGCGTCCCTTGGCCGAAAAGAATAGAATGCATAAGCCTGGCTCTTTTATAGGTAAGAACTCCCATTCTATATAGCAGTCAGCTGGAAAATCTTCAGGACACCACAATACATAATTGGCCTTCTGCCCTTCACTGGCACTGATAGCATTTTCCAAGCGAAGTCTCCCCTGGGGGAATGAGTAAGCCGCAGATCCTTCCAATATAAAATCCTTAATATCTTCCTCACATGATAGAGGATTCTCATAGATAAGTTTTTCCTTAACATTATACATCTTTAAATCAATCATGCTCATTCACCTTCTACATTTATATTGTCAAGTTTATTGGTTCCGTATGTTTTAAGACAGGGACTACTCTTGTATTAAGGCTGTTAAGAATGCCAAGGCTAAACCTTGCCCCCATCCTTGTATCCATTTCTTTGAGATATTGCGATAACCATCCTTATCCTTCATAACGGCAGTACCTCCTGATACATTTAAAACTCTCCCATCAGAGGAGATATTCTCCATAATACCTTTATACGCTTTTTCTACATATTCCGCATGAAGGGGGTTTCCATTTTCAACCATACCCGCCGCAATACCACAGGAGGCTGAAATCTCCTCATAGGAAATCTCGTCATCTAACAGGGTTCTCCATAAGCCATTCTCTGTCTGTACTTTTATTAAACCTGCCAATTGACTTTGTAAACCAGCATCTATATCAGCAAACTTAGGATATTTATCTGCCTCTGGTAATCTCTTTTTAACTTGGGACATGGTGTAAGTGCCCCAACTATTGGCTCTTCCCCAGAACATTCCAGACATATGATCTTTGTTAATATTGTTGTATCCATGATACCACAGGCCTGTCTCAGGGTCTTGAAGATATTTTATATGCCAGTAGAATTGATTTAAGGCATCATTAATTAAATCTTCGTCTTTTAATTTAATTCCCACACGAAGCATTAGAAATCCTGCCATAAATAGGGTATCTGCCCAAGCTTGCTCAGGGAAATCATTTTTGGAGGATACTGTGTGTTGTAGTACCCTGTCACCAAATCTTAGCGCATCATTTTTTATATAATCTATTTTCTCCATTAGCAGTTTCCAGTATTTTTCTTCTCCGGTTGCCTCATATAGAGTAATCAGGCAATGGCCCATAGCACAGGCATTTACATTCCATGAAGGTAGTCCTACTTCTATATATTCATCTATACGATCTTTTAGAAGCTGAAGGTATTCTTCATTCTTGGTCAACTCATAAGCTTCACTGATACCGTAATATGCCACGCCACAGGGCCAGTCCCAAACTAAATCCATAGTCATGGTTTTTCTTACTATGCTATCAATTGTCTCTAATACCTTCTTCTTATCTACATCAATCTTAATCATTGATATTCTCCTTCCATTTTCCGCTAAATTATAATGTCAATATTATGCAAATCAAGCCATTTCAATAGGAAATTCTTGACCTTCATCCTTAAATAGATTAGCCAGTATATCTACCTTCTTACACTCGTCCCATACATAGGTAGCCATTTTAAATCCTCCAAAATCATTGGTATGGGTATAATCATTAGGATAGAAATAAACCTTTGCAGGCTCCATACCTAAAGACTTAATAAATTCCATACTTCTACCATGAAGATCTATGACTGGAACCTTCTCTTCATGCCCAATGTTAATACATTCTTGAGCATATTCATGTAAAAGATCACGATACTTACTCTTATCATCTCTTTGAACACCTTCTTTGGCATTATCACTGAGCATATCCAGTATCTTCTCTTCATTTTTCTCCCAAGTATTGCGGGCAATTGAAGTAACTATTACAGGGGTAGCCCCTTTTTCTCTGATTTCATTAATAAACTTCTTAATATTATTGGCATATCCACCTTTGGCATCAAGGGTGGCAACTTTTTGATCATTATGTCCAAATTGCATAAAGTAAAAATCACCAGGTTTTATATGGTCCATAACAATCTGATAATGTCCTTCACTAATGAAAGTCTCTGTTGTCAAACCGGAATGGGCATGATTAGATAGAGCTATCTTATCATTGGCATATACAGTGAGCATCTGCCCCCATCCACAATAATTTTCAGAAGGAAGATAAGGGTAATTACCCAATTGATCTGTAACAGTGGAATCTCCTGCTATAAATATAGTAGGTAGGTCCACTTCCTCTATACTTAGTTCAGTAATTCTTACATTTCCCCCTAATAAAGATATAGTTACACCGGTATTATTATGGGGCACCTTATTATGATCTGGTATAATAGAACATACATTTACATTAAAATTATATTCATAAGTTTGGTTTGCTTCCAGCTTCTTACCATAAGCCATTAGACGGCGGCATTGGGCTAGTACCAATAGATGGTCTACTCCTTGGGCGCCGGTTCTTACCTTTAAAGATACACGGTAATTTCCATTATGGGGTATAGATGCTTTAAAGGATAAGGGGATGTCAGCCTCCTGTAAAAAACAGCCCAATTCATCCTGACAGATATTGGTTTTAACATCAATTTTCTCTTTATCTGGCAATTTAAAACCATTATTAACTTCAGGCACTTGTAAAAGCTCATCTTCTTCACGATTTCGTTCAGTCAAAAAACCAAATCCTAGGGTATCGGAGAAAAGGTTATCCTTAGATACACTAATAACATTCTCCTGAGTATGTTTATAAAATATAAATTTTCTTTGATACATCAGATATTCCTTTCTGGCATTATTCTAAAATTAAAAACTTATGAATAAGATACTTCTCTTTCTCGCCTTCATAACTATTCTATCATATTTTTCATATAACTTATAGATGTGTGTCCAACATCTATTGAGGAAGCACATATTTCCAATCAGTATCACTCGCAAAATAAAACTTAGGATAACCTGGTTGATTATAACAGTTGTTTTGCCAAGCCACAGCTGTACGATACTGGGTGTCGTGCATCAAGGTAAATAACTTATGCTTTGTTATGTCGGTGTTCATAAATATACGGATGGCAGAGTTATCTTCTTTACGAAGTAATAGTTCCTCTCTCCAGTCACCAAATATATCAGCGATTAAACAAGCATTTCCCTTACTGCCATTGTTGGTAGCAACCCCTTCTGGATTTAACATAATTCCATGGGTATGGTCACTAACTACTGTTTGATGTTTACCGAATATATTGGTTCCACCAAGAATCTGGGTACTCATATCAGCCGCCCAGCGGATACTTTGATTAGTTCCAAGAGGTTCAATAGGAAGATCCTCACCAGTACAAGACTGTACCTTATATACCCAGCATTGCAGCCCCCTGGTATTAGGATCTATATCACCTATCATACATCTTCCTAAATCTTTATCTGCTGGTTCTCCATAGATAACTTCACCGGTCTTAGCATCCCTTAAGGCATAACCATATGGTACTGAACTTGCTCCCTCGTATACACTGAATATCTCTAGCCCCGGTCTATCTGGATCGATATCTGCCACATGCATTGCATCTCCATGGCCAAAACCAGTGTATACACCGTCTCGGTTATAGCCATAGGAACTGTATAGAATGCTTCCATCATGATCTATTACTGCTGCCCCATAGATTATCTCCTGANATCCATCCCCATCTACATCGGCAGTGGCTAAGGAGTGGTTACCTTGGCCTGCTAATATACCAAATTCAGGATGGCTCCCCTTACATTCGTGGCTGATCCGTTTAAATGGATTAGACATAGGCACAAAACCGCTATCAATAGTCCAGTACTGTTCAAAACGCCCATTAAAGAAGGAATATGCTGTTACAGTAGCTCTGGTATAGTAACCACGGCATACAATTAAGTATGGTCTTTCACCATCTAGGTAGGCTACTCCAGATAGGAAACGATCTACACGATTGCCTGGTTCAATTCTAAGCCATTCATAATCTCCCCAAAGAAGACCATCGTCTATCCGAGGATAAGGGAAATCTATGGTCTCCAGCTCTCTACCATCACCAGCAAACATAGTTAAATATTCTGGACCATCTAAAACGAATCCTTCGAAGGCCCTTAGATTATTTCTCTCACTTCTTTGTTTAGCATATACATCAATAAAGTAATTAGCCAGTTCTGTGGCATCTTCTTTACTTAATGGATAACTATATTTAGGTTCAATTTCGAAACATTCTTCTAGAGTAGCTGGCCAATTACCTGCCTTTACTTCATCATGGTCATGCCATGACATAAACACCTCTACCATATGATTAAAGTAGCCTTCACTACTCATGCGGTAATCATCATCATGGCTGTATCCTGCTTTAATATCTCTCTCAGGCATTGTAATATATGTTTCAGATTTTATTGTTCTATCAGGATTGTAATGTATCATCTTGGTACCTGGGGCAGTTTTAACAGCCATCTCAGCTTTACCATCTCCGTTAAAATCATAAACCATAAACTGAGTATAATGGGCACCAGCACGGATATTAATACCCATATCCAATCTCCAAAGGATAGTTCCATCTAGTTTATAACAATCAATATAGCAATTACCTGTATAACCAGAGTGGGAGACGTCGTGGGAGTTGGTAGGATCCCATTTAACTATGTACTCATATTCACCGTCTCCATCCACATCACCAACGCTCATATCATTGGCATTATAGGTATACTCCTCACCAACTGGAGTTACTCCTGGCTCTGGTATCATAAGGGGAATATCGATATAATTATCACCAGTTTCCCATGCCTTTACCTGCCCTGACATCTGCCCCTTAGAACCATCTGCTAGCACCGCTTCCACAGAGTACAAATCCTCCATGGTTCCTTCTTTATCTAAATAATTGGTACTATCAGTAACATAAGCTATTAATTCACCGTTCTTATATACATTAAAGTTAACACCGGTAAGGCCTGTGTCACTATAACCATTTACTTCATCTAACATTAGTCTCCAACTGAGGAAAACCCCATCCTGTGCCTTAGCAGCCACAAGACCCCGGGATAATTCCTCTAATTGTTCCTTAAATACCTTCTTAACATCAGTTCGAACAAGCTCACTGGTCGCTATCTCTTGGCCATCCTTTATGGCTACCACTTTAAAGTATTGATTTACATGGGTAGACATATGAATTTCCTTTTCTGTATCAGTAGTTTCACTGATCAGCTGGTATCTTACTGTCTTAGTATCCTTGTCTGCCCAAAATATTTTATAAGAATCTGCTGCCTCGCAGGCTTCCCATGCCAGTAATATACTGGTATCTTCAAGTTTCTTAACCCATAATTTCATCATAGTTTCCTCCATGTCTGGTATAATACATAATACTATTATTTACATTAATGTCGAATTATAAATTTAAGGATAAATATTATATCATAGATATTATATTATAGATACAGTATTATATAATCATTTTTAATCTTCTGGTATATAATCCTTAATAAGTTCTAAACACATAATCACGTTAAGGCACCACTGGGCTGTGAAATTAGTTGAAAGCCATGGTATCTCATATAACTGTTCTGTATTTACATAATCTGATACTATATCAGGCTCAAATCCTTTGCCCTGAGAACCTCTACTTAATTCATCCTTTAAGATATTCCATATCTTATTAGCTAGTTCCTTATTTTTATAATATCTTGCTGCATATGCGCCCATAGCTGCTGCCATATATGGAAATGCAAAGCCTTTATTGGAAGCTACCATAGGAGCTCTTGCCGCCTTCTCTTCCTTGGAAGCAAAGTAAAAGTCTCCATATTCGGCCAGCATCTTTTCCCACTCACTATCCTCCAACATATCAGCCAGTTCAAACCATACCTGTGGTCCTCCCATACAGATTGCCAGATGAGAACCACCGCCGGAATTCTCGCCAATGTATCTAAGGTGGCCACTTTCTGGATCATATTCATAATTAGAACCAGATATTAAACGATATGGAGCTTTCTTAATATCCTTAATACCTGTTAATATTTTATCTCTATACGAGTTATCCTGTTTCCTCTCCCAAGCTGTCATCCAGTTGGATACAAAAGATGACCAATCAGGACCAGTTCTAGCATGGGTAGGATAAACCATCTCATTTTTA
>JGI24707J26582_10002030_pt1 | contig 15530 bp, 19 predicted proteins | sample BioPla1DNA1_FD_26582 | JGI IMG/M metagenome (IMG submission 26582) | reverse complement strand
GGTGAGCTTCTTCATAATAAGGTTTTTGAGCGATATGTAATACTTAGCAATATAAAAAAAATTGGACATCTTGAAGAAATCTATGATACATCCGGCAGCAGAATATATTACACCGACTATTAACCGGAAGAAATGGAGGCAAGAGGATGCTGATTACAAAGACTGTTGGGTGTATATTAATAATCCTGTCCTCGACCCTGATGGGGTTTTATTATAGCAATGAGCTTAAATCAAGAGTTAATAATCTTAAGGAGTTAAGAAAGCTGATAGTTTTGCTTAGAGGGGATATCAGGTATGGCAATACACCGCTTCCGGAGGCAATCTGTGCAATTGCAAGAAGACATGAGGGAAGNTTCAAGGGTTTTTTTGTCAGGTTATCAGAAAAATTAGGCGAGCATTCAGGCAATACATTTGCTCAGGTATGGATGGAAGCGGTAAATTCAGAGCTTCTTAATACGTCCTTAAATAAGAAGGACAAGTCCGGGCTGATACAATTTGGTGAAAACCTTGGATATCTGGATAAGGAGATGCAGATTAATACCCTTGATTTGTTTCTTACACAGCTGGAGGATGAGATAAACGAGCTGTCAAAAACAGCAAAGGAGAAATCTTACCTGTACAGTACCTTAGGAATCATGGCAGGGATATTTGTATCGATAATACTGCTATAAAAACATATGATACGAAATCGGCAGGCTCGAATGCCGGAACGTATTTTACAGAAAAATATGGGGGTAAGAATGGACATCTATCTGATTCTTAAAATTGCTGTTGTGGGAATATTAGTTTCCATATTAAATCAAATATTGAAGCAATCGAATCGGGACGAGCTGGCATTTATGACAAGTCTTGCCGGTTTGATTTTAGTTCTGTTCTGGATACTTCCATATATTTCAGAATTATTTGCTACAATAAAAGATCTGTTCAGTATGCTGTAGAATGTTTAATGTTTTATTCTGCACATTTGGGAAGGACAAGGTTAATTATATGATTAATGTGGCTGTTATCGGCATTATCTCTGTACTGATGGCTATAACCTTTAAAAAGGGAAGAGAAGAGTATTCCCTGTATATCAGTATTGCTGCCTGTTTTATTATTCTGCTGCTTGGTATAGGTAAGCTTGAGGTTATTTTGGATACTGTTAACAGACTCCAAGGATATATCAAAATAAATAAAGCATACATTAATATATTGATAAAAATAATAGGAATTACATATGTAACTGAGTTTGCTGCATCATTATGCAAGGATTCGGGATACCAGTCCATAGGTGAGCAGGTAGAGCTGGTAGGCAAGCTCTCTATATTAGCCATCAGTATGCCGATACTTCTGGCCTTGCTTGATACGATAAATAACTTTCTGACAGTCAGATAGTAGATATATAAAGAAGTTTGTATCATCAGTGGGATGACAGTTTGATATGAAATTGGCATGAAAGTATGCCAAGGTGTAATTAAATAAGAAAAGGTGATGATTATATTGCATAAGTCAATAAAGCATATACACCGCGTATTTATATTTGGATTTCTTATGATGCAGGCATTTGTATTCTTTCAGATAAACGGATTATGCACAGCCTATGCATACGCTATGAATGCAGATTCTTTTCAAACATATTCTATACAAACACCCTTTATGAAAGCACAAGCCATACAAACATCCTCTATGAAAGCACATACTATACAATCATCCTTTATGAAAGTACATACTATGCAGTCATATCCTATAGATGCATATTCTGTGAATGATGATATTAATTATGATGATATTCAGGAGGTCATAGATAATATTATGAAGCGGGAGGATGCTATAAATTTTGGTGATTATGTAAACAAGCTGATGTCCGGGGAGGAAGCATTCTCATTAGCAGCAATAGGAAGTAAGCTGATTCAATCCGTTAATGGGGAGATTAGCGCCCATATTGCCGGTTTCGGACGCCTAATATCTATCTCTCTAATTGCAGCAATATTTACGAATCTATCCATGGCATTCAAATATCATCAGGTATCCGAAACCGGATATTATGTTACATATCTGCTTCTGTTTGGACTGCTTATCAGTTCATTTATTAATGCATCCAATATAGCATCGAATGTTATCGGGCAGGTACTGGATTTTATGAAGGCTTTGGTTCCGGCATATTATATGTCGGTTGCATTTTCATCAGGAAGTATGTCCTCGTTTGCTTTTTATAAAGCGGCTTTAATAATAATCACTTTAGTGGATTTTATTATTATGAAGGTGGTTATACCTCTGGTAAGCTTTTATCTGATAATTATTCTTGCCAACAACCTGTCAAAGGAGGACATGCTGTCAAAGCTGGCAGGACTATTGGAAATCATAATACAGTGGACTCTTAGAAGCCTGTTGGCTGCNGTTGTNGGCTTTCAGGCAATTCAAGGACTGATAATGCCTGTAGCCGATCAGGTAAAGCGATCTGCACTGCTTAAGGTTTCATCTGCTCTTCCCGGTGTAGGCAATGCTTTAGGAAGCGTTGCAGAAACCGTAATCGGGGCAGGACTGCTGCTAAAGAATGCAATTGGTGTTGCAGGATTAGTTGTTATTATTATTATATGTTCTGTGCCAATAATGCAGTTAATTGTTGTTACCCTGATCTATAAATTCAGCAGTGCGGCACTTCAACCGATTTCAGACAAAAGAATTATTGAATGTATAAGTGCCTCGGCAAAATCATCTCAGATGCTTCTGCAATGTGTCATAGTCGGGGCAATTCTGTTTATTCTGTCAATTACAATAGTTGCTATATCAACCGGCAGGGTAATATGATCAAAAAACCAGTGTCAAATCAGGTTTACCGGCTTATGGAGGTATGATTAAAAGGATGGGTGAGATATATTCATGGGTTAGGAACATAGTAATCTATCTGATATTGAACACGATAATTATGAACCTTTTAGGCAACAGCAGCTACAAAAAGTATGTAAGTATCGTATCAGGCATGATTATGCTGTTGATTGTCGTATCTCCGCTTCTTAAGCTTATGCATGTGGATGACATCATTGATTATTACCTGAACGTAAACATATATCAATCTGATGTATCAGATTTTCAAAATGAGCTAAGACTTATGGAGGATAAGCAAAAGGATGTGGTTATTGCATGCTTAAAAGATAGAATTAAGGAGCAGGTAGCTGACATATTACTTAACTATAATCTGTATCTGTATGATTTTAATGTAGTTATAAATCAAGATGATAACAGTGAAAGTAACAATATCAGAAAAAATATCAACAGTAAAAGCAGCAGCAACTGTTTTGGAGAAATAGAATCGATTTCTATAGTTGCAGGATACTTGGAGGATGCAAAGATTCCGGTATTTAAAGTTGATATCGGGAAAATTGAGATATCAGATATTCTTAAAGACAATAATGAAGAATCTTATATCAAATACGGAGAAAACAGTACTCTGAAACCTCCATTACCTGAGGAAATTCATATAAAAAAAAGACTGTCAGACTTCTATAATGTGGAACAAGATAATATAAATATTAGTATAAAGGGAGAATAGTGTAAAAATGGAAAAAAAGAAGCTATCCCTGAAAGATATTGGAATGCCAAAACTGGTCATGATGTTTGCGGCAGGTGTCTTACTTATTCTTCTTTCATTTCCGGGCTTATTCGGAGGTGATAATAAGGATAAGGATAAGAAGATCGTCACAGAATCCACAGATTGGCAAAATGATACGAATACGACAAGCTGTGATTCGAATACCTATATATCAGAATTAGAAGGCAGGCTTGAGAACATCCTTCGTAAAGTGAACGGCATAGGGGAAGTAAAGGTAATGATAACCCTAAAGACTTCCAAGCAGCAAATTCCACTTAAGGATGTACCGTATACTCAGGAAGGCTTAAATGAAATAGACGGGGAGGGCGGAAGCAGAACAAATAACCGTATCCAGAAGGAAGAAAGTACGATTCTGGTTACAGACGGGGATGGAAATACCCGACCTTACATATTACAGGAACGGGAACCTGAGGTTGAGGGTATCCTTGTCATAGCCGAGGGTGGCGATAATGTTATGATAATTAAAGACATTATAGAGGCAGCGGAGGTATTATTTAATATTCCTGCGCATAAAGTAAAGGTAATGAAGATGAGTGACGGTATTAAATAATCAGGAGGTTTATAATGAAAAATATATTCAAAAAGAATCAGATCATAATTACGGCACTAGCAATTATGATTGTGATTGCCGGTTATTTGAGTTTTACTAATAATGATAAACCGGATGATGCAGCTGCAGTGGATACGGCAGGTACGGATTATGAAGTCGTGACCGAAGATATGATAACGGAATATGCCCAGAACACAACCGATATTGGAGATACGACTACTGATGATACTACGGATATTACCGATGATACAGATAATGAAACTGCTGATGACAACACTGATACCGGAGTGTTGGATGCGACAGATGATGAAAATGATGAGACTACACCTGTAAATTTGGAATCACAGGAGTTGGGTGATATTTCTGATGATGATTTACTGGCTTCAGCTAACAAGGTATCGGATACAGGCGAATTAGAGATTGAGGATATTCCGGGAGAAGCGGTTCTTGCAAGTACAGTTTTGGATGCCGGTTTCTTCATCAGTAAGAAGATTGAAAGAGAGCAGGATAGGGCAAGAAGCAGGGCAGATCTTAAAGCACTGATCGAAAGTACCAATATATCTGAAACCTCCAAGCAACCCATCATAGACAGAATGATTGAACTTACACGCATAGCCGAAATTGAAAATAATACTGAGGTTATGCTTGAAGCCAAAGGCTTTGCAGATGCCATGGTGACCATGAATGCGGACGGAGATGTGAATGTGGTTATCAACACACCGTCCCTGTCAGATCAACAGCTGGCAATAGTAGAAGATATAGTAATGAATGAAACCAATGCTACAATTGATAAAATCACAATAAATCCTGTTATTGTGTCCGAATAAATTATTATTAATTAATTGCAAAAGATACGAAGTTTGGTATAATACTATATAACAAATGCAACATGAAGCTTGGTTATATAGGAAGACCGAATAATATATAACATAGGAGGTATATGCTGTGAATAAAGAACCGGAGATCAGGAACACATATAAAATACATGAAAATGGGAAGATAGGCGAAGTACAGATTGCAGATGAGGTTGTTGCGGTTATAGCAGGTCTTGCAGCTTCCGAGGTTAAGGGTGTAGCAGCAACAGGCAGTAATGTTACTAATGAAATAGCAAGCAAATTTGGAAAGAAAAATTTGTCTAAGGGTATTAAGGTTCTGGTTGGTCCGGACTGCGTATCGGTAGATATGGCTCTTACTATAGATTATGGATATGGAATACCTGAAACAGCCAAGCAAGTACAGGAAAAGGTTAAGCTGGCTATAGAGAATATGACAGGACTTACGGTTAAAGAAGTAAACGTTAGAATAGCCGGGGTAAATATAGTTAAAGAATAGTTGTACCATATAAGGGGATGTTGCAAGCGTTATCACAAGATACTGCATAGTGCGGTATTAGCAGCAACCCCTTTTTAGAATTAGTGAAGGATGTTATATACTGTGATAGATTGTAGTTTTATTAGGAGGAATTATGACCAGAAGAGAGATTAGGAAGAATGTTTTTCTGCTGCTGTTTCGTAAGGAGTTTTATGATAACGGGGATTTAATGGAGCAATTGGATATACATCTATCACAACTGCAAAAATCTACGGAAGAAGAAAAGTCATATATTTATGAGCGAATTAAGGCTATATTAGAGAAAATTAATGTTATTGATGATATACTTTCAGAGGCGGCCAGTGGTTGGACCTTAAACCGTATGGGTAAGGTTGAGCTGACAATACTAAGACTGGCTGTATATGAAATGCGCTTTGATGATAGCATTCCTGTCAAAGTGGCTATTAATGAAGCAGTAGAGCTTGCGAAGATATTCGGTGGAGATGATACCCCCGGATTTATTAACGGGGTACTGGCGAAGCTTGCATGAGTATGGGGAAATGAGGTAATAAATGAGACAGGCTTATACGGTTACTGAGATAAACCAATATATCAAGAACATGTTTATTAAGGATCCATACCTTAACAATATCTATGTAAAGGGAGAGGTCTCAAACTGCAAATATCATTCTTCAGGACATATTTATTTTACATTGAAGGATACCCGGGGACAATTGACCTGTGTTATGTTTGCCGGACAAAGAAGAGGTCTGTCATTTCGTTTGGAAGAAGGACAGAGTGTAATAGTTCTGGGCAGTATAAGTGTATATGAAAGGGACGGAAAATACCAGTTATATGCCAATCAAATTGTATTGGACGGGCTGGGGGTATTATATGAGCGTTTTGAAAAGCTTAAGAAAGCTCTGGAAGCTGAAGGTCTGTTTGATAAGAGCCATAAGAAGCCGATACCTCCATATCCTAAGAGGATAGGCATCGTAACAGCATCCACAGGAGCGGCAATTCAAGACATAATAAATATATCGAAACGCAGAAACCCTTATGTTCAGCTGATATTATACCCTGCCTTGGTTCAGGGAGCAGGTGCCGGTGAAAGCATAGTCCGTGGTATAAAAGCATTGGACAAGCTTAATCTTGACGTCATAATAGTTGGCAGAGGCGGAGGCTCAATAGAGGATTTATGGGCTTTTAATGAAGAGATAGTGGCAAGGGCAATATATGCCTGTAATACACCCGTAATATCAGCAGTTGGTCATGAAACAGATGTAACCATAGCCGACTATGCGGCAGACCTGCGGGCACCGACGCCATCGGCAGCAGCAGAGCTTGCGGTAAATGATTACATAGCCTTGACTAATCTTATACAGGATTATAAAAGGCGTATTTATAAGGCGGTCACGCATAATGTTACATATCATAAATCCAAGCTTAGAGAGCTGAGGTTAAGGCTTTATTATGCAAGCCCTTCCTATCAGATTAAACAGAAGAGACAACAGCTTGTTGATATGGAGCAAAGACTGACTAACAGCATGGACCGGAAAGTAAAGGATGCACGGCATAAGCTGGAATTATATGTAACAAAGCTCGAGGGATTGTCACCACTTGCCAAGCTTAAGAAGGGATATGCCATGGTCAGAGGTGATGATGGTAAACCTATCCAAAGCATAAAGAGTGTTGATAAAGATGATTTACTTATGGTTACTCTTCTTGACGGGGATATAATATCACGGGTTGAAGATAAGATAGAGATAGAAAGGGATAGAAAAGGTTAGAAAGATCCGGACATAGAAAGAAATTAACGCAGACAGATAAAGACATATATTGAGATTGAGAGGGAGGTTACTATGTCGCAGAAGGAATTCAAACTTGAGGAAGCCTTTGATAAGCTGAATATAATAATTGAAGAGCTTGAAAAGCCTGATATAAGTCTGGAGCAGTCATTTGCATTATATCAGGAAGGCATGAAGCTGTTAAAGGAAAGCAATGCTTCCATCGACAAGGTGGAAAAAGAGCTGATAATATTAAGTGAAAATGGAGAAACCGATGAGCTTTAAGTTAGAGCTGGAGAAACGATTATATAGGATAAATGATATTATTACAGGCTATCTGCCCAAGGAAGAAGGTTATTACAAGACGGTATTGGAAGCCATGAATTACAGTATCACCGCAGGAGGCAAGCGGATTCGTCCGATGCTGATGCTTGAGACCTTCTGCCTTTTTAATGGCAGAAATTATGATGTTCTGTATCCTTTTATGGCAGCAATCGAAATGATTCATACCTATTCTCTCGTTCATGATGACTTGCCTGCCATGGACAATGACGAATACCGAAGAGGCAGAAAGACAACACATGTAGAATATGGAGAAGCCATGGCTATTCTTGCGGGGGATGGTCTTTTAACGCTTGCATTTGAAACAGCTGCAGGAGCATATGAGAAGGTGGATGAGAATTCTAAGGATGCACTCAGCATTTATAAGCGGATTATGAGGGCGTACAAGGTTTTGGCATCTAAATCAGGAGTTCATGGTATGATCGGAGGACAGGTTATCGATATCGAGTTNGTCGGGAAAACTGTTACTCAGGAGGGGCTTGACAGGATGTATCTTCTGAAGACAGGTGCTTTAATCGAGGCTTCAATGATGATTGGGGCGATAATAGCCGGAGCTGAGGACGAATATGTTGATATTATCAGGGATATAGCAGCAGATATTGGATTGGCATTTCAGATAAGAGATGATATTCTTGATGTAATAAGCAGTGATAACATTCTTGGAAAGCCAACACATTCTGATGAAAAGAATGACAAGCCTACTTATGTATCAATAATGGATGTAGAGAAGGCAAAGGAGGAAGTGGCTTCTATTACGGACAGGGCAAAGAAGGCTTACGAAGCACTGCCCTACAGAAATGAATTTCTGGTAGAATTGATAACAGAATTAATAAGCAGGGAGAAATAGATATAATATCTCAGCCGGTTGTGCGATATGAGATATTAAGAGGTGGTGAAAAAATGCCGGATTTATTGGATTATATAAATAGACCCAATGACATAAAAAATATAAAGCCACAGGATTATCGAAGACTAGCCGGAGAAATCCGTTCTTTTTTGATTGAAAAGGTCAGCAGAACAGGAGGGCATCTGGCTTCTAATCTGGGCGTAGTTGAGCTGACTATGGCACTGCATCTTTTCTTAAGCTTTCCCAAGGATAAGCTTATATGGGATGTGGGGCATCAAAGCTATACCCATAAGCTGTTGACGGGACGTAAGGAACAGTTTGATACTCTTAGGCAGATAGGAGGAATCAGCGGTTTTCCAAAGAGAAGGGAAAGCACTAGTGATGCATTTGATACGGGACACAGTTCTACTGCCGTATCCGCGGCACTTGGGATGGTAAAGGCCAGAGATCTTAAAGGTGAGGATAATAAGGTCGTTGCCGTATTGGGAGATGGAGCTTTGACCGGAGGCATGGCCTTTGAAGCTTTAAATAACGCAGGCAGATTAAAATCCAATATGATAATAGTTTTAAATGATAATAATATGTCCATATCGAAGAATGTCGGAGGGATGGCAAATTATCTTGCGAAGCTAAGGACAAGTACCAGATATACTGAATTTAAAGAGAATATGGAAAATAAGCTCGTTAAAAGCATACCCGGCGGAAAGGAACTGGTAAATGTTCTAAAGCGTTCTAAGGATGCTGTTAAGTATTTTATGCTGCCAAGCATGTTCTTTGAGGATATGGGTCTTACCTATATTGGTCCAATCGACGGACATAATATCGATGACATGTTGTCAGCACTGCAAACTGCGGGCAAGACAAAGAAAGCAGCAGTAGTTCATGTCATTACTAAGAAGGGCAAGGGATATGTGCCTGCTGAGAGCAATCCCAGTAAATTTCATGGCATATCACCTTTTTGCATAGATAACGGAAAACCGGTAAGCAAGGATAACGGGGCAACCTATACACAGGTGTTTTCATCCTCACTGATAAGATTGGCCAAGCAAAATGATAAGGTGGTGGCAATTACCGCAGCCATGCCATATGGTACAGGTTTAAGTGCTTTTAAGAAGCATTTTCCTGACAGATTCTTTGATGTGGGAATAGCAGAGGGACATGCTGTAACATTTGCAGCAGGCATGGCAGCAGAAGGGTTCAGACCGGTGGTTGCGATATATTCTACATTCCTACAGAGAGCATATGATCAGATTGTTCATGATGTCTGCATCAATAATCTTCCGGTGGTATTCGCTATTGACAGAGCCGGAATTATCGGTCGTGACGGGGAAACTCACCAAGGAACATTTGATTTGTCTTACCTAAGCCACATCCCTAACATGGTTGTTATGGCACCAAAGAATAAATGGGAACTGGATAAGATGCTGGAATTTGCCCTTTCATATGACGGACCTGCAGCAATACGTTATCCTAAGGGTGAGGCATACCAAGGACTTTTCGGGAATAAAGAGCCTATAATATACGGTAAGAGCGAGATTATCCACAAAGCAGAGGATATAGCAATATTGGCGGTGGGAAGTATGGTAAAGACCGCAGTTGATGTAACTAAGATGCTTAAGCAGCAGGGTAAGGAAGCCACATTAGTCAATGTAAGATTTGTGTCTCCCGTAGATTATGAGATGCTTGAAGAGCTTTCTAAAAAGCATAGTGTTTTTATTACTGTTGAAGAGAATGTAAGGACCGGAGGCTATGGTCAACAGGTATCAGATTATATCTGCAGATATAATAAGCAGGGTATTAGGCACATTAACTTTTCTATACCGGAATGCTTTGTCGAGCAGGGCGGAATAGGAGAGCTGCATGAAAAAATGAAGATAGATGCGAAAAGTATTGCCGATAGAATACTTAATGAACTGTAAATGATGATAAAGAGTAAAATTATATGCAGAGTATGCTGTAAGTTTATTATGAATGGAGAATATTATGAAGGAACGACTGGATGTACTTTTTACTTTTAGTAAACCGAAATCTGGCCGAGTCCAGAGAGAAGGCAAAAGCTATCATCATGTCGGGGAATGTATTTGTAAATGGCCAGCGTGAGGATAAAGCCGGAAGCATGTTTAATAAGGATGTATCAATAGAGATAAAAGGTAACAGGCTAAAATATGTCAGTCGGGGCGGACTCAAGCTGGAAAAGGCGATAGAAGTGTTTTCTATTCGGTTGGAGGGAAGAACCTGCATGGATGTAGGCTCTTCAACAGGAGGATTCACAGACTGCATGCTTCAAAACGGTGCCATAAAGGTATATGCAGTTGATGTAGGAACCAATCAGCTGGCTTGGAAGCTAAGGCAGGACGAGCGGGTAATTTCTATGGAAAAGACCAACATCCGTTATCTGACTCCCGAGGAGACAGATGATGAGATATCATTTGTATCTGTTGATGTATCATTCATATCCTTAACAAAGGTACTGCTGCCTGTTAAGAGGCTGATGACTGAGGAAGGAGAGGTTGTATGCCTGATAAAGCCTCAGTTTGAAGCGGGCAGAGAAAATGTCGGCAAAAAAGGTGTTGTCAGGGATAAAGGGATTCATGTTGAAGTTATTAAGATGGTATCATCTTATGCGAATGAAATTGGATTTGACTGTCTGGGTCTTGATTATTCACCGATAAAGGGACCTGAAGGTAATATTGAATATTTGCTGTATCTGAAAAATGCACCGGGAAACTGTATTGAAGAAGAGGTCATAAAAACTGTCGTTAACAATGCACACAAACAGCTAAAAAATTCCAATTAATGAATGGTTACTTGAATTTCTTGGTATTATATGATACACTTTTAACGTTAATTAGGAGTAAAAATTATGGATAGATTTTTGGTTATTACAAATGAGAGAAAAGACAGGGATAATGCCATCACAAAAGAAATTGAGGATTATATCAATGCCTCAGGAAGAAAGTGTACGCTTATGGGTTTACTTGATTTAGAGGATAAAGGGATTAACCCTGACGTGGATGTAGAGTGTGCCATCGTCTTAGGCGGAGATGGAACCCTGATTCGTTGTGCAGCTTATTTAATGAGCTTAGATATTCCCATCCTCGGTATAAATCTTGGAACAATAGGTTTTCTTGCAGAGATAGAAAAGAACCATATTTTTGAAGCACTTGACAGATTGTTTGTAGATGACTATAAGGTGGAGAACCGGATTATGCTTCGGGGAGAACTGCGTAAGGAAGCAAACCGAAAGCCGCCGGATAATAATGATACATTATCATGCCATGCACTAAATGATATTGTCATTACAAGGAAAGGTCTTTCCAGAATAATCAGTCTGCAGATATATGTAAATGATGAGCTGGTTGATGATTATAGAGGAGACGGTGTAATCGTATCAACTCCTACAGGCTCGACAGCGTATAATTTGTCGGCAGGCGGACCGATTATAACCCCAAAGGCTGATGTTATGGTTATTACACCTATCTGCCCTCATTCCTTAAGTCCAAGAAGTGTGGTGGTATCTGCTGATGATGTTGTCAAGGTTGTTGTAAGAAGAAGTAAGAAGACTCAATATGACGAAGCAATAGCAACATTTGACGGACAGACTGTTATTGATCTTAGAACAGATGATGAGATATATATTGAAAAGGCACAATATAAAACAAAATTAATTCGACTGAGTAAGACCGGCATATATGAAATATTGCGTTCCAAGCTGACAAGCGGCAGTGATTTATAAAACTTATAGAAAGGCACTGGTAAAGATCATGAAAATAAGCAGACAAAGCAAAATTCTTGATTTAATTAGCAGGTATGATATTGAGACTCAGGAGGAGTTGGCCGATTGGCTAATGAAGGAAGGCTATAACGTAACTCAGGCAACGGTATCTAGGGACATAAGAGAGCTTAAGCTTACCAAGGTTGCGATGGATGGAGGTAAGCAAAAGTACATTTCTATTCATAAGACCGAACCCGGCATGAGCGAAAAATACACACGGGTACTTCGCGAAGGATTCGTATCTATGGATATGGCACAAAACATATTGGTTATTAAGACTGTATCGGGTATGGCGATGGCTGTGGCTGCTGCACTTGATGCCCTTCATTTGGACAATGTAGTTGGATGTATTGCAGGTGATGACACCATAATGTGTGCCATCAGAACAGCTCAGGATACAGTTAAAGTTATGGAGAGGCTTAATAAAATTATTAAAAATGTGGAATAGGTCGAACTATTTCATTGACTATATATATAAAAAATCATCAGCTATAATGTCCTGCTACATATTGGTCGGAATATCAGTAATGTATATATGGACCGTTAACGGGTGATTTATTGTTATATGAAAAAATGTTATTAGAAAAGTAAAAGGTAAGGAGAATTAACATGGCCGGACATTCAAAGTTTGCTAATATAAAACACAAAAAACAAAGAAATGATGCTGCTAAGGGCAAGATATTTACGAAGCTTGGACGTGAGATTGCGGTTGCTGTTAAGGAGGGCGGTGCCGATCCGAATACCAACAGCCGCTTAAGAGATGTTATAGCCAAAGCAAAATCTTATAATATGCCTAATGATACCATAGAAAGAAGTATCAAGAAGGCGGCAGGAGACGACAATGCGGTTAATTATGAGACCGTGACATATGAAGGATATGGTCCAAGCGGGACAGCAATTATAGTTAATGCATTGACAGACAATAAGAACAGAACAGCTGCCAATGTTCGAAATGCATTTACAAAAGGCGGTGGGAATGTGGGAACCACCGGCTGCGTATCCTTTATGTTCGACCGTAAGGGTCAGATTATTATTGACAAAGAGGAATGCGACATAAAAGGTGATGATATGATGCTTATAGCACTGGATGCCGGAGCAGAGGACTTTATAGAAGAAGAGGACAGCTTTGAGATTATAACCGATCCCGATGTATTCAGCGAGGTCAGGGAAAATCTGGAGCAACAGGGTATTCCTATGGCACAGGCCGAGGTTACAATGATTCCCCAGACCTGGGTTGAGCTTACCGATGAACAGGACATCAAGAACATGAATAAAATCCTTGATTTGCTGGATGAGGACGATGATGTACAGGAAGTGTATCATAACTGGGATGAGTAGGTTGAGATATAATTTTTATGAAGAAAAAAATAAGAAAGGCATCAAAATTGAGAGAGTACTTGACAAAAAATAAGCTATAGTACTTATGTACTAATTAATATAGGCGTAAAGTTCAAAACATCTGAATTTTGCGCCTCTTTGTTGTTCTGTCTTACAGTTAATAAAACCGAATTTATTTGTAAATATTCAATTATTGTATTATAATAGAAGAAGAAACAATATTTACTTAAGGATGAAGGTCGAAAAGAATACCATCATTGGGGATGTTTTATTTATTTATATCTTAATCATGTAAATAATAAGCAATTAGATATAACATGAATCTGATTGCTTTTAATAATATATCGGAAGGAGAAAGTATAATGAAGTTATTATTCTGTAATATTGCTTGGCTGGATTATTATAAAGGTATTTATGAGGGTGTCGATGAACCTGTAGGCGGGGGAGATTATGTCAAGAAAACCGGTGATGCCCATGAAAAGTATAATTTTGAGGCGATTGAAATATATGGCGATGATGAAAAATATTGTCTTGGGTTTGTTGAAACAAAGACAACCAAAACAAGTCAGAATCAGCTACATATAGAAAGAATCCGCGGATGTGAAGAATTAGCCGGTGAAGATAGTGTAGAGGATGTTTTAGTGATTTATTGTGCTAAGCATCCGGCACATAATTTTACTACCGTAGTTGGGTGGTACAATCATGCAATCGTATATAGATACTACCAGCAGATGAATTTTTCTTCGGATAATCCGGATGAAGCAGAGCTGTATGTTCAGAATTATAACGCAATAGCCAAGGCAAAAGATTGTGTTTTGCTTCCGAGAAGGGAAAGGAGTCTGTACAGTAAATGGTCTGTACCAAGAAGAACCTCCGGAGCGGCATATGGTTTCGGACAATCTAATGTTTGGTTTGCTGCTGAGGAAAATGAGCTGCTAAAAAGGTTTTTGAACCAAATAATTAAGCAGATTAAAGAGTATGATGGTGAAAATTGGTTAAATAAATATCCGGATATATCATAGAAAAAATTTCGTTAAGTATATTAAAATTTTAGGTATTCTTTATGAATGAAACTTGCTGTTACAGGAATAAAACGTGAAAGTATCTTGATATGTGGTCAAGTTATGATAAAATATTTATGCATACGGTTGGCTTGCAGTTAAGGGTTTTTACAGAATGGAGATTGATAATATGAGTAAATTAACTAAATATATATTTATATTCCTTACGTCAATATTCTTTATTCCTTTTTGCAGACCGGATAGTGCATATGCCTCCGAAAAAGAGGACACTATTGCTAAAGGAGTATTTATTGATACTGTTGATATTAGTGGAATGACAGTACAGGAAGCACAATCTGCATTAAAGGAGCATATTGAAGAGCTTCGCAGCAAGAGTTTCGCTGTCTTAATAGGTGACAGCACTATTGTTATTACTATGGGAGAGCTTGATTATACATATGAGCCGAATAATCATATTAAGCATGCCATTGGATTAGGAAAATCAGGCAATCTTATAAAGAGATACAAGGATAATAAGGACATAGAGCATGGAAAAAAGGTATATCCCCTTACATATTCATACAATGAAGATAAGCTTAGACAATTAATTGAGAAAGCTGCTGAAAAATATAAGATACAGCCCAAAAACGCATCATTTACCAGGAAGAACGGTAAATTTGAATTCACAGATCATGAGCTTGGCAGCAGGATGGATGTAGAACCAACATTTTTTGCTATCAAGGAGAAGCTGGACAACTGGAATCGTAAGGATTTTGTAGTACACGCCTTCATGGTTGATGTAGACCCTCAATTTACCAAAGAGTCCTTAGAAAAGTGTACATCAATCTTAGGTGAATTTACTACAGAATATAAAAGCTCCAGTGAGGACAGAGCTGCCAATTTGGCAAATGGAGCAAGGCTTATAAATAATGCGGTGCTTTACCCCGGAGATGTGTTTTCAAGCTTAGATTTTCTTCTTCCATTCTCTAT
>JGI24707J26582_10002029_pt1 | contig 15534 bp, 15 predicted proteins | sample BioPla1DNA1_FD_26582 | JGI IMG/M metagenome (IMG submission 26582) | reverse complement strand
CCGGCAAAGAACTGCCCCCGCAGGACCGCCAGGTGAGCTTCACCACCATGATGGAGATCGCTTTGGAGCTGGCCATCAGCCTCTAGTGCTCCTGTTTTCAGCAGCCCAACCCGTTTGGGTTGGGTTGTATTTATATGTAATCCTAACAACAGCGGAGGTTTCCATGAAAAGACCCTTTGTCAGTGCGCAGCGTCTGCGCCAAATCGCAGCAGAATACCCCACCCCCTTTCACCTTTACGACGAACAAGGCATCCGGGACAACGCACGCCGGCTGCACCAAGCCTTTGCCTGGAATCCAGGCTTTAGGGAGTATTTCGCGGTCAAGGCTAACCCCAACCCAGTTCTCCTCAGCATTTTGCAGGAAGAGGGCTGCGGAGTGGACTGCGCCACGGGAACAGAGCTCCTCCTCGCTGAGGCCCTGGGCTTTAGGGGCGAGGAAATCATGTTTTCATCCAATATGACTCCCTTCCAGGATTTCCTGCTGGCCCACAGGCTGGGTGCCATCATCAACCTGGACGATGTTACCGATGTGGAGTTCATAGCTAGCCTCCCCAGCATCCCCAAGAAGATGTGCCTGCGCTACAACCCCGGAGGCAGCTTCGTGGTGAGCAACGGGATCATGGATACCCCGGCGGAGGCCAAATTCGGCATGACGCGTGCGCAGCTCAGCGAGGCGGTGCGCGCCCTGGCAAAGCTGGGCGTAGAGGAGTTCGGGCTGCACGCCTTTCTGGTGAGCAACGCAGCCACCAATGGGTATTACCCGGCCTTGGCCAGGCTGCTGTTCCAGGTGGTGCGGGAACTCCATGAGGAAACAGGCGCCCGCTTCTCCTTGGTGAATTTGTCCGGAGGCCTGGGCATACCCTATCATCCAGACCAAAAACCGGTGGAGATCATGGCCGTGGGTGCGGGCGTGCAAAAGGCGTTCGATGAAATCCTGGTCCCTGCTGGGCTGGGCCATATAGCCGTCGTAACGGAGCTGGGCCGCTTCATGCTCGCCCCCTACGGCCAGCTCATTGCCACAGCCATCCGCCGCAAAGAGACCTATAAAANCTATATTGGGCTGGACGCCTGCGCCGCTGACCTCATGCGGCCCGCCATCTACAAAGCCTACCACCACATCACCGTGGCGGGCAAAGAAGAACACCCCCATGACCACGTGTACGATGTGGTTGGGGGGCTCTGTGAGAACAACGACAAATTTGCTGTGGACCGCAGGCTCCCCGCCATTGAGCTGGGCGACTTAGTTGTCATCCACGATACGGGAGCCCACGGCCATTCCATGGGCTACAACTATAACGGCAGGCTGCGCTCCGCGGAAGTGCTACTGCGCNCCGATGGCAGCACAGAGCTGATCCGCAGGGCAGAAACTCCCGAGGACTACTTCGCGACCATGAAGTTTCCCCAGTCAGCGCGCCTTTAGCCGCTGGCTGAATTCTCTGCGGAACTTGGCCACCTTGGGAGCAATGACCATGCTGCANTAGCCGCTCTGGGGGTTGCGCCTGAAATAATCCCAGTGATAGTCTTCCGAGGGGTAGAAACGCTCCAAAGGGACGATCTCCGTGACAATGGGGTCATCCCAGAGGGGAGCCATTTCCGCCTTAATCCGCTCTGCACTTTGGCGCTGCTCTTCACTGCTGTAAAAGATCACCGAGCGGTACTGGGTGCCCACGTCCTCCCCCTGGCGGTTGAGGGTGGTGGGATCATGGGTGCTGAAGAAGATGCGCAGCAGATCTTCGTAACTGATGGACTCCGGATCGTAGGTCACCTGCACCACCTCGGCGTGCCCGGTTGTGTCGGTGCACACCTGTTCATAGGTTGGGTTTTCCACATGGCCGCCGCTGTAACCGGGAATCACTTCCAGTACACCGCTCAGCTCGCTGAAGATGGCCTCTACGCACCAAAAGCATCCGCCGCCGAATACGGCTGTTGCTTGACTCATAGGCGAGTTCCCTCCCATTACGTTTAGAAAAGGTGATTGCTTGGACAGTATTTACAGCTACCCCCATTACTATGAAATAGCCTTTTCCTACCGGGACATCCCTGGGGAAGTGGATGTCATGGAACAGGCCATGGCTAAGTACTCCAAAATACCGGTGAAAACCGTGCTGGAGCTGGCCTGTGGCAACGGCCCCCACATGCTGGANTTCATGGATCGGGGCTACGAATACTGGGGACTGGACCTCAACCCCACCATGATCGAGTTCGCCCGGGAGAAGGCAGCAAGCAAAAACCACACTGCCAAGTTCTACCTGGCCGACCTGGCCGATTTCCGTCTGGATGAGCCCGCGGACTTCCTTTATATCATGATGGGTTCCCTGTACGTGCGGAACACAGAAGAGCTGCTCAGCCACTTTTCCTGCGCCGAGGCGGGTCTCAAGCCCGGCGGCCTTTATTTCCTCGACTGGTGCGTGGACTTTGAGCCCCTGNCCAACAACTTGGACAGCTGGGTTATGCGCAGACAGGGCATTACGGTGAACACCCGCTACAGCACCCGCCTGCACAATGCTCCCGAGCAGCTCTACGAGGAGAGCATCCTCTTCACCATCAAGGAGAAGGGACAGGAGCGCACCCTACTCCACCAGGGGTTGCGGAGGGCCATTTTCCCCCAGGAGTTCATCTTGGCCGCAACGAAACTGCACAAGTTTGAGTTCATAGGCTGGTGGAACGACTGGGATCTCAAGGTACCTTTAGGAGAAGGGCGGGGCGAAATCGTCCGCCCCATCACCGTGCTCAGGCGCCTGTAACTACCTGCAGAGCTTGTAGATGGCCAGAACATCCTCCTGGCCTAGNGGCAGGAAGTTCCCCAGCTTGTGGGTATCGTTGGCCGTGGCCTTGGCCGCCATCTCCTCCAGGCGATCGTCCGGGATGCCGGCGTGCTCAAGCCGCGTGGGCAGGCCTATTCTGCTGAAGAACTCCTCGAGGCGCCGAATCCCTTCCAGGATGGTCCGCTCGGGGTTGAAGAAATCCTGCTCAACCGCGAACACCCGTACCGCGAACTGCACGAAGCGCTCGGGATTGTGCTTGTAGACATACTTCATCCAAGCGGGGAAGACGATGGCCAAACCTGCACCGTGGGCGATGTCATAAATGGCGCTCAGCTCATGCTCGATGTCGTGGGAAGCCCAGTCACCGAGCCTGCCGTTGCCTAAAAGGTCATTGTGGGCAAAGGTGCCGGCCCACATGATGTTGGCCCTGGCGCCGTAGTTCTCAGGTTCGGCGATGGCTCGGGGCGCCTCTTGGATGATTGCCCTAAGCGACGCTTCGCAGAGGTGGTCGCTGAAGCTCACCTCAGGCTCGTTGGTGAAGTAGCGCTCCATAATGTGGGCCATCATGTCCGCCACGCCGCAGGCGGTCTGATAGGGAGGCAGGCTGTAGGTGAGCTCTGGATTGAGCAGGGCGAACCTGGGGCGCAGGACTGCGCCTGTGTAACCCCGCTTCAGCCAGCCGTCCTCATTGGTAATGACCGAGCTGGGGCTGGACTCGCTGCCCGCCGCTGGAATTGTCAACACCACGCCCACGGGCAGACTCTCCTCTGCCTCCGCCTTTCCAGCGTAGAAGTCCCAGACATCGCCTTCGTAGGGCACGCCCATGGCGATGGCTTTGGCGGAGTCGATCACGCTGCCGCCGCCCACGGCCAGGATCAGATCAACCTGCTCCCTGCGGACCAGGTCAATGCCCTCCCGCACTAAGCTGAGCCGGGGATTGGGCTGTACACCGCCTAGCTCCACGATTTCCAGCCCAGCCTCACGCAAAGAAGCTTCCACCCTCGCCTTCAAACCTGAGCGCACAATGTGGCCGCCACCATAATGCAGCAGCACCTTGCGGCCGAACTTAGCGGCTTCCTTGCCGGCCTGTTCCTCCACTCCTCTGCCGAAAACGATCTTCGTGATGTTGAAATATGTGAAATTGCGCATCTGTACTCCTCCTTTAAATCAGGGAATTATCTTTGACGTACTGAACAAGTTCCTGCACGTATCCGAAGGCCACCGCGACCACCGTGTCTGCTCCGCCGTAGTACAGGGCTAATCTGCCTGTGCCGCTGTCCACCAAGGCGGCGCAGGGAAAGACCACGTTGGGCACATCGCCTACGCACTCGTAATAGGTCTGGGGCGAGATGATGTAAGGCCTGGTTCGGGCTATCACCTTCCAGGGCTGATCCAGATCGAGCAGGGCAGCTCCTGCGCTGTAGAGAAAGCCGTTGCAGGAGGTGAGCACCCCGTGGTAGATCAAGAGCCAACCTTCGCTGGTCTCGATGGGCACGGGGCCTGCTCCGATCTTGGTGCTCTGCCAGCCCCACGTGGTGCCCATGACGAAGCGGTGCCTGCCCCAGAAGGTCAAATCGGGACTTTCGCTGTAGAAGATGTCACCGAAGGGAGTGTGCCCGTTGTCGCTGGGCCGGGAAAGCATGGCGTAGTTCCCGTTGATCCTGCGGGGAAAGAGCACGCCGTTGCGGTTGAAAGGCAGAAAAGCATTCTCCAACTGATNGAACCGCTCAAAATCATGTGTGTAAGCTGCTCCGATGGTTGGTCCGTGGTACCAGTTGCACCAGGTCACGTAGTAGCGGTCTTCGATCCAGACAACCCGGGGGTCATAGCCGTAGATGAACCTTCCGATCTCCTCGTCCTCGCAGATGAAGGCAATGGGCTCATGGTCCAGTTCCCAGTTGAGGGCATCTTGGCTCCGCCCGGCGTGGAGGCACATTTCCCGGGCTTTGNTATCCACCCGGAACACGCCGCGGAACTCCCCTTGGTAGGGCACCACCGCACTGTTGAAAATACTGTTGGAACAAGGAATGAGATCCCTAGGTATAATCGGGTTCTGCGAGTAGCGCCACAGCACATCCGAACTGCCCGGGGGCCTATCTTCCCAGGGAATATTGGGAAGCTCGGGCCCGACAATCTTCAGGGTCATACTTATCCACTCCTTTCCATCCTGCTCCCTTCTTTCCCTATTCTGGTTAACCCGCGGCTATCCTGCTCCCCAATCTGTGCAAAAAATCACTTAAAGGCCCATGGGGAGGAATTCCAGGGGGCATGCAGAATAAGCCCGGAAAGGAGTGAGGAGCGGATATGTGGAAAGAGCATTACCGGATCGGTTCGGAACTCATCGATTCCCAGCACCAGGAGCTTTTCGACAGGGTCGGCAGCTTTATCCGGGCTGTGCAGGAAGATGGGGCCTGGGAGGAACGCTTGGAACAAGTCCAGGCCACGCTGGAGTTCATGAAAGAGTATGTGGTGATCCATTTCCGCGATGAAGAAGCACTGCAGAAGGAGATCGGCTATCCCGGACTGGAAAAGCATGCCGCCGTCCACGACGCCTTTAGGGCGGAAATCCGGGCCTTCGCCCAGCGGGTTGAACAGGAAGGTTTTGACGAGGAGAAGGTGCAGGAGTTCGCGGCCAGGGTGATGACCTGGCTGATCATGCATGTGGGTAAAGAAGACCANAGAATTGGTGCGTTCATACGGTCGCAAGGAGGGCAGCAATGAAAGTTGAATACATAAATCCGTTCTACAAAGCCACCATTGATGTGTTCAGGATCATGCTGAACCTCGATGTAAAGAGGGGTGCGCTCAGGGCTGTGGAAGAGCTGGAGCCCGTGAGCGAAGCCAATGTGGTGATCGGAGTCACGGGCGACCTCAGGGGTTCGCTGCTCTACAGCTTCCCGAAGGAAATGGCCCTGGAGATGGTGACCATCATGGCGGGTATGGCCATGAACAAACTGGATGCCTTCGTTAGCTCAGCACTGGGGGAAGTGGCCAACATCATCAGCGGCAATGCCGTTACTCACCTGGCCAGTAGCGGGCTGACCTGCCAGATTTCTCCGCCCCAGGTGTTTGTGGGCAGGAAAGGGTCTCTATCCATGTCCACGGAAAAGGCGGTTGTGGTACCGCTCATAACTGACATCGGCACACTGGAAGTGAGTATCTCCCTCCACCGCAGCATGGGTTAATAAAGCGCCTTGCTCCAGCCGGAGTAAGGCGCTCTTTTCATTTCGTCTAAAAGGATCCACCTATGCTCACCGCGGCAAACACTGCGGTGCTGCGCCCCACGGCCCCAAACTCAGTTCCTGGAGCCCCGAATTTGGTGCTCACACCGACGCTGGGCTGCAGCTTGCTTAAGGCAGGCAGGCGCAGAGTGCCGTGGATTAGTCCCGACCCATCGGACAGGTTGGCCTGGACGAAGACACTGGCCGAAAACTTGGAACCCAAGATGCGGTTCCAGTTCACGGCGCCGGCTAGATAATGGCGTCCGCTGCCCACGAGGGCAACTGAGCCCAGCTTCTGGGGGTTGATCACCGGCGGAAGCTCCTCGTTGATCAAGGCTTGGCGGACCTTCTTGATGCCCTCCTGGTCGGCGTAACCTTCGCCGTTGAAGTAGTACTGCAGCGTTCCCGCCAGATCAAGGCGCCCTTCGCTGTCCGTATAGCGGTACATGCCTCCCGCGGTAGCCTGGAGAAACTCCGAACCGAAGTTCAGCACTGCTTCACCGAAGAAGCCCACCTCACCGAAGGAAGACGAGACAGTGGCCATGAGCATGGGATGTTTGCCGTGCTGGTAGAACCCGCCCAGGCCCACTTCGGTCTTGCCCACCACAAACTCCATTTTGGGAGCCAGGGCGATCTGCTTGGCCTCCTTCACCCCGTCAAAAAGTGTGTAGAGGTAATAGTTGTTGCTGCCCTTGGGGTAGTGGATTTTCAGGGCCACAGATCCCTCCCGCTCCGCCTCTGGGTCCAGCGGATCGATGCGCCCGATGTTGACAATGTCTGCCGGGCTGAAAAAGTAGCCCACGCCCCATTTTACGTTCTGCTTGCCCGCCCTAAAGAAGACCCTGTTGTCGTAGTTGAAATCCGCAAAGAGCTCCAGAAGCTTGACCTTTAGGGGATCCTTATCTTCAGTTACGTTGTACTTAAGGCCGGCTTTTCCAAAAGCGCGGAAGTTCGGGTCAGGTCTGGCGTCCAGGTAAAGCTGGCTGCCCAGGGAAACATCAAGTTTGCTGCTGTCATCTCCGTCCTTGACCATGGTTCGGGACGCCCNCAGATTGAAGGAGTAACTGCCTCCCACATCCAGGCGATCCTGGACTAGCAGGGCCTCTTCCGGGGCCAGAGCCCCCTCTTCCATTTCCAGCTCAACAAATAGGTCCTCGCCAAANAGATCATCAAAGTCAAAGGCCCAGCTTGTGCCGGTCAGCATGAGCACCAGCAGCGCGGCTAAGAGAACTGTTCTGCGCATGGTTACCCTCCTTGAGCTTCTCTACCGGTTAACCCTCTCGATATACGCTTTGGTAAAGACGTGATCAGGTATCTCTGCTACCGAAATTTCGCTCAGGCTCACCTGGGTCTTCTTGCCCTCCACCAACTCGTCCAGGAAGACCATCTGCACGGGGATGATCGCTTCCCCCACCTTGGCATACTTGGGGAACAGTGCTGAGCGCATGAGCCTGCGGGTTAAGCTGTACTCCTCCGCCTTGAGCACTAGGTTGGTGTCCTTGGTGACCCAGATCGTTGCGTAGGGGAAGGGAACGGTATCATCCACCGCCTTCAGGTCGATGATGTACACCTCGAAGTTGCCCAGCATACCATCGAAGTAGCCCTCCACCTCATAGGACGAAGCGTAGCTGCTGCTGCCGAAGTCCGCATTGCGCACATCGGAGTCCTGAAACGTCTCTTTCAGGGAAGTATGGGCGAACTGCCTGCTGGAAGGATCATAGAACCAGAGGTTGTCGCCCTCCAGGAGATACCCCTGGCCCTTTTGGGTTACCGGCTCCTGGATCAGAAGGAGGTNACGCTCTCCATCATCCCGCCTGAACTGCCTGACCACCAGTTTCTCGATCCCTTCCTCGGGGTCTTCCACAATCAGGGTGAGCACGGCTGAGAAGTCCGTGCCCTCAAAACGGGACTGGGCATCTATTTTCTCCAGAATAGCTCGAATGTGGCTCAAATCCTCGGCCTGAACCGCCGGGACAAGGCACAGAAGCAACAAAGCGGCGGTAATAATCAACAGTGCTTTCTTCATGGCAACCTCCCTAAGTATGCGAACTGAGCGCCTTGATGGGTGAAAGCCTGGCTGCGGCCCGTGCCGGCCAGTAGGCAGCCAACAGGCTGGTGAGGACAACCAAAACCAGGTTCAGGATCAGGTCATTCAGGGAAAGGCGGAAGGTNATGCGGCCCTGCTGCAGGAAAAACTGCAGCGAAGGGTCAACATTGAGGGGCCAATTGCCCACCACCAGGATGGTCAATCCGGATAGAGCCAGCCCCGCGGCGCAGCCCACCAAGCCCAGCAGCACAGCCTCCCAAAGGAAGATCTGCTGCACCTGGCTTTTGTGCATGCCAAAGGCCCGCATGGTGCCGATCTCCCGGGTACGCTCCAGGAGAATCATCCTGAAGGTGTTGGTGATGCCCACCATGGTCACCAGGAGCAAGATAATGAAGATCACCAACCCCACCCGGTTCAGCACCCCCACGGCCAGTTCCACGGGCTCCATGATCTGGTTGATGTTCATTACCCGGTAGCGCGTCCCTTCCCAACGGGTAATCCTTTCCTGCCTGGGCACCGGCTCCAAAGGCACCCCGCCCACGCTCACCGTAACATTGGGCTCCTCTTCTTCCTGCTCCTCCCCGGGCATAAGCAGCCCTTCTCTGAAAGTGCGGGTAAATTCCTCCACAACGTCTAAATCGGTCACAAACATGTTCAGCATCTGGTATTCGTGTGGGCCCAGGCCNAGGAGGCTGTTAAGATAAGCCCTACTCACGTAGGCTGCGGAGAGGCCGAACTGCTCCTGATCTTCCACAAAGGCAGCCACCACAAGCTCTCCCACATTATGCTGCCCCGTGAGGGTCTCCAGCTTGATCAAAANGGTCTCCCCCACCTCCACGCCCAAGCGTTCAGCCGCCGGCAGAGGNAGAATCACGGCATTCTCCGCCTGGAGCACCTGGTCCAAAGAGCCTTGGGTCACCACCAAGCTGCCCAGGAGTTTGTCTTCCTCGTGAAAATCCACACCGTAAACCAAGTGCATGGTCTGCTTGGAGCCGAAAATCAAGGAAGGCAGGGCCTGGCTCCTTTTGGTGAAGGCCTGAATCCGATCTGCATTCTCCTCCAGCAGCTGGTCCAGCCGCTCATCGGGGCGGATCTTGGTGATCACCTGGCCGCGTTCGNTAAATTCCCGTCCAGTAATGAACACATGGCCTCCCAAGGCATGGGAAAAGTTCTCCCGGATGTTTCCCACCAAACCTCCGGTTAAGGCGTTGATGATGGTAATGACCAGCATCCCGAAGGCAATGGCGCCCGCCAAAAGGAAACTGCGCTTTCTCTGACGGGAGATGTTGCGGAATGCCACTTTCAGCGTGAACATTCGATCACCTCGAGCTTTCCATGGCCTTGAGCGGCGAAGTTCTCATCACAAGTGCTGTGGGGTAGGCGCTGGATATGGCACCAACCGCCACTATCACGACTAAGGAGAGCAGAACCGAAGACAGCGACAACTCCGGCCTGAGCTCGGGCCCTCCGTAAATAATCTCAAAGAATACGTTGCTGGCCTTCAGGCCAATCCTGTTCAAGACAAAAAGGACCAAAGCACCAACGCCCACACCCACGGTGCCGGAAATCCCGGCAAGGAGCATGGTCTCCAGGACAATCATGCGCCGGACAAAACTCTTCTGGGCGCCAATGGCCCGCATGGTGCCGATCTCACTCATGCGTTCAGTCACCGAGATGACCAGGGTGTTCATGATGATAATCACTGCCACAACGGCAATGATCAGGACAATAGTGTTGAATACACTCTTGATCCCGTACGACAGTTCAGCCAGGGCCCCCGCCCCCTGCCGCCAGTCCCGGGTCTGGGCGGCAATGCCCTTTTGGGCGAAAAACTCCTCAAAAGCCTCCTGCGCCTGCCTGAGGTACTTCTCATCGGTGAGGCGCAGCAAGAGGTACTGCCAAGCACCGCTATCCTCCGGCACGGCTTCGTACTGGGTTTCAGTCTCCTCGAACAGAGAGAACCAATAGTCGTCGCCAGCAGCGGGCCCTTCCACAATCACTTCCGTAAACAGGGCATCGGCAGATCCAAAGATACTCTCCTCATCTATCTCTCCCAAAAAGCGCTGTTCCTCGCTGGTCAGCTCCGCTGGATCCGCATAGCCCACCACCATGCCCGCCAGGGCCCGGGCGTTGGAAATATCCATGAGGGAGACCATATCGAGCTGCACATTGGACTGCTTGAAGCGAAAGATGCCCGTGATCTCAACCTCCCGGATCTTCATACCCGTATGGGTGCTCACGGATGTGAACAAAAGCTTATCGCCGGGCCGGAACGTGAAGCCCACCTGCTTCTCCAAAAGCTCCGCCACGGCTTCGTTTAGGAGCACTCCCTGCTCACCCGGCTGCCAGAAGCCTCCCTCCAAGATCTCCACGTTCTCGGGAAACATGGCCTGATACTGTTCGGGAATGACTCCGAAAAGCTGGGTGGCGCCTAGCGTCTTCTCCCCCCGGGAGACCACGGCGGTGGCAGATACCTGGGGATTTACTGCTTCCACGTAGGGGAGTGATTTGGCAAACTCCACAACTTCGGCGTAGTCGGGGATCCTGGGCACCGGCTGCTCCATGGCGGTCATGTCCTGAAAGCCGAAGAGGGTGAGATGTCCTCTTGTTTTGCCGGTGATCATGAGGTGGCCGGTGTAGTTCTTGATGTAGTAGCGTTCAATGCCTGAGGCGGCTGTATCCATGAAGGAGTTGCCCACAACCAGAACCATGATCCCGATGACCATGATCAACCCGATGATGGTAGTCTTAACCTTGTGCTGGCGCACATTGCGCCAGGCAATGGTGAGCAGGATCCTCATGACAGCCCACCCGCCGCAGCCCGGGCCTTAGTGTCTTCCACCACCAAACCGTCCAGCAAACGGATCACGTGATCGGCAATGCTCATGATGGTGGTGTCATGGGTGGAGAAGATGAAGGTGGTGTTCAACTCTGCATTCATCTTTTTCATGAGTTCGATAATGCTCTGGCCCGTCTTGGAGTCCAGGTTGGCCGTGGGTTCGTCGGCCAGAACGATTTCGGGCTTAGTAGCCAGGGCCCTGGCAATGGCCACCCTCTGCCTCTGACCGCCCGACAGCTCATTGGATTTGTGGTGCATGTGGTCGGCCAGCCCCACCGCCTCGATTAAGTACTCAATCCATTCCCGCGCCTCTTTCCTGCTGGGCCTATCCCTGCCTAGAAGCAGCGGAAACTCTATGTTCTCATAGACATTCAAAACGGGAATCAAGTTGAAGGATTGAAAGATGAAACCCACGGTTTTGTGGCGCAGGTTGGTCAGCTCCTTATCGCTGAGGCCCTCAGTAAGCGTACCATTGATCTTCACCTTTCCTTCAGTGGGCTGGTCGATGCAGCCGACCAGGTTGAGAATCGTAGATTTCCCGGAGCCCGATGGACCCACGATGGAGGCGAAATCACCCTTCTCTATGGAAAAAGACACGCCCCGCAGAGCATGCACTTCAGCCTTGCCTAAATAGTAAACCTTCTTCACGCCATCCAGTTCTACTATGGCCATGCGATCCTCTCCTTGCTTGCCTCATGATTTAAGTATAACCCATTTGGAAAGCGGGAGGCAAGGAACAAGAAAAGAGGCAGCCCCTGTCTGCTGCCTCTCGCCTTACGTACCTTCGCCTACTTCTCTACCTGCTCCCCGCCTCGGGTGATCTGAACCAACTTCTTCCAGGCAGTCCTCACTGCCCAATCAATGCTCAGCCACTTGGGCAGCTGCAGATGGAAGAGGTGCGTTTTCATGCCCACCGCGAAGAGGAGAAACCCCGCCAGGAGAGTAAGGAGCATGCCCCGGATCGCGGGCCAGGTGAAGAAATCTACGTGTCCCAAAACGGAAAGTCCCACAGTGCCGCAGCTTTCAGCTGCGGGCTCCACCAGGAGCCCCAAAGCCCACTCGGGCATGGTGCCAATGACCAGCATGGCTGCGGAGAGCATAAGCATGGCTACGGCTAAAGCCTTGTTTTCACCGCGGTTGAACTTCACAGGCGTTTTCTGCTTGCCTAAAAAGGCCAGGCCCATGAGCTTGATAAAGGATGCCGTGGTACCCACCCCAACCAGGGTAAAAATGCGCTCTGCCCAGACCATGATGGGCCTGCCCGTGGCAGCTGCCTCTAAAATGCCGTGGTGCAGCAGGGTCTTGCTGATATAACCGTTGAGCCCAGGGGTGCCTGTGATGCCCAGGGCTGCAATGAGCATCATGATCCCGGTCAGGGGGAATCGCTTCCACAATCCGCCGAGTTTATATAGATCCGCTTCGCCTGTTCCCAAAATGATGATACCCACGCCAAAAAAGAGTGCAGACTTGAAGAGGGCATGGTTCAGCGAATGGAGAACGGCCCCGGCAATGCCGAAGGCGCCGTCATTCTTGAGGAACAGGGCGGCACCAATGCCGAGAATAATGTAGCCCATCTGGCTGACGCTGTGGTAGGCCAGAAGCCGCTTGGCATTGCCCTGCAGTAGAGCAAGGCAGACGCCTAAGAGCATGGTGATGCTGCCCACCACAACCAACAGCGTTCCCGCCCAGGGAATTAGGGCGGTCTGACCCCAGTTTACCAGCTGACCTGTGCGGATCAGGCCGTAGGCACCGGTCTTAATCAGGATTCCTGACAATAGAGCGCTGGCGGGCGTAGGCGCCACGGGGTGCGCCTTGGGCAGCCAGATATGGAGGGGAAACATGCCCGCCTTGATGCCAAAGGCGCCCATCAAGAGCAAAACGGCCCAGATAAACGGGGTGGTGCTTCTTGGGTTGACTGCGGGAGACCCAACTACGGGGGCGACTCCGGCTAGGTATAGCAGGATCACAGCAACGCCCATGAAAACCCCAGCAGCTAAGCTCAGATGGTGGTACAAGGATTCGGCCTGCTCCGCTTCTTGACTCTCGTGATGCTTTACCCAAGCGCCTGAAGTAAAGGACATGAGCTCAAAAAAGACCAACAGTACGATGAAGTTGCCAGCCAAAAAGATGCCTTGGGTTGCACCCAGGGTAATTAAGAAGTAGGTGTAAAAGGATGTGATCTGTTCTTCGTAGCGCATATAGCTGTACATATAAATGGCCGCAGCCAGCCAGACGAAGGAACTGAACAGGCTAAACAGGGCTGAAAGGGAGTCGAGCCTGAGCATGGACTCAAAAATACCCAGGGTTCCCAATCCCCAGGTGTATAAAGCTCCACCCCGTACCAAAAACACGTTGGCTACACTACCCAGGAAGGTGATTGCCGATACTGCAATGGCAAAGAGGGATTCAGTGCGTCTTTCGTAAATCCTGGCCGCTGCCGCTGCGCATANAATNGGGAAAAGTATGACAATTAAAGTCCAGTACATCCTGCTTCATTCCTCCATCAAACCGCTGCCGCTTCCGGGAGCGGTCTCTTAGACAAGGGACAAGCACATTGTCACGTATATCACTATATCCCTTTGCCAGGCGCTGATCAAAACGTTGCTTGGGGGTTTTCCCCCGTTTTGACCGGCTTTTTGCCCTCTATCGATTGTTTTCTATGTATTCCTCGATTTTTTGGAGACTTAAGCCCTCAAACCCCTCACCTCATCCCGGTTAACAGGATCCCCGGCGCCCAGGGAGAAGTAAACAGGGAAACGCCCATGGAGGAGTTGATATTCGTGTGCGATACCATGGTAGCCCTAGGCAGCGCTACGGCAGACGGCAGTGTGATCTTTGCCAAGAACAGCGACCGGCAGCCCAATGAACCGCACCTGCTGATCCGCATCCCCAGAAAGAAACACCCCAAAGGATCGCAGGTGCAGTGCACCTACATCACCATCGACCAGGTGGAAGAGACTTACGATGTGCTCCTGCTCAAGCCTTCCTGGATGTGGGGTGCGGAAATGGGGGCCAATGAGTTCGGCCTGAACATCGGCAACGAAGCGGTGTTCACCAAAGTTAAGCAGGGGCCTCCCAGCCTCTTGGGCATGGATCTGCTTAGGTTGGCCCTGGAGCGCTGCCGCACCAGCCTGGAGGCGGTGCACCTGATCACAGACCTCCTGGCCAAGCACGGCCAGGGAGGCAACTGCGGCTATGGAAAACAGTTCTACTACCACAACTCTTTCCTCATCGCTGACCGCGAGTCTGCCTGGGTGTTGGAAACGGCAGGCCCTTTCTGGGCCGCGAAAAAGGTGCAGGATGTGTATGCCATTTCCAACCGCCTCAGTATCGGCAGCGATTTCGATCTGGCCCATCCTGAGCTGATCAACTACGCCATCTCCCGCAAGTGGTGCAGTTCCGAAGAGGACTTCCACTTCGCCCGCTGCTATACCAACCAGCTGATCACAACCTTCAGCGGGGCCTCCAACCGGGAAGCAGCCTGTTCCCGGCGGCTAGAGCAGGAAAAGGGCCGGATCACTGTGCAGACAATGCTGGAAATCCTGCGCTCCCATGAACCCAAGCTGGAAGAAGGCAGCCCCTTTTCCACTCCCTCCGTACGCAGCGTATGCATGCATGCCGGCGGCCTGGTGGGCGATCACGCCACTGGCAGCTATGTGGCCCACCTAACCAGCGACCTTGATACCTACTGGCTCACGGGCAGCTCCACCCCCTGCATCTCCATCTTTAAGCCTTACTGGATGACGGAAAACGACATCGTCTTTTCTGAAAACCAGGAAGAGGAAGCGCTGCAGTTCTGGATGCTCCGGGAAGAGCTGCACCGCTTGGTGCTCCAGAACAAAGTTCCAGATCTCAAGGAGTACCGCAGGCTCGCTGCGGAGTTGGAGCAGGAATTTCTGTTCCTGGCCCAAGCGCCCATAGGCGGTGAAGCCAATCCGGTCCAGCTGGAAGTGATCATGAAACAGGCCTGGCAGAGGGAGCAGGAGCTGGTGGAAGACACCGTGGAGCGCAGCCGGAGCAATGCCGGCCAAATTAGGGGCAACCTTTGGTTCAGGCACTACTGGCAGAAGCAGAACGAAAGGCTGGGCCTCTAGAGGTCCAGCCGGGCAAATACCTGNCCTTTGTCCAGATCGTACAGCTCCACTGAACTGCCGGTCAACAGCGCCACGCTGCGGCGGGGTTCTCTCCCCTTGGGCAGAGCCGGGCTGCCGGGATTGAGGAAAACAGCCTCTCCCCTGCGCTGCAGGACCGGTTCGTGGGTGTGGCCGCTGACCCAGAGCTTAATCTGGAAGCGCTGGATCATGGCTTCCATGATCTCCGGACCGTAGTGGTGGCCGTGGGTNACCAGGGCCCTCCCGAAGGGCAGCTCAGCGAAGAAATANGGGTCCTGCAGGACTATATCCAAAACCATTTGATCTACTTCGCTGTCACAGTTGCCCCGCACGGCACGAATGGGAATGGAGCAGTTGTTGATCAGCTCGAACAACTCCTGGGTGTCGTAGCCCTTGGGCAGGGGATTGCGGGCTCCGTGGTAAAGCACATCGCCGCAGTGCCAGATCTGTTCGGCATCTTTGAAGGGCCCGTTGATGGCATCAAGCCAAGCGCGGGTGCTTCCGTGGGTATCACTGATGATTCCGATCCGCATAATCCTTCCTCCTCGCT
>JGI24707J26582_10002028_pt1 | contig 15535 bp, 13 predicted proteins | sample BioPla1DNA1_FD_26582 | JGI IMG/M metagenome (IMG submission 26582) | reverse complement strand
TTAAGGTTTTATAGATCACCTTAACTGGCATTTTTAATTAGTATTATAATGATATAAACATGAAGCATAATAAATGAGAAGTTTTATAATTTTATTTTTAAAACACAGGAATAATAGCTCCTTTATATTTTTCATTAATAAAGTCTTTAACAAGATCACTCATCAGAACTTCTTTTAATAGTTGTAGTTCTTTACGATTTTCATCCCCTTTTCGAATAGTAAGTACATTCGCATAAGGAGAGTCGGCATCTTCAATGGCAAGGGCATCATTGGCTGGATTAAGTTCAGCAGCAAGAGCAAAGTTCGTATTAATAACGGCTGCTTCTACATCGTCTAAAGTTCTAGATAACATAGCAGCATCAATTTCTTGAAACTTAAAGTTCTTTGGATTTGATTTAATATCAATAATTGTTGCANTTAAATTATTTAAATCATTCATTTCAATTAGTCCATTACGATGAAGTAAAGCAAGAGCACGAGCTTCATTTGTAGGATCATTGGGAATCGATATAGTTGCTCCATCAGGGAGTTCATCCAGTGAAGTTATTTTTTTAGAGTATATACCAAGAGGTTCAATATGAATTTTACCAAATTCTTGGATTTTATAATTAAATTCACGGATTTGCTCTTCTAAATAAGGTAGATGTTGAAAAAAGTTGGCATCGACTTCTTTTTCAGCTAGGGCACGATTGTGTACGTTATAATCATCCGTTACTGTAAGTTCTAGCTGAATTCCTTGTTTCTCTAATTCGGGCTTAATATGCTCTAGTATTTCAGCATGAGGAACGGATGTAACAGCTACTTTAATTTTATTATTAGTTTCTGTAGTTTTACTACATCCTACCATTCCTAATAATGTAAAAATGAATAGTATAGATAATGCTGTTGTTTTAAATATTTTTTTCATAAATAATATCTCCTTTTCAATATAAGTATAAAACCCATATATTTTTATTTTTTGTTAATAGCTTTAGCGATAGTATTTCCAAGCCATTGAATGATTTGAACTAATATAATCAGTAAAATTATAGTTGAGATCATAATTGGTGTATTATATCTTTTATATCCATATTGATCAGCAATTTTTCCAAGTCCACCACCACCTACCATTCCTGCCATAGCACTGTAGCCAATAAGATTAATAATAGTTAAAGTAATTCCTAGTACGATACCAGGCATAGCTTCAGGAATAAGGACTTTTATAATAATTTGCCAAGTAGTTGCTCCCATAGCTTGTGCAGCTTCAATAATTCCTTTATCTACTTCTTTTAGGGAGTTTTCAATGACACGGGCTACAAAGGGTATTGCAGCGATGGATAGAGGAACAATAGCGGCCGTTGTTCCTAAACTAGTTCCAACGATAAAACGAGTTACTGGAATTATGGCTACCATCAAAATAGAAAAAGGGAAAGAACGTCCTATATTTACTATCGTAGAGCATAATTGATAAAGTGAAATATTTTCTTGTATTCCANCTTTTTCAGAAGTAATAAGTATAACTCCAATAGGAGTACCTACAATGAGAGCAATTACGGTAGAAACAAATACCATGTAAAGAGTTTCTACCGTTGCAACAGGTAGTAGATCGATCATTAGTTTCATTGCATCATTCATTGTGCTCCATCCTTTCACAAATTACATTATTTCTTTTTAAATAATCAATCGTTTCTTTAATATGTTCTTTCTCCCCTGAAAACTCTACAATAAGATTACCTATAATATGGTTATCGAGATGATCGATACCACCAAGCAATATATTTGCATCTACATCAAATTTACGGATAGCTCTAGAAAGTAGAGGTTTACTCACTCCTTCACTTTGGTAGCTAATTTTTATTAATTCGTTATTTTTGTTTGGAGTAATNAAGGCTTTTGGTAGATCGTGAGATACACTTTGTACGAATTGTTTAGTAACAGGATGGCTGGGATTTGCAAAAACCTCTGTTACACTCCCTTGTTCGACTACAGAGCCTCCTTCCATAACGGCTACTTTATTACAAATTTGCTTTATAACTTCCATTTCATGAGTGATCACAACGATGGTGACATTGAGTTCACGATTGATTTTTTTAAGTAGTTCTAAAATCGATTTTGTGGTCTTAGGATCCAGTGCGGAAGTGGCTTCGTCACATAGCAAAACAGAAGGTTTGTTAGCAAGAGCACGTGCAATTCCCACCCTTTGTTTTTGACCGCCGCTTAATTGGGAAGGATAATTATTTCTTTTATCTTCCAATTCAACTAAACGAAGAAGCTCTGTTATACGTTCTTTTTGGTTATCAATTTTAGATATTTCTAAAGGAAATGCGATATTTTGTTCAACGGTTCTCATATTTAATAAATGAAAATGTTGAAAGATCATACCTATTTTTTTTCTGGCTTCACGAAGTTGTATATCATTGTAAGACATAATATCTTGCCCTTCGATGTAAATATGTCCGCTTGAGGGTTCTTCCAGTCGGTTTATACATCTTACAAGAGTAGACTTTCCGGCACCACTTAATCCAATGATTCCAAAGATATCCCCTTTTTCAACATGAATAGAGACATTATTTACAGCAGAAAAAGTTTCATTTTGGGTTGTAAATTCTTTTGATATATTTTCAATTCGAATCATGCTATTCTCCTTTGCCTATATAATAAAACTACCTCTTACTGTAAAAGAAAGAGGTAGTTTTAAATAATAATCATCTTTCTGTATACACAGCTGGAATTAGCACCTTACGTTGTAGGTTGCTGGGTTTCATAGGGCCAGATCCCTCCACCTCTCAGGATGATCAATCCACAGTATTTAATTGTTTTATAATTTAGCATAGTATAGCAAACTCAAGAGATACTGTCAAGTCTTATTATATTTATTGACATACATAAATAACAAGGTTACAATACATCTAACTTGATTAGATATCGATAAAAAAGAAATCAATATGATTTTTTGAATAAATTAAGTATAATAATAACATAATGTTGGATAGGAACTAATTGATAAGGACATAGGAGAACGGTATCAAGATCAATAAAAAATATGATGATGAAGGAGTGTTGAAAATGTCAAATTTTGTTTTAACTTGTTGTTCTACAGCAGATATGCCTTATGAATACTTTCAAAAAAGGAAGATCCCTTTTGTATCGTTTCATTTTAATATGGATGGTCAAGAATACCCAGATGATCTTGGTCAAACTATGTCTTTTGAAGAATTTTATCATCGAATAGAAAAAGGAGCAATGCCAACTACTTCTCAGGTAAATGTAGGACAGTTTATAGATTTTTTTGAACCTTATCTAAGGGATTCAAAAGATATATTACATATTTCTCTTTCTACAGGTTTGTCAGGGGTATACAATTCCGCATGCATAGCCAGGGAGGAGCTATTATCCAAATATCCAGAACGGAAAATTATGATTGTAGATTCTTTAGGTGCTTCTTCAGGTTATGGATTACTTACAGATTCAGCTGCAGATATGCGTGATCGTGGAGCAACTATTGAAGAGGTTTATACATGGGTAGAGGAAAATAAGTTAAAGGTTCATCATTGGTTTTTTTCTACGGATCTTACTCATTATAAACGGGGAGGCCGTATATCAGCCACTTCTGCAATGGTAGGAGGGTTATTAAATATTTGTCCTTTATTAAATATGAACGATGATGGAAAATTGATTCCACGTTCCAAAATTCGGGGGAAGAAACATGTAATTAATGAAATAGTGAAAAAAATGAAAGAACATGCAGAAAATGGGCTAGAGTATTCAGGCAAATGTTTTATATCCCATTCAGCATGCTATGATGATGCACGAAAGGTAGCTGATTTAATCGAAGAAAATTTTCCTAACTTAAAAGAGCCAGTAATGATTAATAGCATAGGTACTGTNATTGGTTCNCACACAGGTATTGGCACAGTGGCACTTTTTTTCTTAGGTGATAAGAGAGCGGATTAAGTCTAAAAAGTAAAAATATAGATTCATATAAGATTTTATACAATGAGTAAGTTAGTATCATCCAAGGATGATACTAACTTAATAGATCAGGTTCAATGCTTTTTATATACGTTTCTAAAGAATTACGATCTACAAGGGCGGGGATGACACCTTGTCTAGAGATACAAAAGCCTGCTGCATAGGTTGCTATTTTAGCTGCATTTTCTATGCTATAACCAGAAGAAAGGTAAACGGCTAATGCGGCAATAAATGCATCGGCTGCCCCNGTGGTATCCACAGGAATAAAGTTAGCCGCAGGTATATAGTCAGAAAAAGAAGTTGATTGAACATAACAACCAGATCGGCCTAGAGTAATAATAACTGTTTTTGCTCCCATATCCATAAAATGAAGNGCTTTTTGTTTGATATCAGGAATATTGGGACATAGTATTTCNGCTTCTTTTTTATTTGGAACAAAAATATCGATTAATTTTAGTAAGGAATGATTTATTTTATTTATAGCTGCAGGTTTTAAAATATTTTTAGCGCCATATTGATGAGCTTGTTTTGCTGCGGCTAAAATAGTTTCTTCTGGTACTTCTGTTTGAAGGAGGCAATATCCGGTGTTTTCGAAAAGTTTTGTATGGGAATAAATATCTTCCGATGATAGATGATCATTAGCTCCGGTCAAAATAGTGATCATACTCTCACCATCATTTTGCAGATGAATATATGCTTTTCCAGTTTCTAAATGTGGATCTCGTTTAAGAGCTTGTGCATCTACATTATTTTCTTCCATACAAGAATATACTAGATTGGATTCATAGTCATTCCCCACTTTTCCAATCAGTGCTGCATCGCTTCCTAGTTTTGCAACACCAACAGCTTGATTGGCTCCTTTTCCGCCTGTCATTATAGAGTGTTTATTTGTACTTACTGTTTTCCCAGGNTGTGGAAGTTCGTTTACATTCAATGTAACATCTATATTTACGCTTCCTACTACTATAATTTTTTTGTTTCGTGATGAAAATGGAATATCAAGGCTACTTGTATTCTCTAAAGGAAAGTCGGTTTGAAATACTTGAACAGGACTTTCTTTTTTTTCGCATTGTTCGATTAGGCGTTTACAGCTAAATTCACCAAATTCATAATAAGGAATTTTAATACTTGAAATCATAGGAAAACGAATATCTTCCCTTACATCATCCCTTAGGCTCACTAGCGATAAATCATAAGGAATAAGAAATTGAATTTTTGAAAGCTGTTCCATAAGGATTAATGAGGAAGCGTAGTGAGTACTTACGATCCCTGTAGGATTATGGGTAAGAATATGATTATACCATTCAGTGGATTCGATGGATAAATTCATATTGTCATTATAAGTAATTTCATTGTCAAAAAGGCATTTTTTAAATCCTTCAAAAACCATATCAGATCGCGTACTATTTGGTTTTGTTAAACAACCAACTTTGGTATGCCCATATCTTAATAAGATGTTTGTTGCTTCATATCCCATTTGAATAAAATCGATGAAGTAAGAATCAGGATTTGCTGGCGTATTGACGTAGCAAATTTCAATGTCTTGTTTTTCAAAATAAAATTTATGTGTAAGACTTTCTTCTTTTACTGGTTCCCAAATAACCCCATCTACATTATTTTTGCATAGAGAAGTAATGTTTTTTAATTCACGAGTTGGATCTTCCATACTATCATATATTAAAATGCTATATCCATTTTCTTGTGCAATTTTTATTATTCCATTTAAAAAAAGATTGGTTTGTGATTTTGATTTTAATAGCACACCCAGTATAAACGTTTTTGTAGTAGAGTTTGCCCTCACTGTACTATATGGAATATAGTTATAGTCTTTGACAATCTTTAGCACACGATTTCTAGTTTCAATATTAATATTTTCATCTTTATTATTGATAATCTTAGATACAGTGGATATAGAAACGCCTGCTAATTCAGCAATATCTTTAATGGTCACAAAAATCCTCCTTTTATTTAGATGTAGATGATTTATTTATTATAGATAATATTATGGATTAGATATAACCATTTGTCAATTAGAGTTTTCGAAACAATATACATATTGCACAAGAAAATACTGTATCAAAAATTTTCCTAAACTAATTACACAAAAACTATTGACAAATAGAAAGAAAGTGATAAGATTGTAGTATGAAATATGCATTAGAAAAACGATTTACTAAAACGTTTTACTGTTTAAAGTGCTAACGAAGAAAAAGATAACGTATTGATAATGGTAAAAAATAATAAGAGGAGGTAGATAAATGGGGCGGAGAACCTTTATTATTGATTGTGATACAGGTACCGATGATGCAATTGCTATTATTGCTGCACTATATAGTAAGGATATAGAAGTACTTGCACTTACATCTGTCAATGGTAATGTGGCACATCAATATACGTCAAGAAATAATTTGAATTTACTTGAATATTTAAAAGTAGACAATGTTTTAGTGGCGAAAGGAGCTGAAATTCCTTTATATCCTAGAGGAAATTATTATGGGACGACTCATGGAAAAACAGGATTAGGAACTGTTGAGATTCCTGAAGCGAAAAACCTTAAATTTTGTAAGGATAATGCTATTGAAACGATACGAAAAGAGGCGAAAAAACAAAAGGGGAATCTAGAGCTTTTAGTAATTGGTCCAATGACAAANATTGCTATGGCAATCTCTTTGTATCCAGAAATTATTAGTGAAATAAAGCATATTTGGTTTATGGGTGGTGCGATAAGAGGAGGTAATGTGACAACAACAGCGGAGTTTAATATATGGGTAGATCCGGTTGCTGCAAAAATGGTCATTAATAGCGGCATTCCAATGACTATGGTTGGACTTGATGTTACAGAAAGAGCCATTTTAAATAGAGAAGATGGACAAAGATTAAGAAAGATAGGAACAAAAGCATCTATATTAGTAGCAGATATCTTAGACTATATGTTTCGTAGNCATAGGGAAGGTGGAGAAGACGCGATGATGCACGATGCTCTTGCACTTGCAGCAGCAGTTTATCCAGAATGTCTTACATGTATCGATTACTACGTGGATGTGGAATGTGAAGGTGTATATACAGCTGGACATACGATGGTGGATATTANAGGTAAACTTGGCAAGAAACCAAATGTAAGCGTAGCAGTGGANTTAGATCTTNGCAAGTTTAAAGAATGGCTAATAGGTTGTATAGAAAGTAGCGTATAATCATGAATATAACAACACAAAAGAAAGCATGGNCTATTATTACAGAAAAAAGATTTTATACAAATATAATGATTTTAGCAATTCCTATTATTCTTCAGCAATTTTTACGGGTAAGTGTAGATACTGCGGATAGTATTATGCTAGGAAGTATAGATCAGATTCATATGACTGCAGTATCACAAGCCCAGCAAATCTTTTTTATATTTTATACATTATGTCATGGATTTGCTGCTGGTTGTTCTGTACTCATTGCTCAATATTGGGGGAAACAAGCCAAAGAGGAGATTAAAACTCTTTTTGCGATAGGAATAAAATCAATTTCTATTTTTTCTATTTTAGTTTCTGTTCTTGTTATGTTTTATCCCAATATATTTATGAGAATCTATAGCAATGATCTTGAAATTATTACATTAGGTTCATCGTATTTACGAATTGCATCTTGTATGTATTTACCTTGTGCAATCAGTACCATGTTATTTGCATGTTGTAGAGGAATTGAACAAGTTGGAATTTCTTTTTATGCAAATGCAATATCGTATCCACTTAATATTTTATTCGACTATTGTTTTATTTTTGGAAAATTTGGATTACCTAAAATGGGGATCAATGGAGCTGCTTTAGGAGCAGTGATAGCAAGATTGATAGAATTTTTAATCTTAGTGGGTTATGTATTTTTTAAGGAGAAAAATATAGGGTTAAAATTTAAGGATCTTTTGCGTCGAGATAAAAAATTAAGTAAGGATTATTATTGGATTAGTACCCCAATTATTGCTCATGAGTTAATTTGGTCTACAGGTACTACGGCAGGTAGTGCAATAACAGGACAGATGGGTACAATGGTTGTTGGTGGTTATAATGTAGCAAATGTATTAAATCAACTTGTAACTTGTGTTATGAATGGAACCTTACATGCGTGTTCTGTTACGATGGGTAAAGCCATTGGTTCAGGAGAAAGCAAGAAAGAAATTAAAAGACAAGCAAATAGTATGCTTGCGATAGGTTTCATTGGTGGAATGGTTATTGGAATTTTGACTTTGGCAGTAAGCATTCCTTTTATTAGTTTATATCATCTTTCTACAGAAGCTAGAACTTATGCAAAATGGTTTGTACTCATTTTTGCAATGATATGGCCCTTTTCAGGGATGGAGATGACGGGATTGATTGCAACACTACGTGCTGGTGGAGATGGAAAAACAGGATTCATTGCAGATATTTTTACGATGTGGATGATTACAATTCCTCTTGCTTCCTTAGGAGCTTTTGTATTTCATTGGTCACCCATTGTTGTAATTGCAATTATTAAATTTAATATTGTTTTAGAAGCTTTAGTTGGAATATTACGAATCCGTTCTATGAAATGGATTCGAGATCTAACATCAGAGTAAAAAATAAGGAGGAAGAATATGAATAAGTTTATGAAAAAAGTAATGGCAATCAGTTTAACAGTAGCAATGATTTTTTCACTTGCCGCATGTGGAGAAAAGAATCAACCAGGCAAAACAGAAGGACCTTCTGAAAAAGGATCTTCTGAAAAAGGACGTATTGCTTATATTGTAGGTGCTTTAGGTGATAAATCTTTTAGTGATTCTGGGGAAGAAGGAATGAAAATACTTCGTAAAGAAGGTTGGGATTGTAAAACAGTAGAAGCAGGAGATGAAACAAAAGCAGACAAATGGGAAGATACGATACTTGATACAATGGATGAAGGGTATGAATATATCGTAGCATCATCAACTTTTAGGGATGTTTTATTAAAGTTAGCAAAGGAATATCCAGATCATAAGTTTGTTTTATTTGATGATTTGATGGAAGAATCGGAAATACCTGAAAATGTTGCAATTATTTTCTATGCACAAAATGAAGGTTCTTATATGGTAGGTCAACTTGCAGCAGGTATGTCAAAATCCAAAGTGGTTGCTGTTAACGTTGGTATGGATAATCCTGTTATTGCTGACTTTGTTACAGGATTTGTAGAAGGGGTTAAAAATTATGATCCAAACTGTAAAGTAGTGAAAGCAACGGTAGGTTCATGGACCGATCCAGCAAAAATGAAAGAACTTTGTTTAACACAAGCAAGAGATAAAAAAGCAGATGTATTTTATCAAGTAGCAGGTGGTTCTGGTGGAGGGCTTTTTGAGGCGTGTAAAGAAACTGGAACTTGGGCGATTGGTGTGGATTCTGACCAATACCTATATTATAAAGATTCGGAAAACCCTGAACTTGCAGATGTTATTTTAACTTCCATGTTAAAAAATGTGGGCGATTCTTTTGTTTCTTTATTTCATGAAATTGAGGCTGGAAAAGATGTTTGGAAAAAAGTAAATCATCTAGGTTTGGCTGAAAATTCAGTTGGATATGTTGAAAATGACTTTTTTGTAAAAAATGTTCCAGAGGAAGTTAGAACCAAGATGAAAGAAACACAAGATAAGATTATTTCAGGTGAAATAAAAGTTAAATCTTATTATGATTTTGCTAATGAATCAGAATATCAGTCCTTACTAGATTCTGTAACACCCTAATAAGTAGTAAGTAAATCAGGCAGGATTTCTTTGAGAGGTCCTGCTTGTTTGACCAATAGGAGGAAAGACAATGGCACAAGAAGTTTTAAGGATGGATAATATTACTAAAATCTATGACAATGGCTTCGTGGCAAATAAAAATATTACATTTTGGTTAAACAAAGGAGAAATATTAGCACTTGTTGGTGAGAATGGGGCAGGAAAAACTACATTAATGAAAGTTTTATTTGGTCTTGAGTCCCCACAGTCAGGAGATGTTTATATCAATGGTGAACATGTAAAAATAGAAAATACATTAGATGCCATTGATAAAGGAATAGGAATGGTTCATCAACATTTTATGCTTCTTCCATCTCTTACTGTAGCGGAAAATGTTGCCCTAGGTATTGAACCGATGAAGAAGGGTCTATTTGATTTTAATAAAGCGGTAAAAATGACACAGGAAGTTGCTGATAAATATCGTTTCAATATTGATCCTCTTTCTAAAGTAGAGGACTTGTCCGTTGGACAAATGCAAAAAGTGGAGATTATGAAAGTATTAATTCGAGGTGCTAAGATTATTATTATGGATGAGCCCACTGCTGTGCTTACCCCCCAAGAAACAGATGAATTATTTGAACAACTTTTACTTCTTAAAGAAGGCGGTCATTCTATTATTTTTATTTCTCATAAGTTAGAAGAAGTGAAGCGTATTTGTAGTAGAGTTACGGTTCTAAGACATGGATATTGTTTAGGAAGCTACGACTTAGAAAATATGAATGAATCGGATATTTCACGATTAATGGTTGGACGAGATGTAGTATTAAAAATAGATAAAGAAGACCCAAAACCAGAAGAAGTAGTAGTGAAGATTAAAAATTTAGTAAAAATAAATGAAACGGGGAAAAAAGTTATAGATGGCATCTCATTGGATATAAGAAAAGGAGAAGTTGTAGGAATTGCTGGAGTAGAAGGAAATGGGCAAAGTGAATTATCGGATGTACTATGTGGAATGGATACATTCTCTTCTGGAGAAGTAAGGATTAATAATCAAGATATTGCAGGTAAGACCGTTCATGAAATAAGACAGATGGGTCTTGCTTATATACCGGAAGATAGAATGCGTCATGGATGTGCAGCAGATCTATCGATAAAAGACAATATTATTTCGGATCGATTTTTTCTTCCGGAATATTGTAAGGGATTATTTATGAAACATAAGTATATTGATCAGTTGGTGGATCAGTATATTAAGGATTTTGAAATTGCATGTGACGATAAAAATCAACCTGTTCGTATGTTATCCGGTGGTAATATTCAAAAAGTAGTGGTAGCAAGAGAGTTTACTTCCGGTTCTAATTTCATCCTTGCAAATCAACCGACAAGAGGAATAGATGTTGGTGCTGCAGAAATGATTCGTAAGACGATTGTTAAGAAATCTCGTACAGAGGGTACAGCGACCTTACTTATTTCGGCAGATCTAAACGAAGTTTTAGAATGTTCTGATCGCCTTTTGGTTATGAGAAAAGGTAAAATTGTTGCCGCCTTTCCTAAAGCGAATGAGGTATCGGAGGACGAATTAGGTGAATATATGTTAGGAATAAAAACAATGACTGCAAAGGAAATGGAGAATGTATTATGAATAAGACAAGACGAATCGAGACTACGGTTGAACTTGTAAGAATTCTTGTTGCAATTGGCATAGCTTATCTCATTGCTTTAATAATTTTATATGCAATTAGTGATGATCCAGTTTTTATAATTAAGCAGTTTGTTTTGGGACCATTATCTTCCTCAAGGCGTATGGGTAGTATTATTAATCTTGCCATTCCCTTTACTTTTACTGGATTGTGCTTTTGTTTTATGTATGCAGTGAATAAATTTAATCTTGCTGGAGAAGGAATTTTTATGTTTTCTGGATGTATTGTTACACTTACATCTATTTATTTAGGGAAATCAGGATTCCCACCAGTTATAGTAATACCTCTTCTTCTTGTTGTAGGAGCCTTCACTGGTTTTGTAATTTCCTTGATCCCTGCTTATTTAGATGCTAAATTAAATGCCAATATTGTTGTTGTATCGTTAATGTTAAACAGTATTTTAGTTTTTTTATCTATTTGGATTTTAAAGTATCTTATGCGTGACCCTTCCATTGGTTCTTTAGGTTCCTTACCAATTCCAGAATCTGTAAAGTTTGCCTCGATATTTGGTAAGTTTAAGATACAAGCAGGAATATTTATTGCAATAATAGCAGTAATCGTAGTTGCCATTATTTTTTATAAGACGGTATTTGGATATAAAATGAGAGTCGTTGGTAGTAATCCTAATTTTGCAAAAGCTAGTGGTATCAATATGATGGTTACAATTGTATTAGCGCAATTAATTGGTGGATCTTTAGCAGGAATAGGTGGAGCGTGTGAAATATTAGGAAATTACGATCGGTTTAAATGGGTAGCTAGTACTCAACATGGATTTGATGGACTTATGGTTGCTGTTTTAGCGAGACGTAATCCTATATTAGTTCCTATCACTTCTTTATTACTGGCCTATATTCGTATTGGTGCGGATGTGGTTAATTCCAAAGGAGATATCCCTATTGAGTTTATTACCGTAATTCAAGGAATTGTTATCCTTCTTGTAGCAGCCGAAGAATTTATGGGAGGATTTAAAAAACGATTAATTTATAAAGCGGCAAAAGATGATTTGAAAAGTGATAAAGAAATGGTGGTACAAGAAATATTAGCGGATGATGAGAATAAAATTGAAGCTAGAAAGGAGAGTATGGAGTAATCCATGCAAAGATGCCTATGTATACATTAGATTGGTTTGCAAATTTTGGATTTTCTGTATTGAGATTATCGACACCTTTGATTTTTGCAGCACTTGCAGCGGTAATTAGTAGAAAAGCCGGTATGTTAAATATGGCTCTTGAGGGGATGATGTTAACTTCAGCTCTTGCGGGTGTAATNTTATCAGGATTTACAGGAAGTGTTTGGATTGGTCTTATAGGAGCAATTATAGTAGGGGTTTTATCCGGTGCGATTATTGGGTTTTCAAATTTAACAGGCAAGACAGATTTATATTTAACCTGTATTGCATTTAACCTTGCGGCAACAGGAGGAACNGTATTTGTTATGTACCTATTAACAGGTGAAAAATCGACAACTTCAGCAGCGATTAGAGCGTTTAGTGTACCTTCCATCACCATTCCATTGATTGATAAAATACCATTAATAGGCAAAATGATATCAGGACATAATTTATTAACGTACTTGGCATTTTTAAGTATTTATATGGTGTGGTTTTTCTTATATAAAACTAGGTTGGGATTAAGACTTCGAGCGGTTGGAGAAAATCCTAAAGCTGCATCCTCAGTAGGAATTAATGTTACTAAAATTGGATATATTTCCTTTTTAATATCGGGTATTCTCTGTGGATTAGGTGGAGCATTTATGTCCATGGGATGGGTTAGNTTTTTTATGAAAAATATGACAAATGGTAGAGGCTATATTGGACTTTCNGCCATGAATATTGCAGCTGGGAACCCAGTTGGTTCTGCTCTTGCGGCTATTTTCTTTGGATTTTCTGATGCCTTTGCTACCATGATTAAGGGNCGTGGTGGAGATTTTCCTACAGAATTTATCGAAATGATTCCTTATGTAGCTACCATCGCTGCGCTTGTCGTCATGAATATCATTAGGATGGGTCAAAAACGAAAGATTGAACAAGGAGTAAAACAAAAATGATAGGAGAAAAATTACAACATTTCAATAAAGTATTAATCGATTGTGACCCTGGAATTGATGATTGCTTTGCATTACTTTTAGCAATGAAGCATTTAGAAGTAGTAGGAATTACCACTGTTGGAGGCAATACTGGTCTTGTAAATACATCACGAAATGCATGTTATGTGACTGAATTAGCAAAAAGGACTGATATTCCCGTTTATGCAGGCTATGATAAACCTATGTTTACACAATTAGAAACTGCAGAAGAAGTACATGGAACTACTGGTTTAGGTACAATGCAAATTAAAGAACCGAATAAAAGACCTGAAAAAGAACATGCCGTAGATGTAATTATAGATACATTTATGAATCATGATGATATTCTTCTTGTTACCTTGGGACCGTTAACCAATGTAGCACAAGCGATACTGAAAGAACCTAGACTTAAAAAAAGAATACCACAAATCCTTTGTATGGGAGGTTCGGTAACAACAGGAAATTATAGCCCTTGTGCAGAGTTTAATATTTATGTTGATCCAGAAGCTGCAAAAATTGTTTTTGATTCAGGAATAGTGATAAAAATGGCTGGATTAAATTTTACTAGACAAAATTCAATGACAGTACAAGATGTTCAAATATTAAAAGATATGAACAATAATATTGCGCAATTTGCAGCACAATTATTAAGTTTTAGTGTAAATAGCGATAGGCAGGCAGAACTTTGTGATGCCTGTGCAATATCTTGGTTAATCGATCCTAATATTGTTTCATGTTCACTGCCGATGCATGTAGATATAGAAACAAAAGGTGAATTTACAAGAGGAATGACAGTTTGTGATTATAGGGAATATATCGGTACGGATCCAAAAATAAAAAATGTGATTGTTGCAATGGAATTTGATCAAAATCGTTTTAAGAAATTATTGTTTGATACAATAAAAAGTTATGGTAAATAATGACATAATGAAAAGTAGGGGAAAATATGAAAGCTTTAAATTTTGGTTCACTCAATATTGATTATGTATATGAAGTAGAACATTTTGTGCAAAAAGGTGAGACGATATCTTCTGATTCTTTGCAAGTGTTTAGCGGAGGAAAAGGATTAAATCAATCCGTAGCGTTAGCAAAAGCGGATGTAGATGTATACCATGCTGGAGTAATTGGAGAAGATGGTACTTTTCTAATGAAAGTTTTACGTAATGCTGGTGTGAATACAGATCATATTTATATACGAGAAGATGTAAGAACTGGTAATGCAATTATTCAAAATGATAAAGCAGGTGATAATTGCATCATATTATTTGGAGGTGCAAATCAAAGCATTGAAAATGAATATGTAGATAAAGTTATGGATCAGTTTGAAAAAGGCGATTTTATTATTTTACAAAATGAAATTAACAATATGAATTATATTGTTCAAAAAGCCTATGAAAAAGGAATGGTCATTATCCTTAATCCTTCTCCTATGAATGAAAAAATTTGGAAGTTACCTTTAGAATATATTGATTATTTTTTTATTAATGAAGTGGAAGCACAACAGTTAGCTCAAATTAATGAGAAAGATGAATACATTTTATTAAAATGTTTGAATGAAAAATTTCCTAAAGTAAAAATTGTGATGACGTTAGGAGAAAAAGGTTCCCTTTATTATGATGGAAAAACTATATTACAACAAGATGCAATAAAAGTGGATGTAGTAGATACGACAGCTGCAGGAGATACTTATACAGGATACTTTGTTTCAGGATTAATGCAAGGAAAGTGTATAAAAGAAGTGATGGAAATAGCATCTACGGCAGCAGCAATAGCGGTTACAAGAAAAGGAGCAGCACCATCTATACCCTCAATGAAAGAAGTAGAGAATAAATTGAAAAAAGGACAAGGAAAGTGAAAGGAGAAAAATAATGAAAATGAATGTACCAACGCCACATATTGATGCACAGATAGGCGATATTGCAGAGAGTATATTACTTCCTGGTGATCCATTAAGAGCAAAATATATTGCGGATCATTTTTTAGAAAATGTAAAACAATTTAATAAGACAAGAGGAATGCTTGGATTTACAGGCACATATAAAGGAAAAGAGGTATCTGTTATGGGTACGGGAATGGGATGCCCTTCTATGGGAATCTATTCCTACGAATTAATTCATTTTTATGGAGTTAA
>JGI24707J26582_10002027_pt1 | contig 15537 bp, 10 predicted proteins | sample BioPla1DNA1_FD_26582 | JGI IMG/M metagenome (IMG submission 26582) | reverse complement strand
AGTCCAATCCCATTGGCAGATTTACTATTCTTCCCTTTAAAGAATTTATCCTTAATATAGGGAAGCTCATGATCGGGTATACCACACCCATTATCTATTATAGCCATAACCAAAAAGTCCTTTTCTACATAGGTTCTAAAACTGACTACACCGTCTTGATCCGTAAACTTAAAGGCATTATCCAAAACATTAATCAGTACTTGCTTTATTCGATTTTCATCTATAGTTACCTTTGGTAACTGATCTGGATATTCTACTTCAAAGCTAATCCTTTTTCTCTGAGCTACCGGAGTCATGTATCGCTTAATATATTCTATTACAGCAGTGATGCTGGTTTTTCTAAGGTTTAAACTCATCTTCCCCGAAAGAAGTTTTGAAAAATCCAATAATTCCTCTACCATCTCTGACAACCGCTCTGTCTCTTTTTCTATAATTTTAAGTCCATCACTAAAGATCTGATCTTCCCTGGAATTGCTGTCATTTAAAATAATAGCCCACCCTTTAATAGAAGTTAAGGGGGTTCTTAGTTCATGGGATACGGAAGNAATGAATTCATTTTTTATTTGTTCTTTTTTTATTATTTCATCAGCCATATAGTTGAGGGTATCGGACAATCTTCCTACCTCATCATTGGATTCTTTTATGCTCCTCACCTTAAAGTTCCCTTTTGCCATCTTTCCAGCTACCTTGGTTACTTGCTTTATGGGCCTGACTACCCCGTTAGCTAAAGCAAAACTAATTACACTAGATATAACTATGGTTAATAGACCCATAAGGGTAAATATCCCAATTATATGCCTAAGCTGTACATTAACAGGCGTCAAAGACGTTATAAATCTCAAGACTCCAACAACTTCTTTATTTGCTTCTAAAGGATAAGAAACTGCCATTACTAAGTCATCGGTATAGGGCAACCTGCCCACCCATTTTCCCATCTGCCCCTCCAATGCTCTTTTTACATCTGGGCTTTCTAAACTCTCAGTAAAATCCACACCGATGGAATCCATTAATACCACACCTGAATTATCAATAATTTGAACCTGAGCAGATGTAAACTTCCAAAATACATCTACATTGTCCATTATATTATCCTGAAGAGAGCTATTAGAAAAATATCTTGAATAAAAGTTAGTCGACATACGAATTTGGTCGGTCAAGATATCCTCTACACTTTTATAATAATACTGTTTTAAAAATATGCTTACCATTAATATAAATATAAATATACTAATGATGATAATACTCATAAAACTATAGCCAATCCGTCTCCTAATACTCTTCTGGCGACCTTTTACTTTTCTCTCCATCGGTATCCAATTCCCCATACAGTTTCAATAAATTTTGGATGAGAAGGCTTGTCTTCAATTACTTTTCTCAATCTTCGAATATTGACATCCACAACCTTCAAATCCCCTATATAATCTTGACCCCATATCCTGTCTATTAGTTCATTACGACTAAACAATCGCCCAGGGTTTTTGATGAGCAAAGTCATTAATTGATATTCTTTGGGAGTTAGTTCAACTTCTATATCATTCTTATAAACCTTTTGTGAATAGGTATCTATAACAAAGGGATGATGGTACAACCTACGCTCATCCCTTTGCCCATTATTTCCACCTATACGTCTCAATAATCCCTCCGCTCTTAATACCAACTCCAAGGGATTAAAAGGCTTTACCATATAATCATCGGCTCCCTGCTCCAACCCCATAATCCTATCCATATCCATATCCCGAGCTGTCAGCATAATTATGGCCATTCTAGGGAACTGTGAGCGAAGGGCCATACATACCTCAAATCCATCTATTCCAGGTAGCATGATATCCAATATAACTATATCAGGCCTATGCTTCTGAGCTAGCTTAATACCTTCCTCCCCGCTTTCAGCCTCTATAATATGGAAATTACTTCTCTCAAATCCTATCCTTACAAAGCTGCGTATAGAACTTTCATCATCAACAATCAATACTTTTCTTTTCACCCGTAAAACTCCTGTTCATTGATCTGTGTATCGGTCTAAATCCAATGGTGGTTATAGTCTCTTTTCATACCTCTTTATCTCGGCAGTTTCTAGCCATTCTTCCAAGATGAGCATCCAGGCATCCATCTTCTTTTCCTGATCCATGGCTTCCTTTACCTCTTCATACTTTTCTTCTAATAGGTAGACTTTCTCTGGGTTTCTATCATAAAGTTTTATGATATGATAGCCAAAGGATGTAGTTACCAAATCGGATATTTCCCCTTCCTCAAGTTTAAAAGCCGCCTCTTCAAACTCTGGGACAAAAGAATTATCCTGCCTAACCACATAGCCCAGATCATTATTCTCCATACCAGGATCCTCACCATAATCTCGGATCAGTTCCTCAAACACCTCACCACTTCTGGCCTTCTCCAAAACTTCCTCAGCCTTTGGCTCAATAGCTTTTAGTTTTTCATTTAGATATTTCTCAGCCTCTTCTTCCTTGCCCTCAGCCACCATAGTATTATACTCATCTATCTCATCTTGGGGTAACTTAACCAATACATGTTTTACCCTGACTTCCTTAGGCATATACAATTGCACAACTTCATAGGGAATAACAGCTATATTTTCCTTTTGCCTTTGCAGGCTCTCCTCGTAATGTGCTTGTATCTCCTGGTCATCGGCTTCTACATCCTTTACCATGTCCTGGATATATTCATCGATTACCATTTGTTTTGCCAAAATTTCAATATATTCATCCTGAGTTTGCCCTATAGCATTGAGTTCCCCCTCTATATAGGCTTTTGCTTCATTTAAATAATCCCCATCCTGGCTATCACCGGTTTCTCCTTCCTCTTCCTCCTGCATAGCCTTATCCATTTCCTCCATCTGTTTTGCCACTTCAGCAATGATGTTTTCAAATTCTACCCTGGCCTCATTAATGGTATCATCGGTTACAACAAATCCTGCCTTTGTTGTATTCTGATCTATAAGTTTTTCCGTTATGAGCTGTTCTAGCACTCCTGCCTTTAGCTCATCTATCATTTCCTTTTGCTCTGGGTCATTCTCTATTTCTTCGGTGATATAGTAACGTTGTTTTATTTGATCATAAAGAGCATTAAACTCTCCCTTGCTAATCTTTTCACCGTTTACCTTTGCTACTACAGTATCTTCACTATCGGAAGCCATACCACACCCAAATATAGATATGGACAGAACCAGTACTAGGATAAATGCAAAAGCCCTCTTCATATTCATTTCATCAATTCCTTCCTATTGTAGTCGCTCTTCTATCATTTTGGCTAATCCTACGGCATATTCTTCTATTTCTCGCTGATCTTTGCCCTCTATCATGACCCTGACCAAAGGTTCGGTTCCTGAAGACCGAGTAAGGACTCTGCCCTCTCCAGCAAACCTATCTTCTATGCGTTTAATCTCTTTTTGTATATCAGGATCTTGATCATATTTATGCTTGTTTTTTTCATTGACCTTTGCATTTACCAGAACCTGGGGGAATTTCTCCATAGCTTCGGCCAGTTCCGATAGATTCTTATTTTCCCGTTTGATAACTGATAATAGTTGGAGGGCGGTCAAAATCCCATCCCCTGTTGTATTGTGATCTAAGAAGATAATATGCCCTGACTGCTCGCCTCCGATATTATAACCTTCCTCTAGCATCTTCTCCAGTACATACCTGTCTCCCACATCGGTCTTAACTACATTGCATCCCGCTTGTTTAAGGGCCTTATCAAAACCTAAATTGCTCATTACGGTACCTACCACCGTATCTTTTTTAAGTTTGCCNCTCTTTTTCATATTCAGGCCACAGATTACTAGCATTTGGTCTCCATCCACTATTTTACCCCGCTCATCTACAGCAATTAGTCTGTCGGCATCGCCATCAAAAGCCAGGCCCACATCCGCGCCCATTTCCATAACGTATTCCTGTAAATTTTCGGGATAGGTTGAACCGCATAGGCTATTTATATTGATCCCATCAGGTTCATCGTATATAGCATGGACCTGAGCCCCTAGTTGGGAAAGCACCTCAGGTGCAATCTTTGAGGCCGCACCATTAGCACAGTCCACTACTATTTTTATGCCATCTAACCTAACATCTATTGTACTCTTTAAAAACTCCTCATAATGGCTTACAGCATTTTTAACCCTGACCACACGACCTACATCTACACCCGTTGGATATACTATCTCTTCCGCATTGTCTAGCACAATGCTTTCAATTCTTTCCTCCAGTTCATCTGATAACTTGTATCCCTGGCTGTTGAATATTTTGATCCCATTATACTCCATAGAGTTATGGGAGGCCGAGATTACCAAACCCGCATCCGCCTTATAGTGCCTGGCCAAGTAGGCCACACCCGGAGTAGGAATAACGCCAACCACTCTAGCCTCTGCCCCTACTGAGCAAATACCAGCCACCAGGGCCGCTTCCAACATATCACCAGATAGCCTGGTATCCCTTCCTACTATTATTCTTGGCTTATGCTTAGCCATTTTTAGTATATTACCACTTGCCTGACCTATCTTATAGGCAAGTTCGCAATTTAGCATCTCATTTGCCAATCCTCTGACTCCGTCAGTTCCAAATAATCGTCCCATAATCTTCTCCTATTCTTTGGTTTTATTCGAAGTTTTCCATAATATATCGCTGTGCCGATAGGGTCCCAACGGCTCCATCTGAAGCAGCAGTTACCAGTTGCCATATCTGCTTGTAACGTAAGTCCCCTACTACAAAAACGCCAGGCACATTGGTAGCCATAGTCTCACCGGCTAAAACAAAACCATCATCGCTCATTTGTATCTTACCCTTTACTAGCTCACTATTGGGTTGGATTCCAATAGCGATAAAGAATCCATCCAATTCTAGCTGGGACCTCTCCTCAGTTTTTAGATTCTTAACGGTGATTCCTTCAACTTCTTCCTCGCCGACTATAGATTCAACTACAGTATCCCATAAAATCTCAATTTTGGGATGGGCTAGGATCCTGTCCTGTAAGATCTTAGATGCCCTAAGTTGATCTCTGCGGTGTATTAAATAAACCTTTGAAGCGTATTGGGCCAGGAACATAGCATCCTCTACGGCAGTATCACCACCTCCTACAACAGCAGTTACCTTATCCTTGTAGAAAGTCCCATCACAAGTAGCACAATAGGATACACCCCTGCCCCTAAACTGCTCCTCTTTCTCCAAGCCTAGCATCTTTGGACTGGCACCCATGGCCAGTATTATAGTCTTGGTTTCATATTCCTTATTATCAGTGATAACTTTTTTTATCTTGCCATCAACTACTACTTCTTTTACTTCATCATAAAAAATTTCCAGACCAAATTTCCTGGCGTGTTCTTCCATTCTCATAGCAAAATCAGGTCCACTGATAGGCTCAATAAATCCAGGATAGTTCTCGATGCTATAAGTAGTAGCCGCCTGGCCACCTACAAACATTTTCTCAAACAATAGGGTCTCCATGCCCCCTCGTTTCGCATACATCCCGGCTGTCAATCCTGCAATTCCACCACCGATAATGATAATATCATTCACTATTGATTTCACCTCTCCATTATAATCTCATACTCAAAATCCCAATCCCTAACATCTAGCTTATAGACCATTATAAACCAAATAGTTGAGTTTGTGAATCATAGCCTCCAGCCTGTACCCCATATGGATAAATATTTTGTTGGCAGATGTTAGATCCCCACATATAGTATACTACAGATTATCCCTTCTGTGGAAATGAAGATTGTAGTAAATTTGTAGGCTATTCAAATAATAAAGGGGAGACCATCGTCCCCCCAAAATAATCAAATATAAAATAATTCTCATGTAGCAGACTTAGTCTTGTTCTTCCTTCTTACAAGCAGATTTTGCAGTACGATAAAGAAGGCTAAAAGGGCCGAGATTATTATCTTAGACCACCAAGAAGAAATATTCCCTTGGAAAGAAACGAAGGTTTCTATTAAGGCCTTAATAAGAACTCCAAAGAGTGAACCGTACACATTGCCCACACCTCCGGTCAGGGGTGTTCCTCCTATAACAGTAGCGGCGATAGCATCCATTTCAAAGCCTCTTGCCAGTTCAACAAAGGCACCTGTAGTATTTAAACAGAATGCGATTCCGCCTAAGGCAGAAAGAAGTCCATTCAAAATATAAACAAAGAACTTGGTACGTTTTACGTTAAGGCCCATAAGCCTTGCTGATTGCTCTCTTCCTCCCACGGCATATATGGACCGGCCGAATTTAGTATACTTGAGCATAAGGTATGCAATAATTACAATGACTATTGCCATAACTACTGTTGGATAAATATAGGGATAGATCATAACACCTTTTCTATTAAGATAACCACCGAAAGGCAAGTAGATTCTCTTCTGNGCTATAGCAAGGAAGGTTTCGTTGGTTATGGTAATCATCTCTAGGCTAATAACAGCCGTCAAACCACGAGCAAAAAACATCCCTGCTAGTGTCACAATAAAGGGTTGGATATTTAGATAGGAGATGAGCCAACCTTGGGCTGCACCAAATGCTAGGCCGAATAAAAGAACTATTGACATGGCTGGTGCTGCCCCAATACCTGCCCTTTCCATCATGGCAGCAAGCATCATACAGGTAACGGCTACAACAGATCCTACTGAAATATCGATCCCACCAGTAATTAAGACCATGGTCATGCCTACCGAAACGATTATAAGTCCCGCATTACTGGTAAATAGATTTAGAAAGGTTTGAACATTCCCAAAGTTCTTGTCCTTATAGGCAATAAGTCCTGCTATGTACATGGCTATAAAGAGGGCAATGGTCACAAATAATAAAAAATTACGTTCCAAAAGTTTTTGACCAATCTGATTAGAAAATCTCATCTTTCCCTGAGGCGAATTGATCTTTGCTCTGTTCATTTACTTGGCCTCCTTTACCATTTGATGGGACCTTGTAGATAACTTGCCTTTTATTGTCTTAAACCATTTCAATACTACCGGAGATTGTAGGGATACAATTATAATAACCACAACGGCTTTGTAGAGGGGAATTTGATCAGCTGATACCTGCATTGCATAAAGGGTTGTAGTAAGTGCTTGAATGGTTATAGCACCTATTACACTGCCAAAGAGTGAGAATTTGCCTCCCCGCAAGCTATTACCACCTATTGCTACTGCCAAAATAGCATCCAATTCTGTATATAATCCTACATTGTTGGCATCGATGGACATAGTCCGGGATACTGAAATAAGACCCGTTATTGCGGCACACATACCGCAAAAGACATAGGTAAAGAAGATAATGAGTTTTGAATTAAGGCCGACTAGCCTACTGGCATCTCTATTTATTCCCACTGATTGAATATACATACCCAGAGGAGTCTTGTCGAGAACAATCCAAGTAATAAAAACTAGAAATGCAGCTACAAAAAACGGTGTTGGCAAGGGAACTCCAGGTATGAAATTTCCTAAATATCCAAACTGTTCAGGCTTCACATAAAGAATAAAGCTGCCTGTAACCAGCTGTGCAATTCCTCTTCCTGCAGTAAATAAAATAAGGGTTGCAACCATAGGTTGAACCTTCATGTATGAAACCAAATATCCGTTAACGGTGCCGCAGGCCATTCCCATAATCAAAGCTAATAGGATACTTACAATATAAGGTACATTATAAGTTGCCCCGGTTCCGAGAGCTGCTATACATACTGCCCCAGCTAGAGCACTAACAGCCCCTACTGATATATCCGTACCACCAGAAGAGGCAACAACTAAGGTCATACCTACAGCCAAAATTACAAGGCCACTGGAGCGGTTTAATATATCAATGATAAAACCGTAAAGTACCCCATTTTGTACTGTAATCTTGAAAAAGTTGGGTGTTTGAATAAGATTTACTATAAGCACCAAGAGAAGACAAACTATTGGAAGAAATAGTGAATATTGATATATTGGCTTTTTAAATATATTTAAATTTTTCATGCTCTCCCTCCTCCCGCTATGGCTGTCATAATATTGTCTTGAGTGATTTCATCATCCCAAAGTTCCCCGATCTTCTCGGAGTCCCGCATAACCAGCATACGATTGCAGGTCCTCAGCATTTCCTCTATCTCTGAAGAAATAAATATTATAGCCTTCCCCTCTCTAGCAAGATCCACTATGAGACGTTGAATCTCTGTTTTGGTGCCTACATCTATACCTCGGGTAGGTTCATCCAATATAAGAAACTCAGGGTTCAAAAGTAACCATCTGGCTAATATCACCTTTTGTTGGTTCCCTCCACTAAGCTGTTTTACAGGAGTATCCTTGCTAGGTGTTTTGATATCTAAAATGTCTATATAGCGCTGGGCAAACTCTTCCTGATCTTTCTTATTTAATAATTTAAACATGCTTTGCTTTACTTGTAGTGCTAGTATAATGTTTTCTTGAACTGAAAGATCTTCAATAATCCCTTCTTCCTTTCGATCCTCAGGGAGAAAAGCCATCCCTGCCTTTATTGCATCAATAGGTGCGCTGATAGACAGATTTTTTTTGTGAATTTTCAGCTCCCCACTATCAACCCTATCTGCCCCATATATGGTTCTAGCCAGCTCACTCCGCCCGGATCCTAAAAGGCCGGACAAACCTATTACATCTCCCTTATAGACACTAAGATCAAAGGGTTTCACCTTGCCTAGACTAGCAAGGCCTTTGGCTTCAAGGATAATCTCATCCTCATCTTTTTCCTTGGAGCTTGACTGTTCTTCCTTTATATCCTCTAGAATATCAATATCTTTACCCATCATACATGCCACAAGTTTTAAGCGGGGTAAGTTCTCTATCTTATACTCACCAATCAGCTCACCATTTCTTAAAACGGTTATCCGATCACATATCTCATATACCTGCTCAAGGAAGTGAGTAATAAATATAATGCCCAAACCTCGCTCCTTAAGCATCCTCATAATCTGAAAAAGTTTTCCTACTTCCTGCTCGTCAAGACTAGAGGTAGGTTCATCCAGTATTAATACTTTGGAAGACATGTCAACCGCTCTTGCAATAGCAATCATCTGTTGAATAGCAACTGAGAAATTATCAAGGGTAAGGGTAACATCAATATGGATATCGAAATCATGGAGGATTTCTTCAGCCCTGCTATTCATTGTCTTCCAGTCAATTTTGCCGAATTTTTTGGGTTCTCTCCCAATAAAGAGGTTTTCCGCAACTGAAAGATTTGGGCACAGATTAACTTCCTGGTAAACCGTACTTATCCCCTTATCCTGTGCTTCCTCAGGTGAGCGATTAATAATTGGATGATCAAAACCTTCCAGCCTAATCTCACCTTTTTCAAACTCTTCTGCCCCTGTAAGTACTTTTATTAAGGTAGATTTGCCTGCACCATTTTCCCCCATCAAGGCATGTATTTCACCAGCTCTTAGAGTGAAATCAACACTGTTTAAGGCCCTTACACCAATAAAGTTTTTAGTTATATGGCGCATAGTTAAGATCTCTTTAGTTGCCATCCAGGTTCACTCCTTTTAAAAGAATGCGCCGAAGAACCATAAATGATTCCCCGGCGGTTCCATATTAAACATAGTCAATAATCGCTTCTTTATTATAGATTAGATTAGTATTCTCTGCTTTCAATGATATCAGCAGCATCCTTAGCATAGAAAACCTCTTCCTCTACATAGGCAATCTTATCCACATCTTCTCCTGCTTCTAACTTTTCGATGAGTCCTTTGACACGAGGACCATGGAGAGGATTACATTCAACACTTACATCCATATCCCCAGCTATCATAGATTCAAATGCAGCTTTAACTGCATCAAAAGAAACTATAGTAATATCTCCCTCAGGACCGCAAGTTTTACCTGCTGTCTTAATAGCATTAATTGCACCAAAAGCCATATTATCATTTTCAGCAATAACAACATCTATATCAGGATAGGACTTTAGGAAAGATTCCATAACTTCTTGGCCTTTCTCTTGGGTGAAGTCACCGGATTGTCTATCAAGCATTTTCCAGTTAGGGTATTCTTTCATCTTTTCTTCAAATCCGTCAGTACGTCCTATCTGTGCAGATGAGCCCATTGTACCTTGTAGGGTAACAATTTTGATCTCCCCTTCTGTAGGTGAAATGCCTTTATTTTCGAGGGCCTTAGCGAGAGCATCAACTGCATCATAACCTTCCTGTTTAAAGTTAGAACCTACCCAGGCGGTGAAAAGGCTGTCATCATTTGTCTGAATCATTCTATCAACAATAATTACCGGTATTCCGGCCTCCTTGGCTTCGCCTAAAACTGTATCCCAACCGGCTTCCGTATTTGGGGCAAGGACTATGTAGTCAACATCTTTTTGAATAAAATCCCTAATTGCGGTAATTTGCTTATCAGTTTTTTGTTGAGCATCAACCATTTCGAACTTAAATCCGTTTTCTTCAGTAAAGGTATCTTGCATAGATTTGGTATTGGCCATACGCCAGTCTGACTCTGCTCCCACTTGTACAAAGCCAACATAAATCAGGCCATCTCCTCCACCCGAAGATCCTTTGCTTGAAGTATCTCCTGATCCCGATCCACACGCACCCAAGACAATGCCTAAAGCAAGAATCAACATTAATGAAATGATCTTCTTGAACCTGTTCATCTCTTCGTCCTCCTTTATTACAAATCATTAAATTTGTATAGAATTGTTTGTATAAAATTATATAAGTATCTCTCAATACTGCCAATAAACATTCATTTGCAAACACTTCAATAATTTTTTGTTTTTATTATTGAGATTGATTTTTTACGATTTGAGTTGAATATTTTTTGGAACTCTATGTTAGGGGAACTTTTACCTCTACTTCAGTTCCCTTTTTATAAACACTATTGATGGTTATACCATAAGAAGGGCCAAATTTAAGTTTTATACGTTGATTCACATTGTAAAGTCCGTAGGATTCCTTCTTTTGTGGCATAGAATCATCTTCCTGCTTATCTTCCTTTAAAGTGTTTTTAATTCTTTCTAGATCTGCAGCCTTAATGCCTATTCCATTATCTATAATAGAGACAATGACATCACTGCCTTTTTGAGCTGCAGTGATTGTAATTAGCCCCTTTCGTCTCCGGTTTTTAATACCATGATAGAGGGCATTTTCGACAATAGGTTGGAGGGTTATTTTGGGTATGATAACAGCTTTTAGACTATGGGGAACATTAATCTCATATTCCAGTATATCCTGATAGCGAACCTGTTGAATCTCCAGGTAGCTTCGTACATGTCTTTCTTCTTCTTTTAAGGTAAACATGCCATCACCATGGTTCAGGGAGGTGCGGAAAAAATCTGAAAGAGAAGAAATCATTGTAACTACCTTTTCCTGGTTCCCAGATTCAGCCAGCCACATGATGGTATCTAAAGTGTTATATAAAAAATGGGGGTTAATTTGAGCCTGTAAAAGTTCTAGCTCAGCTGCCCTAAGATTCTCTTCTTCTTGCTTTACTGCATTTAACAAGTAATCTATTTTTATTATCATACTATTTAGCGAATCGGCCAGATTCTTTACTTCTGCGCCATAGGTGACATTAGCCCGGACCGAAAGATCACCTTTAGCAACCTGCTTAGTCACATCATTTAAATGGTTTATGGGTCTAACAATACTATTGGGGATTACAAAGGATAAAATAAGCTCTAGCACTATTAAGAAGGCAAAAATCCCAACACTAAATATAGTTATTTCCCTAAAGCTTTCGAACATATCCGAGCGAACCTGTTCCATAGCGTTAGTTTCATAATAGACATACTCCAGAACTGTAGATTGAATCAGGTCAGTGACTATCTGAACATCCTTTTCCCAGATAATAATATTGTCATCATAGTGTCCACCTATTTTTTTATTATCTTCTATACGTTTTACATACTTTTCTAGGTTTCCTAAGAGCTTAAGAATGATTCCTGCCCTGTGCTTATTGTCATCAATATTAGTGTTGTTTAAAAGGTCAAAGGCGATGTTTCTTGCTTCATCAATGTTTTTGTAGGGATCTTCTTCATCAAAAGATGAATGTCCAGCAATAAGTAAGTATATTTTATAATCAAATTCTTCCTTAAAGTTAATGCTAAATCGTCCTGCCTTAGATGAATTTGCTATAATCTGATTATATTGTTTGTTGGTTTTGTAGAAATTTAGAAATAGGAGCAAAAAGATAAGGAACAAGGGGATAATAAGTAACATAAAAGAAATTTGTATTTTCCTATTAAGCTTTAAATTTCCAAAGGTTCTTTTAAATATTGGATTAATCCAATGCCTCATTATCCAGCCCCCTAAAAATATTGATAAGCCTTATCAATTCATATTACGATATTGTAGAGGTGTACAATTATGTTCTTTCTTAAAAAGNTAGGAGAAGTAGTGAGGATCCCTGTATCCCACTTCACTGCTTATTTCTGAACAGAGCAGATCAGTGCATTTTAACAATTCCTTTGCCTTATTCATCCGTAAGTCAGTTAGGTATCTTATAAAAGTGCTACCTGTCTCACGGCTAAATATTGTACTAAAATGACTAGAGCTTATATTTACATATTCCGCTACATCATTTAAGGAGATATCTTGATTTGCATAATTCTTCATGATGTATTCTTTAGCTTGTTCAATTATACGGTAATAGGGCTTAGTTCTAATTAAATCCCTCTGCTCTATAGCTATACTAATGATTTCCACCATATAGTCTTTAACTTTTTGGACATCAATAAGCATTTCTTTTATTTCTTCTATTTCTATAAATGGCTTTTTTTCTAGGACTTGTATTCTGCCTATTCCTTTAAGAAAGGAAATTACCGTAGAATGTATATTCATATGAAAATACTGCATAAAGAGTAGCGATTTTTGACTTTTGGGGCTTATGCTTTTTAAAAACTCATTAACGAAGGAATGAATCTCATCAGCCTCGCCATTTCTTAAGAAATCTTCAGCCCTTTTAAAGTCTAATTCTCCTAATTGGTCGGCAGTGATAGTGCTACCATCCTCTTCATACATATATTCTAACAGCTCGTCGCTACTTATAATGGTGCTTCTATCAACAATAAAGCGGCGGACAAAGATTAGAGCTGCACTCTCATAGGACTCTGGAATACGGGATAATCTGTTTACAGGAAGACCTATTCCACCAAAATAGGCTAGCTTGGGGTAGGAAGAGAATATATCTTTTATCTCTCTTATGTATTTTATGCGAGTACCATCTATTTCCTCTATGCTTCTACCCATTATAAACAATACATTGCCCTCTAATTCTCGATTGAAGAATATGAGATTTTCATACTTAGAATTCAGATCATCTAGTTTTTTCTTTAACTCCAATAATTCCTTTGAATCAGCTTTCCCTGGATTTTTATTATTAAACCTAAATAGCATTACCTGATAATACTCTGCACCCATTTCCAGGCCCAATTCCTTGCCCTGCTCCAAAATCTTTGCAGTAGAGAGTCTTCCTTCAAGCAATTCTTCTAAAAAACGGCTTCTAGCATAATCTTTATTTGCTTCTATTTGCTGTCTGTATCTTTCAAAGTTTTCCTTTTGCCTTCGTTCCTCAATAATCTCTTGTCCCACTCTTTTAACAACTTTCATTAATTCCACACTGCTTACAGGCTTTAACAGATACTCCGTCACGCCAATATTTACAGCTTCCTGGGCGAAGCTAAATTCTTCATACCCACTTAAGATAATAATCTTGCTTTCGGGAAGTTCCTTTTTTACAAGGCGACCTAATTCCAGACCATTCATAAAAGGCATCTTTATATCGGTAATAATAATGTCCGGCTTATTAGATTGAATAAGTTTATAGGCTATCTCACCATCTGCTGCCTCACCGCAAAATATAAATCCTTCTTTAGCCCAGTCTATATTATTCTTTATACCTTCTCTAACGATAAATTCATCTTCCACTAAAAAGACCTTAAGCATTTTAACTCCTCTTCATTTTCCTATTAGGTATTTAGTTTTTCTATTAAGTTAAGGGTACCAGGATTTATTATAGAAGGTTTTGCATCAAAATTCTGATTAGTAATATGTATTAGGCTATTAGATTAGTAAGCTATAAATATGATGATTTTACTATTGCTGTAATATCTACTATATAATAGCATGGATGCTTAAAATTTGTCAAACAATCTGTATCTAGTAAGGGCCCCAAACTCCCCTCGAATATCCTAAAAATTCGTGGTTAATACTTTGTCTTGTATTGTATATTTAAACAAATAATGATAATATAATATATAATTACATAATATATCCAAATATATCACACTAATTGTAGACTCATTCTCTTTTCAATTTTATCAATTTATCTTCTTAAGGTTTTTTATTTCATAAATTACAAATAAAGGGGTGCGTGCTATTATGAGGATTAGGGGACTATCAAAGGGTAACAAAACCATTATGGACAAGCTTAGCAATTGGGACTTCATGGATGATCCCAAAGGGCAGGTTAAAACTGCTGACAATGCCCACAAGGCCTTATATGAGAACCTGCAGAGCTTTTTTGAGGGCTTTAGCTCAGATTTTGATGATGTCAAGCTTATTTCGGATCAATTATCGAGCTTTATTGAAGTAATGGTGGACTCATCAAAGAACGTTCAGATGGCTACAGAGTTCATTTCGGATGGTGCACAGAAACAGGCTAGTGATATTAACACCTGCCAGCATATTGCTGATATGTTATCAGACAAAATTGCCATTATGAGTGAAAAATTTCACAATCTTATTGAAATGGCCCATGAAATCAGTGATGTGAGCTCCAAGGGTAGGCTAGCTATTCTAAACCTTTCTGAGCAGCAGAATAAAAATTATGAAATGAATGAAGTTATTACAAATGAAATATATGCCTTATTAGACAAAACAAAGACCATTAACGATATCACATCTATACTATTTGACATAGCAAAAAGGACAAATCTACTAGCCTTAAATGCATCCATTGAAGCATCAAGAGCTGGTGAAGCCGGCAGGGGCTTTACTGTAGTCGCAGAGGAAGTCCGAGAGCTATCAGAAAACAGTCGTGAGGCCAGTAAGACTATTAACGACAACATCACTGAAATAACAGCTCAGCTTAGCAGTCTGGAAGAGGCAATGGAGAGTTCAAAACAAACCTTCGATAATCAAGCTCAAGCAGTTAATGAAGTTATAAATGCCTTTGAAGGTATTAATTCTTATATAGATAACTATATATCAAGCCAGGAGGATTTGAACCATGATGTGAGTGAACTTCTCCGGGAGAAAGAGCGATTGATTGTCGCCTTTGACAGCATAACCTCTATTATTGAAGAATCATCAGCTACAACCCAGGAAGTAGCCTCCTTAGCCATGGATCAGAATAACGCCATTAATATTATCTATAAAATGTCCCATGATTTACATAATAAGGTAAGCAGCATTAGAGACAATACCCAGAATATAAAGGTAGAAACACAAGAAAGAAAACAGAGGAGTATTGCTATGATCTTTGATATTGATATTCCTTTCTGGGACCCCACCATCAGAGAAGCACAAAAGACCGCAAAAGCATTTAACTTCAACCTGGAATGCTTTGCTCCTAAAACAAGGGAAAAAGCCTCCGAGGATATG
>JGI24707J26582_10002026_pt1 | contig 15541 bp, 16 predicted proteins | sample BioPla1DNA1_FD_26582 | JGI IMG/M metagenome (IMG submission 26582) | reverse complement strand
CAGTCACTAGGCATATATTTACCACTCATAACTACCAACTGTGCGGTGCTGGGAGTATCAATTTTAAATATTAAGGAAGAGTTTGGTTTACTGGAAACAACTGTTAACTCAGCAGCATCGGCAATTGGTTTTGGTTTGGCAATTGTACTATTTGCCGGAATTAGGGAGCGTCTAGAATTATCAAATATTCCTGAAGCTTTTAAAGGATTTCCGATTGCATTGTTTACTGCAAGTTTAATGTCATTGGCATTCCTAGGTTTCGCTGGATTAGTGTAAAGGGGTGATTATATGGATTTCAGAACAATTTTAGATCCCATAATAAGTCTTGGAGGAATGGGCTTAATATTTGGCGCAGGTCTGGCCTATGCATCCCAAAAATTTGCTGTTGAGGTTGATGAAAGGGTCACTGAAATTAGAAACGTTCTTCCGGGAGCAAACTGCGGAGCTTGTGGTTATCCGGGATGTGACGGGCTTGCAAGTGCTATTGCGGAAGGCAAGGCACCGGTGAATGGTTGCCCTGTTGGCGGTGCGGATGTTGCTGCAAAAATAGGGGAAATTATGGGTGTGAAAGCCGATGCCCAGGATAAAAAGGTAGCTAAGGTTCTCTGTGACGGCGATATAACAAAATGTGGGGAAAAATTTCAATATGAAGGAATTCAGGATTGTGTGGCAGCTGCGGCTGTTCAAGGCGGGAGCAAGGCCTGCCCATATGGATGCTTGGGACTGGGTTCATGCGTGGAGGCGTGTCAGTTCGGAGCAATCGAGATAGTGCAGGGAGTTGCAAGGATAGATCCTGAAAAATGTACTGCTTGTGGGAAATGTATAGAGGTATGTCCTAAAAATGTAATAGACTGGGTACCTTATAAACAAAGCGTTGTTATTACATGTAATAACAAGGATCCCGGAAAAATAGTCAGGGGAATATGTGAAGTTGGATGTATCGGATGCAGAATTTGTGTTAAAAACTGTCCAACAAATACAATTGAGTTTGAAAATAATCTGGCATTTATTAATTATGACAACTGTACCAATTGTTTCACATGTGTTGAAAAGTGTCCCACAAAGGCAATCGAAGGTAATCTGGAAATAAAACAGAGGCTTGGTTTATAAAATTAAATTTTAAGGTAACAAAATGAGGAGCTTTCCAAAAAGCTCCTTAATATTATTGTTAAATATAAAGAACCAATCACTTGTATATTAAAACATATAATGATAGACTTTTAATGTGCCGATTTTATATTACGAATTTTTAAATTAGGGTTTAAATAACCGGACTTATTGTCGTTAAAATATTAATAGTGTATAATTTGTTTGGGGGCCGAAATCAAATTTATTATTTTAGGGAAAGTGTGTAATCTACTTATGAATACAAAAAAAATGATACATTTAGCTATGCTAACTTCTGTAGGATTAGGGCTTCATATTATTGAATCGGTAATACCCAACCTGTTTACTGCTTTTGCACCGGGGGCAAAACTGGGACTGGCCAATATTGTTGGGTTAATTACGTTGGCTATATATGGGATAAAATATGCTTTAACCGTCAATCTGTTGAGAAGTTTTATTGGGGGAATTGCATCGGGTGTTGCAATTTCCACAATATACAGTATATCAGGAGCATTTGTCAGCACACTTCTGATGTGGATTATATATAGATTTTTTAGAAAATACTTCAGTCTAATAGGAGTGAGTGTTTTCGGGGCCCTTGGACATAATATAGCACAGCTGACGGTAGCTAGTATCATTATCAAAAATCCTAAAATATTTACTTACTTGCCTGTATTAACCCTAACAAGTATTTTCACAGGAATATTTATCGGACTTACAGCAAATTACACCCTGAGCAAAACTAAGACCAATGCAGACTATATAATCAGAACCTAGGAAAATGAGGGATGAAAATGAGAAGGAACAAAAATTCCTGGCTGTTGGTATTATTTGTTATTACAGGAGTTGTTTTGGGCAGTTTAATAGGTAATTTTTTTGGTGATGCGGTTCCTTTTTTGAGTTATGGACCCGAACATCTGGGGTTAAATAACATAGAAGTTAACCTGGGGGTTATTTATTTTCAAATAACTTTGCTGTTTAAGGCCAACGTTACCGGCCTGATTGGACTTTTATTATCTTTAATTATATTTAATAGGTTGTAGGTGAAAACATGAAGGTAATAATTTTGGCATCTAATTCATCAAGAAGAAAAGAGATTCTCGAAAATTTGGGGATAGATTTTCGGGTAATCAGCAGTAACATTGATGAAAGGATCGACAAGCAACTTTCTCCCACAGAAATTGCTGAACATTTTGCCTATCTGAAAGCAAAAAATGTTTCCGGCAAATTAAATGGGCCTTATATTGTTATCGGAGCCGATACGGTTGTAGAATGTGACGGAATACTGGGCAAGCCCCAAAATGAACAGGATGCATATAGAATGCTAAAACTTCTTTCGGGCAGGGTTCACAGGGTTATTACCGGATTTGCAATAATAGATTGTTTAACAGATCAGCAATTTATCGATCATGAAAGTACTAAGGTATATTTTAAAAAATTAGGAGATAAAGAAATCCAAAGTTATATTGCAACTGATGAATATATTGATAAAGCCGGGGCCTATGGAATCCAAGGGAAGGCTTCCCTATTTATAGAAAAAATAGAGGGTGATTATTTTAACGTTGTTGGATTGCCGGTGTTCAGGTTAAATATGGCACTGTATAATAACTTTAATATCAGTTTTCTTTAGAATTTCAAAATTTTAGGGGTGGCTTGTCGTGAATAATTATTGTGAATATATTACCATAAAAAATATGCCTGTAAGTGAACGCCCAAGGGAAAAAATGCTTACCCATGGTTGCCAAAGCTTGTCTAATGCAGAACTGTTGGCGATCATATTATCCACGGGGACAAGGGAAAGGACAGCAATTGATTTAGCAAGGGGGATATTAAATATGTCCAGTGAAGGACTGAGAACCCTTACTGATTGCACTATTGAGGAACTGATGCAAATAAGGGGTGTAGGTTTGGCAAAAGCGTCCCAGGTTATAGCCGCTGTGGAGCTTGGAAAACGTATAGCCCTTACAACAAATGTGGATAATTACAAAATACAAGGCCCCGAGGATGTGGGGAATTTACTAATGGAAGAAATGAGATATCTAAATAAGGAAATGTTTAATATTATTTTGTTAAATACTAAAAATAATGTGATTTCTATAGAAAACATATCGGTGGGCAGTCTGAATGCTTCAATTGTCCACCCTAGAGAGGTATTCAATATAGCAATTAGAAGGAGCAGTTCCGCTATAATATTGGCACATAACCACCCAAGCGGAGACCCGAAACCAAGTACGGAAGATATTAATATAACAAAAAGGCTCATAGAAGCAGGGTCTATTATCGGAATAAATGTATTGGATCATATAATCATAGGGGACGGGGTTTATTTTAGTATGAAGGAAAAAGAAATAATATAATTGTTGTGCAAAAGGAAGGAGCATTATAAATGGGTGTGTTTAAATTTTTATCGCGTGATATGGGGATTGATTTAGGAACAGCAAATACGTTGGTTTATGTAAGGGGCAAAGGTATNGTACTTAATGAGCCCTCAGTGGTTGCAATTCAAAATGATACAAAAACAGTGCTATCTGTAGGTGAAGATGCAAAAAAAATGATTGGCAGGACACCGGGTAATATAGTTGCGATTAGACCAATGAAAGATGGAGTAATTGCGGATTTCGATGTAACACAAAGTATGCTGAAATATTTTATTAAAAAAGTATATTCCAGAAGATCCTTAATACAGCCTAGGGTGGTTGTCAGTGTTCCTTCCGGAGTTACCGAGGTAGAAAAAAGGGCGGTGGAGGAAGCTACCTTACAGGCAGGTGCAAGGGAGGCCTATCTGATTGAAGAACCTATGGCTGCGGCTATAGGTGCCGGGTTGCCTGTAGGAGAACCCACAGGCAGTATGGTTGTAGATATTGGAGGGGGCACTACGGAGGTTGCTATCATTTCCCTCGGGGGTATTGTAACTGCTAAGTCCATCAGAATCGGTGGGGACGAGCTGGATGAATCCATTGTTCAGTATATAAAAAGGGAATATAATCTAATGATTGGAGAGAGAACGGCTGAGGAAGTGAAGGTAACGATCGGGTCCGCATCTCCAAAATCCAAAGAAGAAAAAATGCTTATTAGGGGCAGGGATCTGGTTTCTGGGTTACCCAAAACCTTGGAAATAACATCGGTTGAGATAATGGATGCCCTGAGAGAACCTGTTAGTCAGATTATTGAAGCTATTAAATATACTTTGGAAAAGACCCCACCNGAACTTGCGGCCGATATTATGGAAGTAGGTATAATGCTTACAGGGGGNGGTGCATTGCTGGATGGGCTGGATAAGCTGGTAATAAAAGAAACCGGAATGCCCGTGCAAACCGCTGATGGTCCTCTAAATTGTGTGGTGATGGGCACCGGAAAAACAATAGAAGAATTAGATACACTGAGGAGGGTTTTAATAAGGCCCAAGAAATTGGGATAAGTTGGTGATATAGATGTCCAGAAACAGGATGAAAAATAAGCCTAGGAACAGATCCGCAATGATAGTGGCAATTGTCGCTATCATTCTCATTATAATTATAGGAATTACAGCCAAACAAAGAGAAAACATTACTGTTATAGAAAAATGGATCGGGAATGTTATTACACCCATTCAAAATGTTGTTAATAAGGGAGTTAACGGCATAGGACAAGGTGTCGATTTTATAGCCGGCATAGCTAATTTAAGGATTGAAAATGAAAACCTAAAAAAAGAAATAGAATCATTGCAACAAGAAGTCCTTAAGTTAAATATGACAAGAAGTGAATTGGAGGAATTGAGGAGTTTGAAGTATGCCCTAAACTATATAAAAAATGATGATAAACGTAAAATTATCTCTGCCGGCATAATAGGAAAAAGTCCTAGTAGTTGGTTCGACATATTCACAGTTGATGCCGGTGAAAATCAGGGTGTTGAAAAGAACAGTATAGTCCTTGATTCCAATGGACTTGTTGGGAAGGTTTATGAAGTTGGAGGCAATTGGTCAAAGGTGGTTTCTATCATAGATAACAGCAGTTCTGTTAGTTTCCAGATAATGAGAGATAGCAATCTGCAGGGTATAGTTACCGGGAGTGTTACCAATGAAATAACCGGGTATTTGTTTGATCCGTTAGCAGATATAATTGTGGGTGACAAAATAGTTACCTCGGGATTGGGGACCTACCCGGAGGGGATTATAATAGGTGAAATTGTTGAGATAGATAGATCTGGTGATCATTTATTAAAAACAATCAGGGTGGATCCTGCGGTTAATTTTAGGAAAATAACCAAGGTGATAATAATGGAACCGGTGCAACTCCATTAGTGATAAAGGGGCAACTGATAGTGGGATTGTTTATAATTAGTTTAATTATTTTATTTAATTTGATATTTCAATCCACATTATTTCAATGGATTGGTATATATGGTGTGGTTCCAAACACTGCTTTAATTCTTGTTATGTCTTTCTCTATATACAGTGGCAAGAATAGGGGAGCTATTATAGGTTTTTCTATAGGCATTTTACAAGATGTTGTTTTTGGGCGTACAATTGGTTTGAATGCATTAATATTTATGATTATCGGGTATCTGGTGGGGTTTATGGATCAAAAAATATTCAAGGACAGTTTGCTTATTCCCTTTACCTTGACTATACTAACAACAATACTCTATGAAACAATAAATCTTATGTTGGTATTTTTGCTGGGGTATAGAATAGAGCTGTTAAGTATAATAAAGAAAATGTTGCTAATTGAGGTGATATATAATTCTGTTGTTTCCCTTATTGTTTATTATTATATATCAAAGCTATTCAAATCAGGCCTGATGAAAAAGGGATATTAATTGGGGTGATACAGTTGTTGCTTAAAAAACTGGAGGATAGATATAATGTAGTTTTTTTAATATTTGCCATAATTATTGTTGCCATAGTCTTAAGGTTGGCAGCTTTAATGATAGTTGAGGGGCAAAATTATCGGGAGCAGGCTGAAAACCGGATATTTAAAAACATCCCGTTGAGCGCCCCAAGGGGCGAAATAAGAGACAGATATGGTAGACTGTTGGCTGGCAGTCGTCCCAGCTTTACCGTACAGATTATGAGAAATGAAATAGATAGTAAGAAGATAAACACAGTAGCATTAAAGCTTATAAACATATTGGAGAATAACGGTGATAAATATGCGGATGAATTCCCGATTGTATTAACAGGAAGTGAATATGCTTTTACCTATGATATAGATCTGGCCAACTGGAAAGAAACCTATGGATTGACGGGGGTTGAGGACGGTAGAAAGGCTTTTGAAATTTTGAAGGAGAGATATGATATAAATATAGAGGATCCTGTGGAAGCACAACTTGAACTGTTAAAGGTACCGGGTTTAACTGTTCCTATATCCATAAAGGAAGATACCAGGTGGAGATATACTGATATCTTAAAGAAAGAAGATTGGTTGAAAAGTTATGGGTTTAAGGAATATGATGTAGGGGCTATAGAAGTGTTTAACAAAATCAGAAAGGATTATGAAATCCCTGATGATTACTCCTTTGAGGATGCCAGAAAGGTAATGGTGGTACGCCAAAAAATAAAGAGCAGTGGTTACCTGCAATACAACCCGGTAAAAATAGCTCAAGATATTTCGCCACGATCTGTGGCCGGAATAGAAGAAAACGCTTTGGATTTGCCTGGGGTGAGTGTAGTTGTTGAGCCAATAAGGTATTATCCGGAAGGGGAGTTGGCCGCTCACCTATTGGGAAACTTGGGCAAGATTGCACAACAACATGAAATAGATAAATATATCAAGGAATTAAAATATTTGCCCAGTGACATCATAGGTAAAACAGGGCTTGAACATAAATTTGAGGAAGTACTAAAGGGGACGGATGGATACCAAAAAGTAATTGCAGATTCCAGGGGTAGGTTAGTGGAGATTTTAGAAAGGAAAGAACCGATTCCCGGAGGGACCTTGTATTTAACGATAGATGCAAATTTGCAGAAAAAAACAGAGGAAGTATTGAAAGATGTTTTAGAAGCTATTCAAACCGGCGGGACTTATGAAACCAGATGGGGGGAAAATAGTTTTCTGGGTGCCGGTGGGATAAAAGCAAATGCAAAATCAGGTGCTGTTGCAGTGATGGACGTTAAAAATGGAAATGTTTTGGCATCAGTCAGTTACCCTGCCTATGATCCAAATCTTTTTGCTACCGGGATAAGTTCGTCAGATTGGCAGAGCCTGATGCCGGAGAACGAAAGGGATATGTTGTCGCCCAGGCCCCTGATGAATATGGCTTTGAGTACAGCTGTACAACCCGGATCTACCTTCAAAATGCTCGTTGCTGTTACCGCTTTGGAGCAGGGGCTCGATCCGAATTATAAAATTCTGGATAAGGGCTTTATCAGGGTTGGGGGGCATTCGTTTGGTAACTGGTTATGGAACCAGAGCCGCAGGACTATGGGTTATCAAAACCTGGTTGAAGCTATAAGAGATTCCAACAACTATTATTTTTATTCCATAGCCAACGGGTATGATTATGGAGCGGGTAGAACTCTTCCAATTAATATGACTCCGGAAATATTAACAGATTATGCTAAAAAATTTGGGCTAAATGATCGTACAGGCATAGAAATAGACATTCCAAGGGAAAAATCGGGTGGTGTCCCGAGCCTGGAAAGAAAATTGGCAACAGTTAAGGCCATGCTGAATAATCATTTGAATAGACAAATGAGCGTAGAAGATTTGGATCCGGAAAAAATTAAACCGAGTACAGAGAATTTGAAAAATATAATAGACAAAATTGTGAGTTGGACGGAAGAAAATCCACCTAGGGCAACCATCGAAAAACGCATGATAGAGTTGGGAATTAAAAAAGAAAGGGCCGGAATATATACAGATGTGGCCAAATATGATTATTTCAATCAAGCTAAGTGGAGCGTAGCCGATACCATGAATTTTTCCATTGGCCAAGGTGAACATGCATACACACCAATTCAGATGGCAAATTTTATAGCTATTTTAGCCAACGGGGGATATAAATATAATGCCAGTGTTGTCAACAAATTCAAATCCGTTGAAAATGGACAAATTAAGGAATATCCGACAGAATTAATAGAAAAAATTGAATTAAAAAATTACGATAATTTAGATTATATAAGAGTTGGCATGCATCAGGTTGCGACAATAGGATCAACCAGGACAACTTTTAACAAGTTGCCTGTAAATGTTGCGGTTAAGACAGGTACAGCACAAAAATCAGGCAAAATTCCTCCGGTGGACGAGATAAAATATTTAAAAGAACATCTATCAAAATTTGGGGTTTCGTTGAAACAGGTAGAAGAAAAAATGCTGCAATTAAAAAACGAAAACAAAAATAGTGCAAAATATATGGATGATGTTTTTGTTATGAGGGAGGCCATAAAACAGATAAATCCCGGAATCAAAGACAAAGACATCGATCAATTTAAATCAGACTATGACAGTTTTACTTGGTTTGTCGGCTTTGCACCTTACGAGGATCCGCAAATCGCAATTGCAATTCTTATTCCACAAGGCGGTTCAGGAGGGTATGGGGCCCCTATATTCAGGGAGATTGTAGCTGAATACATGGGTCTAAATGAGACCGGTGATAGTGGGGATTTCAGTGTAGATAACAGGTTATTGCCATAAAGACTAAGACTTAGTTTAACTGAGTCTTAGTCAATGTAAATTTATCCGGAAAAATAGATGTTAATGTCTATCGGTTTTTCGATATGTAAAGAAGGAATTAAATAACTTATGGAGAATTCATTAATACGGGCAATATGTTGCTGGAGGGAGTACCATGGTCCAAGAAAACATAATAGAATTTAGGGGTACTAAAAATGGAATTTTAATTTATATTAGGCCCAAATACGATTTTGAAATTGTAAAACAACAATTGGCTAATAAAATTGATAAAACAAAATATTTTTTTAAGGGTGCTAAAATTTTTGATATATGTTGTGATACCCTGACTGCTGAACAAAAAAAAGAACTAGAAGAGTTTATGGTTAAAAAGTATGAAATATGTGTTTTAAATCAGGGAAAACAAATCGCCTCGGATGAGTCTAAAACTACGGAAACTGTGTTCAAGGGAATAACAGAAGGTAAAACAAAATTTATACAGGGTACCATAAGATCAGGGCAAAATATAGACTATGCCGGAAACGTGGTTATTTTGGGAGATGTCAATCCGGGTGCGCAAATAACAGCCTATGGTAACATTATTGTCATGGGCAACCTGCGTGGAGTTGCACACGCGGGTTCAAATGGTAACAGGAATGCTTGCGTTGCCGCATTTTACTTAGATCCTACACAATTGAGAATTTCAGACGTTATAGCTAGGTCGCCGGATGGTTATTATGAAAAACCAAAAATTCCGGAATTGGCCAGGATAAAAAATAATATGGTATATATTGAGCCATATCTGAGTAGGAGATAAATCCTAAACTGGCAGTGAAATTATTAAAGTATACATAGGATAGGGGGAAGGATTATGGGAGAAGTTATTGTAATAACATCCGGAAAGGGGGGGGTTGGCAAGACAACAGCTACGGCCAACATAGGAACTGGGTTGGCTGAACTGGGATATAAGGTTGTTGTAATAGATGCTGACATTGGTCTCAGAAATTTAGATGTGGTAATGGGATTGGAAAACAGGATTGTTTATGATATTGTTGATGTGGTTAAAAATGTCTGCAGACTGAAACAAGGTTTAATAAAGGATAAAAGATATGATGAGTTATATCTGTTGCCGGCAGCCCAGACAAGGGATAAAAGCGCTGTTACCATAGAGCAAATGCAGAAACTTACGTCGGAACTAAAAGAAAAATTTGATTATGTTCTAATTGATTGTCCTGCCGGTATAGAACAAGGGTTTAAAAATGCGATTGCAGGGGCAGATCGTGCTATTGTTGTAACGACACCGGAAATATCGGCAGTAAGAGATGCGGATAGAATTATAGGATTATTGGAAGCATCTGAAATAGGAGACCCTGTTTTAATTGTTAACCGTATTAGAATTGATATGGTTAAGAGAGGGGATATGATGGATATTGATGATATGATTGATATCCTGGCTATTGATCTATTGGGTGTAGTGCCTGATGACGAAGCCATAGTAATTTCCGCTAACAAGGGGGAAGTAGTGGTTACGAATCAATCTACAATGGCGGGACAGGCATTTAAAAATATAACCAGAAGGATTATCGGTGAGAATGTCTCTTTTATGGATATGGAAAATGAAGAGGGATTTATGGGCAAGCTAAGAAAAATTTTTGGTTTAGCTAAATAAATAAGAGGGGGAGGGAGGAGAAAACATGGATTTATTAAAATTTTTTAGTCGGGGTTCCGGGACAAGCAAAAACGTAGCAAAGGAAAGGCTTAAGTTGGTTCTGGTTCATGATCGGACAAATTGTTCTCCCCATTTTTTGGAGATGGTTAAAGGGGACATAATTAAGGTTATCTCTGATTACATGGAAATAGATGAGGAAGGATTGGATATTAAATTAACAAAAACAAGAAGGGGAAGTAATGATTCAAATATTTCGGCCTTGGTAGCAAATATTCCTATCAGGAAGATGAAAGAACGCGGTCTTTAAGATAAATGGTGCGGTATTAACACAGGGACTATTTTATTGTTAGTTTTAATTAACAATAAAATAGTCCCTGTGTTAATTTTTGTCTATAGTAATAAAATTATTGCATAATCAATATACTGTATCAAGGTGAAAACAGAGGAGCTGAACAACATATGATTATGCAGAAAAACAGGAAAAATCTATTTGGTGGTACGTTTAAAAAAAGAAATATTCTTATCGGGATNCCAGGTTATAGAAATTGGCTAAAAAAAATGATTATCAGGATTTTCGTTTCGGCTATTCTGTTGGCAANAGTAGTAATGATTCAAACGTNAAATTTTAAACAACCCAAAAAAATGTTAGGTTTTATAGAAACAAAACTGGAATCCGANTTTAATGCAGGAGCCTGTTTAGTNGGGATCAAAAAACTACCTATCTATATCCATGCACTGGGTGAGAAGGCCATAACAACCATAAAAATAGAACATAAATCGGGTAAAAGATTTATATCTCCGGTCGATGGCGAAATAACTACCTATTTCGATGAAGAAATTGCTGGGACATCAAATATATCAAAGGGACTGATTTTCACCAGTGAGGTTGGGCAGGACATCTATTCTGTGGATGACGGTATAGTTATTGATGTAGGTTCAAATAAATCAATTGGAAATTATATGATAATAAAGCATAAGGGCGAGCTGTTATCCGTATATAAATATATAGGTACCAACCATATGAATATAAATCAAAGGGCGGAGCGGGGACAGGTAATAGGTGTCTCTTCCGGAAGAGTATTATTGGAAGTATGGTATCGTAATGAACCTGTCGATCCTATTGGTTATATAGATACAGATATCCAATAGTTACAGTTGTGGAGCTATTAAATATGAAATTATTTAAAATGTTTGGCATACAAATAAAGATTAGTTATTTAATTTTTTTCATACTGATTTTCAGTATGTTTTTTAATTATTTTACCCAGTTGTTGGTACTGATTGTTGTTATCCTTGTACATGAGCTAGCGCACTGCTATGCATGTATGTATTACGGTATAGGTATTTCTGAAATAAAAATTTTTGTTTTTGGTGGGGTGGCCAAATTTCGAGGGTATGTTGAAGAAAATCCTAAACAGGAGGCAGTTATTGCGCTGGCGGGGCCGTTATTAAACTTTATATCTGTCGCTATTATACTTTTAGTTGTAAACAGATTCAGTATTGGGGAAAATCATATAGTACAGTTATTTTTAACAGCTAATATGGTTATTGGTGCATTTAACCTCATACCGATTTTGCCATTGGACGGCGGAAGAATTGTAAGGGGAATTATGGGGNATTATTTTGGGATTAGAAAGGCCACATATATAATCATAAGACTTGGNTATTGTATATGTATATTATTTTTTGTTATTGGAACGTATGCTGCTTTGGTTTATAATATAGAATATATTTTTATAAGTTTTTTGTTTGTTTATATATTTTTTTCCACGAGGGGGGAAAAGGAAAAAATTGACCTTATATTTGCAAAAAACCTTGTTTTAAGAAAAAAATCCCTGTTTAATGAAGGAATCATGGATGTCAAACATATAGTAGCCATGGAATCTATTAATATAAAAAATATATTTGACGAATTTACACTAGAACAATATTGTATAATAACCATAACAGATGCGGAAGGAAAGGTAATTGGAAATTTGTCGGAAAGTGAGGTTATAGACGCTGTTATTGAACATGATAGCAATATAACCTTAGGGGAGTTTTACAACCTAATCCATTTGTCATTCTAGGGTGGACGAAACATATTTGAATCATGGGGATTTTCGTCTGACCCGAACACACTTTATTTTTTATGTTATTATATATGGATAGATAAAAATCAAAACTAGAGATTAGAATGAACCTTGAAGGGAGAAAATTGATGGGGAAATTGCAAATTGACAATTTGTTGTACAGAGTTGAAAAACCTGCCAGATATCTGGGTAATGAGCTGAACAGTGTGCATAAAGAAATAAACGAAAATATAATTCGCTTTGCTTTTTGTTTTCCCGATATTTATGAAATAGGAATGAGTCATTTAGGAATGCAAATCCTATATCATTTATTAAATAAACAGGAAAATGTTTTTTGTGAAAGAGTATTTGCTCCTGCCATTGATATGGAAAAGCAAATGAGGGATAATAATGTTCCCTTGTTCGCCCTGGAAAGCAGACAACCCATTAGAAATTTTGATTTTGTCGGATTTACTTTACAGTATGAATTGAGTTACACCAACATATTAAATATGTTGAGCTTGGCAGGGGTACCCATATATAGTGGGGATCGGGAAGAAGAGGATCCTATTGTAATAGTCGGAGGACCTTGTGCATATAATTGTGAACCCATAGCAGACTTTATTGATATAGCTGTGTTGGGGGAAGCGGAAGAGGCTATCTTGGAAATTATGGAACTGTATAGTAAAATGAAAGAAGAAGGTTATAATAGGTTTGAATTTTTGAAAAGGGCTGTCCTGCTCGAAGGGGTATATGTTCCTTCGTTTTATGATGTGACTTATAATGATGACGGAACCGTCAAGGTTATCATCCCTAAATATGAGGGTGTGCCCGGAACGATACGTAAAAGAATTGTCGAAAACTTAGACAATGTTTTTTATCCTGAAGAGATTATCGTACCATATTTAAATATTGTACATGATAGAATTATGCTAGAGATATTCAGAGGATGCATCAGAGGATGCCGTTTTTGTCAAGCCGGATTTATTTACAGGCCTGTCAGAGAAAAATCCTTCGACAGGTTACAGGGATTAGCAGAAAAACTTATTTCCAACACAGGATACGGTGAGATTTCCCTTGCATCCCTAAGTACCAGCGATTATTCGGAATTAGGGAAAATAGTTAAACATTTGATGGAGGAATATGGGAACAAAAGAATAGGCATATCTTTGCCATCACTAAGGCTAGACAGCTTTTCATTGCAAATAATTAAAGAAATACAAAGAGTAAAAAAAACAGGCTTAACCTTTGCACCGGAAGCGGGGAGCCAAAGACTCAGGGATGTTATTAACAANGGAATTACGGAAAGNGACCTAATTGACGCCGTTAAAGATGTTTTCCATTCTGGCTGGAACAACATAAAGTTATATTTTATGATTGGACTTCCTACGGAAACGGATGAAGATATACTGGAAATTAAAGAATTAGTCTTCAGGGTAGTCGATGAATATTATAAGGTGCCCAAGGAGCAAAGAGGGAAAAGGCTAAATGTTACAGTAAGCGCTTCAACATTTGTACCAAAACCTTTTACCCCATTTCAATGGGAGCCTCAATCTACACAGGAAGAAGTTTGCGCGAAGCAAAAATTATTGGCATCGAATATCAGAAACAAAAATGTTACACTTGATTATCATGACCCTAAAACGAGTTTTTTGGAAGCCGTGTTTGCCGGAGGGGACAGAAAACTTTCCAAGGTATTGGAATTTGCCTTGGGGGAAGGGTGTAAGTTTGACGGTTGGATGGAACATTTTGATTTTGATAAATGGATGGCTGCGTTTAAAAAGGCAAATATTGACCCCACTTTCTATGCTAACAGGCGTCGGGGGTATGATGAGATATTACCATGGGATCATATTGATGTAGGGGTTAGTAAACAGTTTTTAATAAGAGAAAATGAAAATTCTAAACAAGCTAGGGTCACGCCCAACTGCAGGGTAAATTGTGCGGGATGTGGCATTAATCAGGTTTTTGCGGGAGGAATATGCTAATGGCAATTATGCGCTCGAGATTTTACAAAAAAGGCGATATGGTATTTATCTCTCATTTAGATTTAATAAGGATTTTCGAGAGAGCGACTAGAAGGGCGGATATACCCATTGATTATACTCAGGGGTTTAACCCCCATCCCATTATGGCATTTGCAACGGCATTAGGGGTAGGGGTGGCCAGTGAGGGCGAGTATATCGACATGCAATTGAGCAATAATATGGATAATGAGCTATTTATGAAAAAGTTAAACAATGTTTTGCCGGACGGGTTAAAAATAATTAAAAGCAAGATTATTACCGATAACGCAAAATCATTGATGTCCATAATACGCAGTTCAACTTATCTGGTTAAACTGAGGACTAAGAAATTATTGAGTGAAACAGATATGAAACAGCACATAGACAATCTTTTAGATAGGAAGGTAATAGTAGAATTAAAGCAAAAAAAACAAAGGCGCGGACGTAAAAACAGAAAACCTGAATTTAGGGAGGTTAATNTCAGACCTCTTATAAAAAACGTGGAACCATTTTTGTTGGATGAACACGAGGTTTTGTTAAAAATGCACCTTGCGGCCGGCAGTCAGGGTAATCTTAAGCCTGAAGTGGTTGTTGATAAACTGTGTGAATTGNCCAATTTACCNATAGAACAGTATGAAACCAGGGTTAAAAGGTTGGGTTTATTTATAAATGGAGGTAATAAATTTTTAACTCCCTTAGATGAGGAAGCGTGGAATATATGAATCAAATTATAGTGGATGTAGGCATTAGTGAAAATAGATTAGCATTAGTGGAAGATGAAGAATTAGTAGAATTATATATAGAAAGACAAAACAACAGACGAATGGTTGGTAATATTTATAAGGGCAGAATAGCCAATGTTTTGCCGGGGATGCAGGCTGCCTTCGTTGATATCGGGCTTGAAAAAAATTGTTTCCTTTATATTAAGGATGCCTTGAAGCAGGATTTGTTTAACAAGGATGAAACATATTACAAGGACATACCCATAACAGATGTTGTGAAACAGGGCCAAGAAATAACTGTACAGGTTATTAAAGAGCCTCTGGGAACCAAAGGAGCTAGGGTAACCACTAACATTACATTGCCCGGGAGGTACTTGGTCTTAATGCCCCATACAA
>JGI24707J26582_10002025_pt1 | contig 15550 bp, 17 predicted proteins | sample BioPla1DNA1_FD_26582 | JGI IMG/M metagenome (IMG submission 26582) | reverse complement strand
TCTTAAATTATTTTAGTTCATAATCCGTTATCCATCTCACAAACCGTATCACAAAGAACTTCAACATCTTGAGCATAGTAGGAAAACATGATGATCGTGATATCCTCTGCCTTTAGCGCTTTAAACACATCACGCATTTCTTCTACTCCAGACTTATCTAATCCATTCATCGGCTCGTCTAAGACAAGTAGGCCTGGTTTTTCTATAATTGCCTGGGCAATAGCAAGCCTATGTCTCATGCCAAGAGAATACTTGCGTACGTGTTTTTTATCCTTATCGTTATTTAATTACAAAAAACCGAACGGATTTTATACAGTAAACCGTTCGGCTATCTATATGGTTATATTGTCTTATAAACTAAAAGATTAATGATTTTGTCTATCAATTATACAACGCCTATATCTGTACGATAGTAGAATTTATCTGTTTTTTCGATTGTTTGCAAATATTGATAGACTTTTTTGTTTGCTTCAGNTAGCGTTTTTTGAACTGAACCAGCTAATAAAACACGGCCACCATTAGATACCAATTGTGCATGGCAGTTTAGTGTCGTCCCTGCATGAATCAAATACACATCATCCATTTCACACAGTTCAGGGACAAACAAGCCCTTGCGACATGCATGTGGATAGCCACTTTCAGCAATAACTGCACCCACCGCATAGGCATCACGCCACTTAAGTTTAGGATCGACCCCTGAAGTGACCGATTCTATGACATCGATTAAATCATTTTCCAACAATGGTAATACAACCTGTGTCTCAGGATCACCAAATCTCGCATTAAATTCAATTACCTTAATGCCTTCCTTCGTTTGAATTAAGCCTGCGTATAATACGCCAGTATAGGCACGACCTTCTTCAACCATTGCCTTTGCAACAGGTTTTAAGACAGCATTGACCGCAAAGTCATAATCTGCTTGAGACACATCTGGTACAGGTGCATAGGCGCCCATTCCACCTGTGTTCGGTCCTTGATCACCATCATAGGCTCGCTTATAATCTCGGGCCGGAATCATCGGGTATACCGCTTCACCCTCAACAAAGGCAAACAACGAGAATTCTTTACCTATTAAAAATTCCTCAATTACGACTTGCGCCCCCGCCTCTCCAAAGCGATTGCTCTCAAGCATCTCGTCGATTGCCTGATACGCTTCCTGCTCAGTCATGGCAACAACAACACCCTTACCGTTAGCCAATCCATCTGCTTTCACAACGATTGGTGCACCTTTAGACTTAATATAGGCTTTCGCCTTGGCTGAGTCAGTAAATGTTTGAAAATCAGCCGTTGGAATTTGATACTTTTTCATTAATCTTTTTGAGAAATCTTTACTACTTTCAATTAAAGCTGCTTGTTTAGTCGGTCCGAATATTTTTAACCCTTCTGCTCTAAACCTGTCAACTATCCCTTTTGATAAAGGTAATTCGGGTCCAACAATCGTCCAATCAATTGCCTCTTGTTTAGCAAATTGAACAAGTCTTTCGATTTCGTCAGCTTTGATATTGACACAAGTTGCTTCATTTTGCATACCTGCATTTCCTGGTGCGACAAATATATTAGCTACACGATCTGATTGCTTCAACTTCTTAACGAGCATATGCTCGCGTCCCCCACATCCAATCACCAGTACGTTCATTTGATTTCCCCCATTTTTTTAAATAGAATCGAACTGCTAGCAAACGTTCACCCTGTAGATTTAATGTTTAAAGTGTCGCATGCCTGTCATCACCATTGCGATACCATATTTGTTACACATCTCAATTGAGTCTTGATCACGCTTTGAACCACCTGGTTGAATAATAGCTTTAATTCCTGCCTTAGCAGCATGCTCTACTGTGTCTGGCATTGGGAAGAAGGCATCTGATGCAAGTACTGCCCCTATTGCCTTTTCACCCGCCTGTTCAAAAGCAATTTTGGCTGCTCCAACACGGTTCATCTGACCTGCGCCGACACCTACCGTCTGATTATCTTTAGCTACGACAATTGCATTTGACTTAACGTGCTTAACAACTTTCCAAGCAAATAATAGCTCTTCTAATTGCTCATCTGTTGGAGCATTGTCTGTCACTACTTCTAAGTCATCTGCTTCTATGCGACCTAGATCACGATTCTGAACAAGTAAACCACCTCGAACACTTACGACCTTTTTCGAATCAAATTCATCTGGCTCAACAGATGTTTCTAACAATCTCAAATTTGGTTTTTCGGATAATAATGCTAATGCTTCTTCTTCAAAGCTAGGCGCAATTATTATTTCTAAGAAAATATCTTTTAACTTTTTAGCAGTCGCTAGATCAACTTCACGGTTCAAAGCAATAATGCCACCAAAAATTGAAATCGGATCTGCATCATATGCCTTTTGAAAAGCTTCTTCAATCGTAGCGCCAATCCCAACACCACATGGATTCATGTGTTTAACTGCAACAGCGGCTGGTTGTTCACTAAACTCCATAACAATTTCCAGCGCTGCATTGGCGTCTTGGATATTGTTATAAGAGAGCGCCTTACCATTTAATTGTTTAGCATGGGCAATTGAGCCACCTTGTATCTCAGCTTCTTTATAGAACGATGCAGATTGATGTGGATTTTCACCGTAACGCAAAGTATCTACTTTCTCATAAGTAAGCGTTAAAACCTCTGGATCTATTTCATCAGTTAATTGTGTAAAATACTCAGCAATTAAAGCGTCATAGTGAGCGGTGTGACGGAATACTTTCGCGGCAAGTTTTTTCCTTAGTTCAAGTGAATCTGTGCCCAAGTTATCGAGTACTTGTTGGTAATCATCTGGATCAACAACAACAGTAACGGATTCAAAGTTCTTCGCTGCAGCACGAAGCATTGTCGGTCCGCCGATATCAATATTTTCTATCGCATCTTGTTCTGTTATATCCGGTTTAGCAATCGTCTCTTTAAACGGATATAAGTTAACAGCGACTAGATCTATTGGGGTAATATTAAATTGCTCCAATTGTTTTTGATGTTCAGGTAAGTGTCGACGTGCAAGAAGTCCGCCATGAATCATTGGATGTAAAGTCTTGACTCGCCCATCCAATATTTCTTCAAAGTTTGTCACTGCCGATACAGGTAATACTTCTAGACCAGCTTCTTGAAGTGCACTTAGTGTACCTCCTGTAGAAATTAATTCAAAGCCTGCTTCAATTAATCCTTTGGCGAAGTCTATTAATCCAGTTTTATCTGATACACTAAGTAATGCTCTCTTTTTCAAATTGAATCCCCCTCTGATTAGAATAAATATAGTTTTATAGACGGATACTTTCAGGTAAAATGAGTCGTTGAATCGTTGATGGATAGAGCTTATGCTCAACTTTTTGGATTAAAGTCTGTAATTCTGCTTTTGTCATACCTGGTTTAACAGGCACCGCCTCTTGGGCAATAATTTCTCCAGTATCCATGCCTGAATCAACATAATGAATCGTTACCCCAGAAACTTTAACCCCAGCATCAAGTGCCTGACCGACTGCATCTAAGCCTGGAAAAGCTGGTAAAAGTGACGGATGAATATTAATTATTCGTCTCTGGTATTGATTTAAAAGTGTTGGACCAATTAGTCGCATATATCCTGCTAACACTATCCATTCGACTTGATATGCTTTAAGCTTGTGAACAATGTCTGTTTCAAATGCTTGTTTATTTGGATAAGTTTTAGGATCAAAGACAAAACTAGCTAGCTGATTTTTCTTTGCTTTAGCAACGACTTTCGCTCCTGGACTGTCACAAACGAGTAAGACTATTTCCGCATCTAGGTCACCGGCTTGAATTGCACGATCAATCGCTTCGTAATTACTACCAGTTCCTGAGGCAAAAATCGCTATACGTGTTTTAGCGCTCAACTAGCTTCACCCCTGACTTGTCGGTAACTTCTCCAATTAGATAAGCGAGACTATCACACGCTTGTAAAGCTTCTAAAGCTTGATCAACCTCATCTTCTGCAACTACAACAACCATACCAATTCCCATATTAAAAACACCAAGTGCGGCTTGAATTGATAGGTCAGCTTGTGTTTGTAAAAACGTTAAAATCTCAGGAATTTCCCAGCTGTTTAGCCAAATGTCAGCACCTAATCCATTAGGTAAGATGCGTGGTAAATTTTCATAAAAACCACCACCTGTGATATGACTAATCCCTTTAACCTTAACAGTTTTCTTCAATTGACTGATTGACTGATGATAAATTTTTGTTGGCTTTAATAGAGCTTCACCAATTGTTGTCGTTAATTCACTTGGTTGATCTGTCAGCTTTAAATTTCGGTCTGATAAGATTTTTCTCACTAATGAAAAGCCATTTGAATGTACACCACTTGATGCTAAGCCAATTAAAGCATCGCCTGCTTGAATTTGTGTACCGGAAATTAAATCAGGCTTATTGGCAATCCCAACAACAAATCCAGCCAAATCATACTCGCCATCCTGATACATTCCTGGCATTTCTGCTGTTTCACCACCAATTAAAGCTGCACCGCTCTGAACACACCCATCAGCAATTCCCTTAACAATTTGCTCAATTTTTTCAGGATAGGTTTTTCCACAGGCAATATAATCAAGGAAAAACAACGGGTCAGCTCCTTGAGCGACAATATCATTTACACACATGGCAACAAGATCAATCCCAACCGTATCNTGACGATCAAGTTCAAAAGCAATCTTAAGCTTAGTACCAACACCATCTGTTCCAGAAACAAGTACCGGCTCATCATAAGAGAANCCTGTTAAATCAAATAAGCCTGCAAATGCACCAACACCACCGATTACTTCTGCTCGATTTGTTCGGGTTATGTGTTTTTTCATTAATTCAACAGCTTGATAGCCTGCTTCGACATCTACACCAGCTGTTTTATAAACATCACTCATGCTCCTGCTCCTTTTCGCTCACGTATATTTCTTTCGGATAAATTTCAGTTGGATAGCGACCAGTGAAACAAGCCTTACAAATTCCGACTTCATTTGAGTCTTCATGGATAAGTGATTTTTCTAGTCCTTCAACAGATAAAAATGCTAAACTATCCGCACCAATTTCCTTCGCCATCTCATCAATCGAATATTGTGAAGCAATTAGATCTTCCTTCACTGTCGTATCAACCCCGTAAAAGCATGGGTGCTTAATTGGTGGAGATGCGATACGGACATGCACTTCAGTAGCACCCGCTTCTTTCAACAATCGTACAATTCGCATACTCGTTGTTCCCCTTACGATTGAGTCGTCGATCATCACAACCCGTTTTCCGTTAACAATCCCACTAACAGGGGACAATTTCATTTTTACGCCTTCTTCTCTTGATGATTGACTTGGTTCAATAAATGTTCGACCAATGTAACGATTTTTAATTAATCCAAGTTCATACGGAATGCCTGATTCTTCTGCGTAACCAATGGCAGCAGAAATACTTGAATCAGGAACGCCTGTTACGATGTCTGCTTCCACACCTGCTTCTTTTGCTAACTGTTTACCCATTAACTTGCGACTTGCATGCACATTAAGTCCATTTAAGTTGCTATCTGGTCGAGAGAAATAGACATATTCCATCGAGCAAAGTGCTCGTTGCATCGGTGAAGCAAACATTGTTGATTTCAAGCCATGCTTATCAATGATAATCAGCTCACCTGGCTGAACTTCTCGAACATATTTTGCTCCGACTAAGTCAAAGGCGCATGTTTCAGAAGCGACAACATAAGCATCATCAATTTTTCCAATTGACAGTGGGCGTAAGCCATATGGATCGAGTGCGATATATAATTGTTCTTCAGTTAATAACACAAAGGCATAAGCACCTTTAACCATCACTAGTGCTTGCTTAATTGCCTCTTCTAAGGGAAGATATCCGCCCCTTTTAATAAGATGGGCGATAATTTCTGTATCTGATGTTGTCTGTAAAATACTTCCCTGGGCTTCTAGTTGTGATCTTAACGCAAAAGCATTAACGATCTCTCCATTATGTGCTAGTGCCATGCTTGATATTTGGGAACGAAATAGGAGTGGCTGTACGTTTTCAAAGCCGCTATCTTGTTCTGTTGCATAACGGACATGCCCAATTGCACTCATCCCTTTTAATGAAGACAAATGTTGCTGGTCAAAAACAGATCTGACAAGTCCAACACCCTTATGAATCGACAATTGCTTGCCATTACTCGTGACAATACCCGCTCCTTGTTGACCGCGATGCTGTAAGGCGTGCAAGCCATAATAGGTAAGCTCAGCCGCACGTTCATGACCAAATATAGCAAACAGCCCACACTCCTCATTTAAACCTTTGAGTTCAGCAAGCATGGAATAGCTCCTTTCCAGGCTTTTTCAAGCTGATCAATTGATAGGTTGATCACCGTTTGTTCATCAATCGCAATATGAAGACGTGCCTCATTTGTGACACGGCCGATAATCGTTACATCATCTACTTCCTGTAAGAATGCTTCAACCTGATCTGATGAAACAGTGATGATAAAACGAGATTGTGATTCACTAAAAAGTAATGTTGTTGGATCACCTGATAGCTTCACATCAGCACCTAATCCATCAGTGTCAAATAAGCTTTCAGCAATCGCAACAGCCAAGCCACCTTCTGATATATCATGAGCTGATTGCACATAGCCAGATTGGATTGCCGTTAGAATTTGGTCTAGTCGCTTTTTCTCAATATCAAGGTCAATACTTGGTGCTTTACCAAAATATTTTTCCTCTAATAGATTTTGAAGCTCACTACCACCAAACTCTGGCTTTGTCTCACCTACTAACAGAATGACATCATCAACTGCTTTGAACGGTACTGTAGTAATATCATCAAGCTTATGATGAAGTCCTACCATACCAACAATCGGTGTTGGGAAAATTGATGAACCAGCGCGTTCGTTATATAGCGAAACATTACCGCTGACAACTGGTGTGGCTAATTTAACACTAGCTGCTGCCATTCCCTCAACACTTTTTTCCATCGCCCAATAGATTTCTGGTTTATCTGGACTACCAAAATTAAGCCCATCTGTTAAGGCAAGTGGCTTTGCACCAGAAGCAACTATATTTCTTGCTGCTTCAGCAACTGCTATCTTACCGCCGATTTCTGGATCCAAATAAATATATCTTGAATTACAATCTGTTGTTAGCGCAATCGCCTTATTATAACCACGAATTCGCAATACAGCTGCATCTGAACCTGGCCCAACTACAGTATTAACTTGTGCAGTTGTATCAAACTGTTGATAGACATACTCTTTACTTGCTACGGTTGGTTGCTGTAATAATTTAATTAAAGTTTGTTCAAAATCAGTTACCTTTGGTTCGTAATTCGGTAGCTCTTGAAACTCTTGATAATAGTCAGGAACTTTTGATTCCTTCATGTAAACAGGTGCATCCTCTGCTAATGGATCAACAGGAATATCACAAACAATCTGGCCGTTGTGTAATAGTCTAAATTGTTTATCATCCGTTACTTTACCAATGGCAACTGCTTCGAGATCATATTTTGCGAATAAGTCATAGATTTCCTGTTCTCGACCTTGTTTTACAACTAGTAGCATCCGTTCCTGTGATTCAGATAGCATCATTTCATAAGCTGTCATGCCGGGTTCACGTTGTGGCACTAAATTTAAATTAAGCTCCATCCCCATACTAGCCTTACTAGCCATCTCACTCGCTGATGATGTCAATCCAGCTGCACCCATATCCTGCATGCCGATTAATGCATCAGAGTGAATCACTTCTAGACAAGCATCAATTAATAGCTTCTCGACAAAAGGATCACCAGCTTGGATATCTGAGCCTTGACCAGCGTTATCTTCAGACAGCTCTACTGATGAAAAAGTAGCACCATGAATACCATCACGACCGGTCTTTGATCCGACGTATATAACAGTGTTACCGACACCTGTTGCAACACCTCTTTGAATATCCTTCTGATCAATTAAACCTACACCCATTGCATTAACTAAAGGATTACCTTCGTAGCAATCATCAAATTGGATCTCACCACCGACTGTTGGAACGCCTAGTCGGTTACCATAGCCAGCAATCCCACGAACAACCTCTTTAAATAAATATTGCGTCCGTTCTGAGTCAAGGCGACCAAAGCGAAGCGAGTTAAGTGCTGCAATTGGCTTAGCACCCATAGAAAAAATATCTCGCATGATGCCACCAACACCTGTCGCTGCACCTTGATATGGTTCAATCGCAGATGGAGAGTTATGACTTTCAATTTTAAAGACTAAGCCCTGACCATCACCAATATCAACTATCCCAGCACCTTCACCTGGACCTTGGATAACTTGAGGACCTTCACTAGAGAATTTACGTAATAATGGTTTTGAAGTTTTATAGCTACAATGTTCAGACCACATCACTGAAAATATTCCTGTCTCAGTATAATTGGGATTTCTCCCGAGTATAGTTACAATTGATTGATACTCTTCATCTGTTAAACCCATATCTACATATAATCGTTCTTTTTCGATCATCTCTGGTGTCGGTTCATGAGTTGTTGACATGGTCTTCCCTCCATTTTCCTATGATTGATTGGAACAACTTTAATCCAGCTTCACTACCTAAAAGTGCCGACGTAGCACGTTCAGGGTGTGGCATCATACCAAGCACATTACCAGCCTGATTAATAATGCCTGCAATATTTCCAATCGATCCATTTGGATTATCCTGATATGAAAATACGATTTGCTGATTTGCTTGTAGCTGTTCAAGCGTTTGTTTATCACAATAATAACGACCTGACCCATGAGCAATCGGCAGCGTGATCACTTCATTTTCCTGATAGTTACACGTAAAAGTCGTTTGATTATTGCGAACAATCAGATTATTATTTTTACAAACAAAGTCTAGTCCTTCATTTTGCAACATCACACCAGGTAATAGACCTGATTCTAATAAAATTTGAAAACCATTTCCAATACCGAGAACCAACTGTCCCGATTCAGCTCTCTCTTTTAGAGCTGTTACAATCTCTGTCCTAGCGGCAATTGCACCCGCTCTTAAATAATCACCGTAAGAAAAACCACCAGAAAGCATAATTAAATCATAGTCTTTTAGATTGCTATCTTTATACCAGATACGGTCAACTTGACCTGGTAATATTTCACTTGTAACTTCATATAAGTCATCTGTTGAGCCCGGAAATACGATTACTGCAGATTTCACTCATCACCACACTCCTCAATCGTGTAATGATAGTCTTCCATCTCATGGTTGACAAGTAATTTTTCACATAACGTTTCCACTTGTGCTTCGATATCTTTATCCGTCTCAAAGCTTAATTCAACTAATTTACCAACCCGAACCTGCTCAACTTCCTCAACATCATATTGATCTAGCACTCCTTCGATTGCTTTTCCTTGTGCATCAAGCACACCTGGCTTTAATCTAATCTCGACAATTGCTTTAATCATTTGATCTCCCCCAATCGATTTAATATCTCCTGATAAACTGACAGTAAATCACCAGTACCTTGACGAAATACATCTTTGTCTAAGCTGGAATTTGTTTCATCGTCCCAAAATCTACACGTATCTGGTGATATTTCATCAGCTAAAACAATCTTCCCACTTTGATTTCTACCAAACTCAAGCTTAAAATCTACTAACTTAACACCAATTTGCTCGAAATACGGAATCAGAAGCTGATTTATTTTTAACGCAAGACCTTTAATCAGTTCAATTTCTTCTTCTGTCGTATTTGTCAGTAAAGTAGCATGTTGATCATTAATGATTGGATCATCTAAATCATCGTTTTTATAATACAGCTCAACTAATGCAGGATCGAAAGTAGTCTTTTCTTCAAACCCTAATCGCTTAACAATGCTGCCTGACGCTAGATTTCTTACAACAACTTCAAGTGGGATAATCGTTGTCTTTTCCACGAGCTGTTCAGTGTCATTAATTAATTCAATAAAGTGGCTTGGGATTTGTTTGTCATGTAAAAATTGAAAAACTTTGGCAGAGATCAAATTATTAAAACGGCCTTTTCCGATAATTGTTTCTTTCTTTTTACCATTAAAAGCTGTCACTTGATCCTTGTAAGCTAAAATCAATTGATTTGGCTTATCGGTCTGATACACATATTTCGCCTTACCTTGATAGAGAAGTTCTCTTTTCACCGGAATGCACCCCTTATATGATATGGTCAAGGGATCAGCACTCATTTAAATGAGTGCTACCCTAAATTAAACTAAACCCATTCTTGCAAATATTTGATCAACATTTTTTAAGTGATATGTGTAATCAAAACAGTCATCAATTTGTTCTTTTGATAAAACTTCCGTAATTCGAGGTTCCTGTTCGATCAATGTTCTAAAATGCGTTTCAGTTTCCCATGCTTTCATTGCATTTGGTTGAACTAAATCATACGCTTCCTCACGGCTCATACCTTGATCGATAAGTGATAATAGCACTCGCTGTGAGAAAATAACGCCATGTGTCCGGTCAATATTGCGTTTCATATTCTCAGGGAAAACAGTTAAATTATCGACAATTCGGCAAAAACGATTGAGCATGTAGTTAATCACAATTGTCGCATCTGGTAAAATCACCCGTTCTGCAGATGAGTGAGAGATGTCACGCTCATGCCATAAAGCAACATTTTCATAAGCTGTCATCATATAGCCTCGAACTAAACGTGCCATACCCGCCATATTCTCAGATCCAATTGGGTTTCGTTTATGCGGCATTGCTGATGACCCTTTTTGTCCTTTGGCAAAGAACTCCTCTACTTCTCTCGTCTCTGTTTTTTGAAGTCCACGAATTTCTGTTGCAAACTTTTCAATTGATGTCGCAATTAAAGCAAGTACAGATAAATATTGCGCATGACGATCACGCTGTAATGTTTGTGTTGATACTGGGGCAGGCTTTAATCCTAGTTTTTCACATACATACGCTTCAACTTCAGGGTCAATATTTGCATAAGTTCCAACCGCGCCAGATAATTTACCTGTTTCAATAACATCAGCAGCATCGTTAAATCGGTCTAAATTTCTAAGCATTTCCTGATACCATAGTGATAGCTTCAAACCAAATGTAGTTGGTTCTGCATGCACGCCATGCGTCCGTCCCATCATGACCGTATGTTTATGTTCAATTGCCTTATTTTTCAACACCTCAATAAAGCGTTCGAGATCATTGCGAATAATTGTGTTAGCTTGTTTTAGTAAATATGATAGTGCGGTATCAACAACATCTGTTGATGTTAAACCATAATGAACCCACTTCTTCTCATCACCTAGTGTTTCAGATACTGCACGGGTAAAAGCTACAACATCATGACGTGTTTCTTGTTCAATTTCTAAGATTCGGTCAACATCAAATGATGCATTTTCCCGAATTTTCTTAACATCTTCAGCTGGAATGACACCTAACTTACTCCATGCTTCACAGGCAAGAATTTCAACCTCTAACCACGCCTTGTATTTATTCTCTTCAGTCCAAATGGCACCCATTTCTGGACGCGTATAACGTTCAATCATTTTTTTGTCCTCCTATATGAATTGCTGTTTTTTTAACAGTTCAATAAGCTGATCCCGATTATGAGCAACGCATGTGATATGGCCCATCTTCCGTTTAGGCTCAATATCCTTCTTCCCATAATAGTGAAAATGTGCTTGTTTGAATTGATTGATTCTAGTTAAATATACTTCAAGGTTATCTCCGAGTAAATTAATCATAACTGCCCCACCATGAAACAGAACTGGAATCAGCGGTAAATCAGAAATCGCACGAATATGTTGCTCAAATTGCGAGACATTACACGCTTCAATCGTAAAATGACCTGAATTATGTGGTCGAGGCGCCAATTCGTTGATGTAAATCTCATCACCTTTAACAAAGAATTCAATCGCAAATGTACCAACTACATTAAGTGCTGTTGCAATTGCTTCAGCCGCTTGCTTTATTTTCTTCATAACAGATACACTCATGCGTGCTGGCGCAATTGTCATATGTAAAATATGATCACGATGATGATTTTCTGCAACTGGGAAATAGAGAATATCTCCTGTCTTTGATCGCGTCAAAACAATTGACACTTCACAATCAAACTTGATCAATTGCTCATATATCAGGCGTTGGCTTTTTTCTAACAATGCTTCTGCTGCTAGTAAATCATCAGCTGTTTTTAACATTAGCTGACCCTTGCCGTCATAACCACCTCGACAGGTTTTTACAATAGCAGGAAATCCAATTCGTTCCATTGCCAATGTGAAATCTTGCTTATGCTTAATCATTTGAAACTTCGCAACTGGCTGATTCAGTTCAACCATAAGGCTTTTTTCTATTTCACGATCTTGTGTTACCTCAAGTGCTTTTGTTCCTTGGGGAAGAAGTCCTCTAGCTTCTAAATAACGAGCAGTATTAAGGTCAACATTTTCAAATTCGTATGTAACAAGATCTACTTGTTCGGCTAGCTGTTTAATGGCATTTAGGTTATCATAGGGCGCAACTATTTGGTGATCAGCTAATTGCGCTGCTGGACAATCTGGTGTTGGATCTAGAATTATAAGCTGATAGCCCATATGCCTTGCTGTTGTTGCCATCATTCGTCCAAGCTGGCCACCACCAATGATACCGATAGTCTTTCCAATCCTTTNGCTACTCGTTAGCAAGCTGATCCCTCATTTCGGCTACTTTTCCTTTTAAGGATTGTTCGTATTTAGTAAGTTTTTCTGCAATGACTTGATCACTTGTCGCTAAAATTTGAGCAGCGAGTATACCTGCATTCGTCGCACCTGCACGACCAATTGCAACAGTTGCAACAGGTACACCAGCAGGCATTTGCACAATTGAGAGTAATGAATCTAATCCATTTAACGCCTTCGATTGAATCGGTACACCAATCACAGGCAACATTGTCTTAGAGGCTACCATTCCTGGTAAGTGAGCTGCACCACCTGCACCAGCAATAATAACCTTTAAGCCTCTGTCAGCAGCTTTTTTGGCATAGGTAAATAAATCATCAGGCGTTCGATGTGCTGATATAATATCTTTTTCATACAAAATTCCAAAGTCATCTAGAATTTTGCAAGCGTGAATCATTGTATCCCAATCAGAAATGCTTCCCATAATGACGCCAACCTGAACCATGCAATCCCTCTTTCCTTAACTGGTTATATTATGTAGATAAAAAAACCTATTCATATCTCTCCTTTTTGGCGAGAGAAGATGAATAGGTGGTTTACGTTCACCGCTAAATCCTTAGCTCAAGTAAATTATAAACAAAGACACAAGAACTTGAGTCAAAGCCACATCTAAGTAAACATACCATCACGAGCCATTGGTCTGTTCCATCTTCCCTCATAGTCCGTTATTTACGGTAACGGGTAGAGACTTTTGAGCCATATTCTCAAATTTATATGAGGTGATTTAATATAAATTGTCATTTGTTTCTATGACAGTATCATAGCAATATTTTATTGATTCGTCAATGTAAATTCGAACGATAATTAAAAGANNGCCTTTAACGTTCGTCTTTGTTCATAATAACTTCAAAAATTATCTGTTGTTTGATAGGAATGATCCTTTTTTCGCNGTTTTCAATTATTTCTTCAAAAATTGGTTTTTCCATTCTCCTGATCGGTATGTATCCCGCTTGCTTAATCCTTTCAAGACATTGATCAAGCGTCTCTCCATCCAAAAGCTCAAACTGTTTCTTTTGAGCTCTTGATTCAGTTGATTTAGCTCGCTTTTGATTGCGCTTATTTTTCTTCGAGAGTCTCGACATGATGATGTATCTTTCCTTTCTTAATATTGTCATTTAGAATATCAACGTCTTGCACAATTGAGTCATCAAACATTCCAATTAATAGCCATGTAGTTATAAAACAATTTTAACATAGTTTGAATCATTCTTAGTCAGATATGTAAACCACTTATTTCTCAAAGATGATTTGGTCTAGGCTGACGCATAGAGAAATTTACATTATAATTTCGTGGTATAAAAAAGCGTGTCAGCTCAAATTGAGTGACACGCTTTATATATTCAAAATTATTTATGATAAGAAAATTAGATATAGAACAAATACTATTGATAACCCCCACATAATTGGGTGAATCTTCTTACCTTTTCCTGTGATTAGCATTGTAATTGGATAGAATGTGAATCCTACCGCAATACCTGTTGCAATACTGTATGCTAACGGCATGATAATAACAGTTAAAAATGCAGGGATAGCATCTTCAATTTGATCCCACGCAATATCTTTTAAGCTTGATGCCATTAAAACTCCAACAATAATTAGAGCAGGAGCAGTAACAGATGATGTTACTACTGATAATAATGGTGAGAAAAATAATGCTAAGAAAAAGAACAATGATGTAAATACAGACGTTAAACCTGTCTTACCACCAACACCAACACCTGTTGCAGATTCAACAAATGCTGTCGTTGTTGATGTTCCTAAAACAGCACCTACAACCGTAGCACTTGAATCAGCAAGCAATGCTCTACCAGCACGAGGTAATTCATTATCTTTCATCAATCCAGCTTTGCTAGCAACAGCCACTAATGTACCTGCTGTATCAAAGAAGTCAACAAATAGGAAAGTTAAAATAATACCAGCCATTTCCCATGTGAAAATATCACCAAAATGGGCAAAGGCTTTTCCAAAAGTAGGCTCAAGACTTGGTACTTTCGATACAACTTGAGTTGGTAATTCAACTTCGCCAAAAATAACACCAACAACCGCAGTAATTACCACTTCGGACAATTTTCCGACCTACTGAGTGAAATTTGTCCGAAGTCTATACTTATGTCACAACACCGCACTCTTCAGGAAACCAACTCAAAATTTCATCTTTGCAATTAAATATTTCCCTTTTATCTTGATCAATTTGATCTTCGAGAATAATACCAAATTCAAATTGTTCACCCCACTCCTTTACAAACCTCTTCAAATCTCTGAACTCATTTCCATCATCATCTTTCCTATTTTCCAATTTTTCTGCTGAATCATTAGGCATAATTATGGTCTCCACAGTTTGGACACGAAAATCTATGATAATAGCTAAAGCACACTAAAAAGCTCACAATCATAATTGTGAGCTTTTCTTATCATTAGAGATGTACAAAAAGCATTTTTCTTCCCTCAGAAGACATGCACATGTACTATTTTCAACGACTAACAATAGAAGCCGTTTAGTATATCTAATTAATATTCAACAACAACCATACTCCAATATTCGAGTGTTGGTAATTCAAATATAATTTGATCATTTTCTTGAGTGAATGTCAGCTCGATGGCTGAGCCTTCTTCATGATCAGGTGTTGCATACCACACTTTTTCAACTGTTTGATCTGTAGCGATGCTCATTTGAAGATCTTGTCTTGGATCAGGTGCTGTTTGTGTTCCCATTTCGTCTTTCCAGTCAAGTGAGATAGCATCAGTGAAATTAATAAAGTGATGGACTTCCTTATTATCTTTTTGTTTGGTAAAATTCCATACGGCTGACAACAATGGTTTCTCTGTAATTAAAACATTTTCTGAACTAACTTCTTTTTCAATTTCTATCAAATCATCTCTTAATAAGTTTTGATAGGCAACGGTAAAGTCATAATAAC
>JGI24707J26582_10002023_pt1 | contig 15554 bp, 14 predicted proteins | sample BioPla1DNA1_FD_26582 | JGI IMG/M metagenome (IMG submission 26582) | reverse complement strand
TTCGTAATTGCAGCTGTCAATGTTGTTTTACCGTGGTCTACGTGACCTATTGTTCCAATATTGACATGTGGTTTTGTTCTTTCAAATTTTGCTTTAGCCATCTTTAAATCCTCCTTAAATATATAAAAATTGTATATTCTAAAACAGCGGAAAATGTTTTCCACTATTCTATTGTCAATAAATTTTATTACCTATATAACATTGATTATTTTTTCAGCAATGTTTGGCGGTACGGGTTCAAATCGATCAAAATGCATGGAATAAATTGCACGTCCTTGCGTTTTGGAACGAAGATCGGTTGCATAGCCGAACATTTCGGCTAAGGGAACAAATGATTTGATAATCTGCGCTCCTCCTGTTCTCGATTCCATTCCCTCAATTTTACCGCGTCTTGATTGTAGGTCACCTATAACATCCCCCATATACTCTTCGGGTGTAGTAATTTCGACCCTCATATACGGCTCCAACAGCACGGGCTTCGCCTTTCTCATTCCGTCTTTAAATGCCATGGAACCGGCAATTTTAAATGCCATCTCGGAAGAATCAACTTCGTGAAAAGAACCGTCATAAAGTTCGGCTTTGACATCGACAACCTGATAACCACCGAGAATACCGCTTTCCATCGCCCCGCGAATGCCTATGTCGACAGCCGGAATATATTCTCCGGGAATAACCCCCCCTGCGATCTTATTGACAAACTCGTAGCCCTTCCCCGGTTCTTGGGGCAACAGGCGAATTTTGACGTGACCGTATTGCCCGCGGCCGCCGGTTTGGCGTATATATCTGGACTCAACTTCTGCCATTTCAGTGATTGTCTCTTTATATGCAACCTGCGGTTTGCCTACATTTGCTTCAACTTTAAATTCTCTCAGCAGTCTATCCACGATTATTTCCAAATGAAGTTCACCCATACCTGCTATAATTGTTTGGCCTGTTTCCTGATCGGTATAGGTCTTGAATGTCGGATCCTCCTCGGCAAGTTTTTGCAGGGCGATACTCATCTTTTCCTGCGCCGCTTCTGTCCTCGGTTCTATAGCGACGTGAATGACCGGTTCGGGAAATGTTATGGATTCCAATATAACAGGGTTATCCGGATCACATAATGTATCCCCTGTACCTATATCCCTGAGCCCTACGGCTGCCGCAATATCCCCCGCATAGACAGTAGTGATGTCTTCTCTCGTATTGGCGTGCATCTGAAGAATACGCCCGATTCTCTCTTTTTTATCCTTTGTCGAGTTTAAGACATACGACCCTGATTCAAGTTTGCCGGAATATACTCTGAAGAATGCCAACTTTCCTACATAGGGATCAGCCATGATTTTAAAAGCCAGCGCGGAAAATGGCTCGTTGTCGTCGGCATGTCTTTCTACCTCTTCGTCTCCCGACTCCATATCTATACCCGTAATGGCCGGAATATCCAACGGTGACGGCATATATGCTACTATAGCATCCAAAAGCAACTGCACACCTTTATTTTTATAGGAAGAGCCACAAAATACAGGCGTAATTCGGACATTAATCGTAGCATTTCTGATACCCCTGACAATTTCTTTTTCTGTCAGTTCTTCGCCCTCCAAATATTTTATCATCAATTCCTCATCGGTTTCGGCTATTGCCTCGATCATTTTTTCCCTATATTCGAAGGCTAACTCTTTCATATCCTCCGGGATATCTCTGACTTCCATCTCCCGTCCCACATCATCCAAATAGATTATCGCTTTCATTTTGACCAAATCGACAATACCTTCAAATGTATCTTCTTTACCTACGGGCAGTTGCACAGGTATTGCATTGCTTCCTAATCTATCCCTCATCATATCTATAGCCTGAAAAAAATCAGCACCCACAATGTCCATTTTGTTGACAAATGCCAACCTCGGCACCTTGTATTTATCGGCTTGTCTCCAGACTGTTTCAGATTGGGGTTCTACCCCGCCCTTAGCACAAAATAATGCTACGGCGCCATCGAGTACCCTCAATGAGCGTTCTACCTCTACTGTAAAGTCCACGTGGCCTGGCGTGTCAATAATGTTAATTTTATGATCATTCCATTGACATGTAGTGGCCGCTGAAGTTATCGTGATCCCTCTCTCTTTTTCTTGTTCCATCCAGTCCATTTGGGATCCGCCATCATGGGTTTCTCCTACCTTACGAATTTTGCCTGCATAGAACAGGATTCTTTCTGAAGTTGTGGTTTTTCCGGCATCTATATGTGCCATTATACCAATATTTCTTGTCCTTTCCAGCGGAAATTTCCTTGTTGACACAGTAATCCTCCTTTCATGCAGATCTCAGTACATAAGAATACCTTTTGGGCATTCTTTACCATCTGTAGTGTGCAAAAGCTTTATTTGCTTCCGCCATCTTATGTGTCTCTTCTCTTTTCTTAACTGTTGCACCTATACCGTTTGATGCATCTATAATTTCCTTGGCCAGTCTCTCAACCATAGTCTTCTCGCCTCTGGCTCTGGAATAGTGCACTAACCATCTGATTCCTAACGTCTGCCTTCTTTCGGGCCTTACTTCAATCGGCACCTGGTAATTGGCCCCGCCGACACGTCTGGCCTTAACTTCCAATACAGGCATAATGTTGTTCATCGCTTTTCCGAATACCTCCAGTGCGTCTTGGCCTGTTTTTTCATTTACCTGCTCTAAGGCATCATAAACGATTTTTTGAGCAACTCCCTTCCTGCCGTCTAACATTATACTGTTGATCAATTTTGTGATCACCTTGCTGCCGTATATCGGATCCGGCAACACTTCTCTCTTCGGTACATTTCCTTTTCTCGGCACCTTGCTTCCCTCCCTGTAACAAATAAAGTTATTCATCGGTACTCGGCAACCGACATAACAGTTGCCGCTGTGCGCTATCTATATATTATATCCGCACATCGCTATATTGCTATAGCAAAAGTATATACAGTAAAATTTATAATATTGGCTACCGGCACATTGATTATTTCCTGGCTTCTTTAGGCCTTTTGGCACCATATTTGGATCTGGATTGCTTTCTGTCGGCTACACCTGCCGTATCCAATGCACCCCTTACTATATGATATCTTACCCCCGGTAGGTCCTTTATTCTTCCACCTCTTATAAGAACAACACTGTGTTCCTGCAGATTGTGTCCGATTCCCGGAATATACGCGGATACTACAATACCGTTTGTCAACCTGACCCTCGCTACCTTTCTCAAGGCAGAGTTAGGTTTTTTAGGTGTAACGGTATAAACCGCAGTACAAACTCCCCTCTTCTGCGGTGAATTGACATTCGATGTTGTCCTCTTCCTCAAGGTATTCATCCCTTTTTGCAATGCAGGGGCTGCAGAAGTACGGGTTTCTTTCTGTCTTCCATGGCGTACTAATTGATTAATTGTCGGCATATTGCACCTCCTTCCGTTTATTTTAATATCGCGGCTACAGCTGCACCCACGCTGATGCCGCAGGCTTTGCCTAAATCTTTCATCGAATCTACGTAAATTGTTTCGATATCTTTTTCTTTTGCAATCTGTTCTATATGTTCAACTAAGTGTTTTTCCGCATCCTCAGATATAAATAAGACTTTGACCCTATCCTGATTCAGCGCCTTAGTGGTTTGTTTTATACCGATAACCTTATTTCGTTCTTCTATTAAACTTCCTAACATAAAAAGTATCCTCCCTTTTTAAACATTTGGGAGATGGTGCCATCTCCCAATCTATAAAAAAGTCAACTTTCGATTAACACACCTTAATATTCTAACACTTGTTAAAATGAGTGTCAACCATATTATTTGAAAATTATAAATTTTCATGTTCTATTTCATCAGGTATTATGCCTTCGATTACATTTATATTATCAGCCTCTTCCGTATTGATGGAAATAGACTTATATCTTTTCATACCTGTTCCTGCAGGTATCAATTTGCCTATAATCACATTTTCCTTAAGCCCGATCAGATGATCTTCTTTTCCCTTTATTGTAGCTTCCGTCAACACCCTGGTAGTCTCCTGGAAAGAAGCTGCAGACAGGAAGGATTCCGTAGCGAGGGACGCTTTAGTAATCCCGAGCAGTGCCGGCTGGCCGTCGGCTTTCTCCCCGCCTTCGGCGACCACCCTGTTATTCTCCTCTTCATATGCAAATGCAGAAACTAAACTGCCCGGCAATAAATTCGTGTCTCCCGCATCTTCAATTTTGACCTTGTTGAGCATCTGCCGTACGATCACCTCGATGTGTTTATCGTTAATATCGACGCCCTGTAATCTGTACACCCTTTGCACTTCCTTGAGTATATAGTTTTGGACACCTTCAATACCCTTTATTCTCAAGATATCGTGGGGATTTACGGAACCGTCGGTGATTTCATCACCGGGCTCCAGAATTTCGCCTTCTTTCACCTTTAGCCTTGAACCATAAGGAATAGTATAGGCTGTCTCTTCACCGCTTTCATCCGTAATTATAACTTCCCGTTTTTTCTTGGTATTTATTACCTTTACGGTTCCCCCGGTTTCACTGATAATAGCAAGGCCTTTCGGTTTCCTGGCTTCAAACAACTCTTCAACCCTCGGAAGACCCTGAGTAATATCGGCACCTGCAACCCCGCCTGTATGGAAAGTACGCATCGTGAGCTGTGTTCCGGGTTCACCTATAGATTGGGCGGCTATAATACCTACCGCTTCACCGACCTTAACAGGTTCGCCGGTAGCCAGGTTTCTGCCGTAACATTTTGCACAAATTCCGTGTTTTGTATCACAGCATAGAGTTGAACGAATATAAACCTTGTCGATACCGAGCCTGCAGATTTCATCCGCCATATCCTCCGATATCATTTCGTCGGCCTTAACAATTATCTCTCCGGTTTCAGGATTAGTTACATCTTCTAATGCATATCTTCCCACTATACGGTCATACAATTCCTCTATTATTTCGTTTCCGTCTTTAAACGCTTTTACCAGGCTGCCTTTCTCGGTTCCACAATCCTCTTCCCTTATTATTACGTCTTGGCTGACATCGACTAATCTCCTCGTCAAATATCCCGAGTCCGCGGTACGCAAAGCAGTGTCCGCTAAACCCTTTCTGGCACCGTGGGTTGAAATAAAGTATTCGAGTACCGTAAGCCCCTCACGGAAATTGGCCTTGATCGGAATTTCAAGGGTCCTGCCTGTCGCATTTGCCATCAGTCCGCGCATTCCGCCGAGCTGACGAATTTGGTTCTTACTACCCCTGGCACCCGATTGTGCCATTATAAACATATTGTTCATAGGGTCTAAACCCTGCATAAGGGCACCTGTTACTTCCTCGGTGATTTCATTCCAGGTTTCAATAACCTTTCCATATCTCTCTTCTTCGGAAATCAATCCCCTTCTGAAAGCCTTTTCGTATCTGTCTACCCTTTCTTCCGCCTGTGATATGAGTTCCGCTTTTTCCTTCGGGACCTCCATGTCTCCTACCGCTATTGTGACAGCGCCACGGGTGGCATATTTGAAACCGATTTGCTTGATATGATCGAGCATTATAGAAGTAAGGGTATTTCTGTGTTTTCTGAAACACCTGTCTATAATTTTCCCCAATGCACTCTTGTCACATAAAAAATCTACTTCCAGTGAATAGGGATCCTTTGTCCTGTCCACAAACCCTAAGTCCTGGGGGATATGTTCATTAAATATAAACCTGCCCACCGTACTTTCAATCAATTTCCCTCTATCTTCTTTGTCTAACTTTTTCCTGACTTTTACTTTGGCATGTAAACCGACTATCCCATTATTATATGCCATCAACATCTCTTCATAATCTCTGAATATCATACCTTCACCTTTGATGCCCTCCAACCCTATGGTCAAATAATATGCTCCAAGCACCATGTCCTGGGTCGGTGTGGTTATGGGCTGGCCGTCCTTAGGTGCCAAGATATTATTTGTGGCCAACATCAAAAATCTTGCCTCTGCTTGGGCTTCTACGGATAAAGGTACGTGAACCGCCATTTGGTCACCATCAAAGTCCGCATTATATGCAGTACAGACCAGAGGATGAAGATTAATGGCCTTTCCCTCTACCAGCACAGGCTCAAAGGCTTGAATACCCAACCTGTGAAGTGTAGGTGCACGGTTTAAAAGTACCGGATGTTCGCTTATTACTTCCTCAAGAACATCCCAGACCTCCGGTTTTACCTTTTCTACCATCCTTTTGGCACTTTTGATGTTATGTGCATGACTGTCTTCCACTAATTTTTTCATGACAAATGGTTTGAATAACTCAAGGGCCATCTTTTTCGGCAAACCGCACTGGTAAAATTTCAATTCAGGTCCGACAACTATGACAGAGCGTCCCGAATAATCTACACGTTTTCCAAGTAAATTCTGACGGAAACGGCCTTGTTTTCCTTTCAACATATCGGAAAGGGATTTTAACGGTCTGTTTCCGGGTCCTGTAACCGGTTTTCCTCTTCTGCCGTTATCTATAAGCGCATCTACAGCTTCCTGCAACATTCTTTTTTCATTTCTTACTATGATATCAGGTGCTCCTAAATCTAATAACCTTTTTAATCTATTATTACGATTAATTACCCTTCTATATAAATCATTCAGATCGGAGGTGGCAAAACGCCCTCCGTCCAGCTGAACCATAGGCCTTAAATCCGGCGGGATAACGGGAATTACATCCAATATTATCCACTCCGGTTTGTTCCCTGAACTCCTAAACGCATCGACTACCTCCAGTATCCTGATGGTACGAATTCTTTTTTGACCTTTACTCTCTTTTAGCCTCTGCCTGAGTTCGGCATACAGCTCATCCAAATCTATATTTTTTAAAAGTTGTTTGACTGCTTCCGCTCCCATACCTGCCTTAAAACTCCCGCTGCCATATTTATCTATAGCCTCTACATATTCCCTCTCCGTCAAGACCTGTTTTTCCACCAGGTCGGTTTTACCCGGATCGATAACAATATAGGCGGCAAAATATAATACTTTCTCTAATGCCCTAGGGGACATATCCAATATTAGACCCATCCTGCTGGGTATACCTTTAAAATACCAGATATGAGAAACCGGAGCGGCAAGCTCTATGTGCCCCATTCTCTCTCTTCGTACTTTGGACTTTGTCACTTCTACCCCGCACCGATCACATACTACTCCTTTATATCTGACCCTCTTATATTTTCCGCAATGGCATTCCCAATCTTTGGTAGGTCCAAATATCTTTTCACAAAACAGTCCCTCTTTTTCCGGTTTCAATGTCCTATAATTGATGGTTTCGGGTTTTTTTACTTCCCCCCTGGACAATTGTCTTATTTTCTCCGGAGAAGCCAGAGATATTCTAATCGATTCAAAATTGTTTAATTCATACAAGGAGTTCCTCTCCCTTCCATAACAGCCTGCTAAGCTTTCCTGCCGTCGATTGTCGGGTAAGCTTAGCAGACTATTTTAAAATTACCACAGGAATTAAAATCGTCTTTTGTATAAATATTTATCTTTTATCTTTATATTTTGTTCCGGACTTTCCAAATCATCCCCCAGATCCTCCAAATCATCGTCCATATTATCCAAGCCATCTTCCGATTCTTCGAGATCTCCTTCCGAATCTTCCAGAGCATCCTCAGGGTCTTCAAGATCGTTTTCTATAATATAATCGATATCTAAATCATCGTCCTCCTCGGATTCCTCGCTATCTTCCTCGGATAATACGTTCTCCAATTCACTGCTATAATCACCGTACTCCATATCCAGTTCGCTGTCCTCGTCATCCACGGATTCCTTTATTTCAATTTCGGCATCTTCCTCCGTGAACACCTTTACATCCAGGCAAAGACTCTGCAGTTCCTTGATCAGGACCTTAAAGGATTCGGGCACACCCGGTTCCGGTATGTTTTCACCCTTCACGATACACTCGTAGGTCTTGACTCGGCCAATCACATCATCCGACTTAACCGTCAAAATCTCCTGAAGCGTATGGGCAGCACCGTATGCCTCCAGCGCCCAAACCTCCATCTCCCCAAACCTCTGGCCTCCGAATTGGGCTTTGCCGCCCAGAGGCTGCTGTGTGACCAAGGAATATGGCCCCGTGCTTCTTGCGTGAATCTTATCGTCTACAAGATGATGAAGCTTGAGCATATACATATATCCGACGGTTACTTCATTATCAAAGGGTTCTCCCGTCCTTCCGTCATATAATTTTACTTTACCGCTCCTCGAAAAACCCGCTAATTCCAGGGCATCCATAATATCAAACTCATTAGCCCCGTCAAACACCGGTGTGGCAATCTGCCAGCCCAGAGTTTTTGCCGCCAACCCCAAGTGAACCTCAAGTACTTGGCCAATGTTCATACGCGAGGGCACGCCCAGCGGATTCAACACTATCTCTAACGGAGTACCGTCCTCCAAAAATGGCATATCTTCGGCGGGCAGCACCTTGGAGATAACACCTTTATTGCCATGGCGTCCGGCCATTTTGTCGCCTACGCTGATTTTTCGTTTTTTAGCGATATATACCCTCACGAGTTCGTTTACCCCGGGTAACAATTCATCACCATTTTCGCGAGTGAATACTTTTATATCAACAATAATTCCGGATTCACCGTGAGGCACTCTCAAAGAGGTATCCCTCACCTCTCTCGCTTTTTCTCCGAAAATCGCTCTCAAAAGTCTTTCCTCGGCAGTAAGTTCGGTTTCACCTTTCGGCGTAACTTTTCCTACTAAAATGTCCCCGGACTGTACCTCTGCCCCGACATAGATAATTCCTCTTTCATCCAGGTCCTTCAGAGCATCCTCTCCCACATTCGGTATATCCCTCGTGATTTCCTCAGGCCCCAATTTTGTATCCCTGGCCTCCGATTCATATTCTTCAATGTGTATAGAAGTCAAAGCGTCTTCCTTGACGAGTTTCTCGTTGATCAATATAGCGTCCTCATAGTTATATCCTTCCCAAGCCATAAATCCTATCAGGCAGTTTCTTCCCAAAGAAATTTCTCCTTGGTTGGTAGAAGGACCGTCTGCTATTACATCCCCTGCATTGATCATTTCGCCTTTTTTTACAATGGGACGTTGGTTTATGCATGTCCCCTGGTTAGAACGTTTAAATTTTAACAGCTTATAATAATCCCTTTGCCCGTCCCTGTCTCTTCTGACAACAATTTTGTCCGATGACACCCTTTCCACGACACCGCTATCCTTGGCTATGACCACAACCCCGGAATCCTTTGCGGATTGATGTTCCATTCCCGTACCGATTATCGGGGAATCGGTGACTAAAAGCGGAACTGCCTGGCGTTGCATATTTGCACCCATCAAGGCACGGTTTGCGTCGTCATTCTCGAGAAAAGGAATCATGGCAGTGGCTACCGACACAACTTGCTTGGGGGACACGTCCATATAGTCCACTTCACCTGCCGGTACAACGTCTATACTGCCAAAATAGGTCCTACACGTTACCCTCTTGTTTATAAATCTCCCTTCTTCATCCAAAGGTTCGTTCGCTTGTGCTATAATAAGCAAATCTTCCTCATCAGCGGTCAGATACTCTATATTATTGGTTACAACACCTCTTTTTTTATCTACCTTCCTATAGGGTGTTTCGATAAATCCGTATTCATTGACCCGTGCATATGTGCCCAAGGAATTGATAAGCCCTATATTAGGCCCTTCGGGAGTCTCTATAGGACACATGCGTCCATAATGTGAATGGTGGACGTCACGAACCTCAAAACCCGCTCTCTCCCTTGAGAGTCCTCCGGGTCCCAGGGCCGATAATCTCCGTTTATGGGTCAATTCCGCCAAAGGGTTGGTCTGGTCCATAAATTGAGACAACTGAGAACTGCCGAAAAATTCCTTAATCGCAGCCGAAACAGGCCTTATGTTAATGAGGGCCTGCGGGGTCGCCAAATCGACATCCTGTATCGTCATACGTTCCTTTACCACTCTCTCCATGCGGGAAAGCCCGATTCTGAATTGATTTTGTAACAGCTCCCCGACAGAACGCAATCTCCTATTCCCCAAATGATCTATATCATCCACGTTTCCGACGCCATGGGCCAAATTAAAAATATAGCTTATAGACGCTATAATATCCGCTATTATGATATGCCTCGGGGACAGCTCCCTCATTCGCTCCTTGATTGCTTTTTTAATTTCATCCTCCGTATCAAAGGTATCTATAATCTCCTTGAGTACGGGATAGTAAACTTTTTCGGTAATTTTTAATTCATCTATATTAAATGGAATATGTCTGTCAATACTGACGAAATGGTTTCCTAAAACTTTTACTACCTTGTTATCCTCTGTATAAACCAATGCATCGTTTACCCCGGAATCTTGCACAATCCTGGATGTATCACGATCAATTCTTGTTCCCTTTTCTACTAATACCTCTCCTGTATTCAGGTCTATTATATTGGCTGCCGCTTTTTTGCCTACAATCCTGTTAGCTAATGACAGCTTTTTATTAAATTTATATCTACCTACTTTAGCCAAATCATATCTTTTGGGATCAAAAAGTAGCGTTTCTAATAAAGACTTTGCATTTTCGACTGTGGGCGGTTCTCCCGGACGTAATTTTTTATATATTTCCAATAAGGCCTCATCCGTTGTTTCAGTATTATCTTTTTCCAATGTGATCGATAGACGTTCATCTTCACCTAATAATTCTTGTATTTGAGCATCCGAACCGTAACCCAGTGCCCTTAAAAGTATAGTAATGGGCTGTTTGCGTGTACGATCAATTCTTACAGATACAATTTCTTTAAAATCTGTTTCATATTCGAGCCATGCCCCTCTATTGGGGATTACAGTGGCAGAAAAAAGCTGTTTTCCGGTTTTGTCAAATTCCTTTTTATAATAAACGCCGGGTGAACGCACAAGTTGGCTCACTATAACTCTTTCTGCTCCGTTGATAATAAATGTGCCTGTTTTGGTCATCAAGGGGAAATCCCCCATAAATACTTCCTGCTCTTTAACTTCCCCGGTGGGCCTGTTGATAAGCCTCACCTTCACCTTTAACGGTGCCGCATATGTGACATCTCTTTCCTTTGAATCTTCAACATTATACTTTGGTTTTTCATCAAGTGAGTAATCAACAAACTCCAGAATGAGGTTCCCTGTATAGTCTTCAATCGGTGAAACATCATTGAAAACCTCTTTCAGCCCTTCATTTAGAAACCATTGGTATGATTCACTCTGCAATTCAATAAGGTTGGGCATTTCTAAAACCTCATCTATTTGAGAATAACTCATTCTGACCTTTTTACCGAGTTGGATAGGATGTGGCATCATATAATTCACCCCTTGTAATATTCGAATTCCAAATTGTCCCTATAAAATTTTAATAATAAAAATACCAAAGCCTTTTTATAGCTTTTGGTTTATTTTTCATATACAACCATCTCTTATACTATTGCCTTTTTGTTTTCTTTTATACAATCTCCTGAATAACAAAAATCCGTCTGTTTATATTACACCGACTCGTATAGCACCAAAGATTCTTTAATTTTGTTTGAAAGATCTTCAAATATCTTAAAATTTCATATTACCCCCTTAGTAATACTATATGATACTACCAAATAACTTGGTTATAAAATATGGTATGCAATTTATAAGTTTATCATATAGTTATCGGTGTGTCAACATCTATTTTCAGACACAGGGGACGTCGAACACAGGGGACGGTTCTCTTGTTTGAAAATTACCATTCTGAGCGTCAGCATCGTGTCATTCCGGGCGCAGCGAAGAATCCCAAATGGCTTATAAGGTCATAAAAAGGAAATAGACACAAGGGGATAATCCCCTTGTGTCCTTTAATATTATTTGAGTGATACCGTAGCTCCTGCTTCTTCTAATTTGGCCTTGATTTGCTCTGCTTCTTCTTTGTCTATTCCTTCTTTAACTGCCTTTGGAGCGCTGTCTACAACATCCTTAGCTTCTTTCAGTCCAAGACTTGTGATTTCTCTGACTATTTTGATTACAGCAATTTTTGATTGGCCGGCTTCTTCGAGTATAACATCAAATTCGGTTTGCTCTTCTTCAACCTCTCCACCTGCTACCGCTCCGCCGACTACTACAGGTGCCGATGCCGATACTCCGAATTTTTCTTCGGCTGCTTTGACCAATTCATTCAATTCTAATACCTTCATATTTTCAATCGCTTCTAAAATTTCTTCGATTGTCATAATAAACACCTCTACTTTTTTATTTTAATATTTTCATTTGATCGTTTATATTCTTTAATCTATGCCTCGCCTTCTGCTTCCCTTTTATCGATTATTGCCTGTAACAAGTAAACAAAATTTGATACGGGAGCTTTTAAGCTGCCGAGGAGTTTTGCAATAAGTTCTTCTCTCGAGGGTATCAAGGCAAACTCCTTGAGCTTTGCTTCATCATAGAATATTCCTTCCACAAACCCCACCTTCAGCTCCAAGCTTTTATGGGTTTTTGCAAAGTCGTTGGCTACTTTGGCTGCGGCTACCGGGTCCTCATAACTGAACAAAATCGCATTGGGCCCCACCAGTTCCTCCACAAGTTCTTCCATACCTGCATTTTTGGCAGCCATTCTCATCAAAGTATTCTTATAAACCTTATACTCAAGGTTTTGTTCTCTGCATTGTCTTCTGAACTCTGTAACTTCCCCTACCTTCAAACCCCTGTAATCTAACACAACAGTTGCTACAGACCTTTGAAATTTATCGGTAATCTCAGCTACTATTTCCTTTTTAACATCGATCGCACTCGCCACTGGGGAAAACACCTCCTTTTTTATCGGACACAGGGGACAGTCCCTTTGTGTCATTGGCAAAGACACGACACAAGGGGAACCGGCCCGGCTGTGCCCCGTTAGTCATACAAATCGGGGCAATTAAAATAAGGCCCCATTTGCCTTTATCAGACATAACGAGACCTTTGACCTTATTTATTCAAAACCTCGGTAGGATAATTAAGCCTTCGCCCCTACTGTCTACGGCAAAATATTCAGATTTAATAACATAGATATTTTTATGGTAAAATCCAATACATGCAAACAATTTTTATTTCATTGTCCTGAAAAAGGTTACTCCATTACCTTGGCCGGATTGATTTTAATCCCGGGACCCATTGTTGTCGCCATTGTGACACTTTTCAGGTATTGGCCCTTACTGGCCGCGGGTTTTGCTTTTATAACAGCATCCAGGAGTGTTCTGAAGTTGTCTATAAGTTTACCTTCTTCAAATGAAACCTTGCCGATGGGCACATGTATAATATTAGCCTTATCCAACCTGTACTCGACCTTTCCGGCTTTGATTTCTTTGATAGCCCTTTCTAAATCAAACGTCACTGTTCCCGATTTAGGATTCGGCATTAAACCTTTTGGTCCAAGCAATCTTCCCAGTTTACCCACAACACTCATCATATCGGGAGTTGCAACCACCACATCAAAGTCAAACCAATTTTCACCCTGAATTTTCGCCACTAACTCTTCTCCGCCTACATAATCCGCTCCCGCATTTTCAGCCTCGGTTATTTTTTCACCCTTTGCAAACACAAGGACCCTGACAGTTTTACCTGTGCCGTGGGGCAGTACAACCGCACCCCTGACCTGTTGATCCGCATGTCTTGAATCCACACCCAACCTTATATGCACTTCCACAGTTTCATCGAAATTGGCAGTAGCCGTCTTTTTTGAAATTTCAACGGCCTCCGTCGGGTCATATAAATGTTCCCTATCTACCAATTTTGCTGCTTCTCTGTATTTCTTACCTTTTTTACCCATTTTATTCCCTCCTTTGTGGTATTAACGATTATTAACAAAAATCTCCCACTGTTTCAAACCGAATATAAATTAATCTTCTACTTCAACACCCATGCTTCTCGCCGTGCCGGAAATCATGCTCATTGCAGTTTCTATTGTAGCAGCGTTCAGATCCGGCATTTTCAGTTCTGCAATCTCCCTGATCTTGTCCTTGGAAATTTTTGCAACCTTTATACTTTCGGGTTCACCGGAACCGCTTTCAATTCCGGCGGCTTTTTTTATCAGTACCGCAGCCGGTGGAGTTTTTGTAATAAAACTGAATGATCTATCTTGATAAACCGAAATAATAACCGGAATAATCAGACCGGCTTGATCGGCGGTTTTAGCGTTAAATTCCTTACAAAATCCCATTATATTTACACCATGTTGTCCCAGTGCCGGCCCAACCGGTGGAGCAGGAGTAGCCTTCCCCGCGGGGATTTGCAATTTTATTTGGCCTATTACTTTTTTTGCCATATCAGTTGCACCTCCTTGATAGTTACAATCACATAAATCTCATTATATGTTAATTTCAATTTCCCCGAATTTAAATTTTTTCAATTTGATCAAATTCCAATTCAACCGGTGTTTCCCTCCCGAACATTGAAATAAGCACCCTTACAGTTCGTTTTTCTATGTTGATATGTTCGATAGTGCCCATAAAAGTTTCAAAGGGTCCCGAAATAACCTTTATAGTTTCACCAACCTTAACACCGACTTCTACCCTCGGTTTTTCTACCCCCATTGCTATTATTTCCTTGTCTGTTAACGGTATCGGTTTTGAACTCGGCCCCACAAAACTTGTAACACCTCTCGTATTCCGTACCAAATACCAGGATTCATCGGTCATATGCATCTTGACAAGTGCATATCCGGGAAATAACTTAACTTCTTTTACTTTTTTCTTTCCATCTTTATATTCAATTTTTTCCTCCGTGGGTACCTTAACTTCCAAAATAACGTCTTGCATCCCCCTGTTTTCAACAATCTTCTCAATATTCATTTTTACCTTATTTTCATGACCTGAATAGGTGTGAACAACATACCACTCCGCCTTTTCAGGTTTTGCTTTTTTGGACATGTTTCAGAAGTATCCATTTTTAGGTGGATACTCTCCCCTCCTTTTAAGCATTTTATATTATCCTACTATGAGATTTAAAGCAAGACCAAAGATAGAGTCAAGCACCCATAATGCAAATATCACCAGTATTACGGAAATAATCACAATGATAGTGTTATTAGTTAATTCGCTGCGGTTAGGCCAAATTACCTTTTTCAGTTCCGAACGCACAGCCCTTAAAAATTTTCCGAATTTTTTTATGCCTAAACCCCTCTTGGCACTTGTTTGAGCAGGCATTGCTACCTCACATCCTTTTGAAGAAGTTCTATGTCCCCTACTTTGTTTCCTTATGAACAGTATGGGCCTTGCAAAACTTACAATATTTTTTAATCTCCATACGGTCCGGGTTGTTTTTTTTGTTTTTGGTGGTACTGTAATTTCTTTGTTTACATTCTGTACATGCTAATATAATGTTTACCCGCATAATCCTACCCTCCTACTGCCGCTAGCCCAACAAATATTTTCGTTCAATATATCATATAATCATATCTTTGCATAATTGGTTACCTTTTCAAATCTATCATATTTTTAATTTTATGTCAATCAAAAAATATAGGAGCCAGGCTATGCCCAGCCCCCTACTATTTTAAGTTATGTTTTAATTACTCAACAATGGAGGTTACTACCCCCGCTCCTACTGTTCTTCCGCCTTCACGGATAGCAAATCTGAGCCCTTCTTCGATGGCTATCGGATAGATGAGTTCTAT
>JGI24707J26582_10002017_pt1 | contig 15598 bp, 5 predicted proteins | sample BioPla1DNA1_FD_26582 | JGI IMG/M metagenome (IMG submission 26582) | reverse complement strand
GCGAAGCGAAGGATCTCAAATGGCCTAAAAACGAGATTCTTCGCTACACTCAGAATGACAAAAAGCGAGAAAAGTGCTTTTTCACACAGCCTGACGTACCCAATTTGTCACATTTATCATATGGATATTTGGGAAACAAAAGAAGATAAGTGACAAATTGGGTACGTCCCCTTTTGTCACAAGCCTGGCCAACTGACCCCTGACCAACCGACCAACTGAATATTGTCAGACCGACACGTCCCGAACAGTATCAGATGTTTCAATCCTATAAATCAAAAATTTCTCTTTTTCATCTGTGGCTTCCGGCACCACAATTTTATTGTGCAACCGAAACGGAGTCTCCTCCATGAGAAGACTCTTATATTCCGGCATCGGATAATAAAGAATTATATCCACAGGCCTTTCCTCTTTTTCAACGGAATGTAAAATATTATTTATCACCCTCCTGAATACCTTAACGGAAAACGGATTGAAAAAATAAAATTTATTGTCCTCAGACTTTACTTTATATTGTTCTGCGAATCCGAATTTTAATTTAATAGGGGCCTTAATATGCTTTGCCCTTTGCCTATAGCGCCATTTGTTATCCAGAGCCTCGTCGTATGTTTTATCATTTACTTCAATCCCCGTGACGGGAATATGAAATTTATTGTGTATATAAAATGCCACCCGTCCCCGCCCGCACCCAAAATCTACAACCCTGTCGGTTTTTTTAAACCTGTAGAATTTAAAAAGTCTGTCCAATGCAGTATAGGGCGTGGCTTCATAGCGGTTAAAATGGGTCGCCCTGCCTGCCCACTCCCTTATACCGACAGTTTTAATATAAAGCAATTTGTCATATTTCTTTTCCCTTTTTTTACCCATTTACACCTTCCCTCTTAATATTTATTTATACAGTTTTTTGCATTTCATTATCATATAATTAAACTGCTGAAGATTGTTTTTTTAATTTACTGTCCGTACTTTCTGCAAGGTAGGTAGAACCCAGCACCAATATGCCCCCAATTATTTTAACCAGGGTTATATCTTCTCCCAAAAACATCATTGCCATGATCACGGCTGATACGGGATCTATGTAGCTTAATATGGCAATAGACTGAGCCTCCAACTCCTTGACCGATCTGAAATAAAGCAAGTATGCAAGACCGGTGTGTACAATCCCTAACAATAATATATTTACCCACGATTTTGCCCCCATATTTAACAGCATAATGGGGCTGTCCCCCTGTACTTTCAATCGTAACATGACAACAGGTAACAGAGTGATTGCAGCCACCATGAGCTGTAACAATGTAGTTTCAAAACCGGATAAATCTTTGATATGTTTGTTAATTAAAATAACCGTTGCGTATAACATTGCTCCAAAAATTACATAGGCCATTCCGAGCATATGATTATAGGCGTCACCATTAACATCGTTACCCGCTTTGATAATCAGAAATAACCCGAGCATAGCTGTGAGGGTACAAGTAATTTTAGTCGGCGTGATTTTTTCTTTTAAAATTATGGGAGATAACATTATCACAAATATGGGTGCAGAATAATAACCGAGTGTTGCATTTGATACGGTGGTATATTTATACCCCTGGAATAATGCAATCCAATTTACCCCCATACAGGCACCGGACAGTATCAACAACAATCCATTGGATTTTATATCTTTAAAAGATATATCTATTCTTATGGCAATACCCACTGCTATTAAAAGCAAGCTGGCTATGGCTGCCCTGAATAGTGCAATTTCCAGGGATGATAAGTTTATATTTTTTACAAATATGCCTATACTTCCGAAGATAATCATGGCGATAACTATGGATATTTTGGCTTTCATAAAGATACCCCCATCACATCAAACAGCTAATAATTAAAAATCTATAGGCTGATCCCGTTTATAAAAAATCCTGAATAGATCCTTCGAGGGCCAAACCTTTTCTGTCCGCCTCAGGATGACATCCCGATATAGCGCCCTTGTAAAGTAGATGTCAAACCTTTTCTGTCCGTCTCAGGATAACATTCCGATATGGCGCCCTTGTAAAATAGATTTATCGGTATCTACTCCATAACTAGGTCATCTATGTTTTTTCCCGGGGGTACAATCGGAAGAACCATTTCGTCCCGGTCGATTTCGCAATTAATAACTACAGGCCCTTCTATGTCCATCGCTTTTCTGAGCACATCCCCTATTTCTTCGTTTTTAGTAACGTTGAAACCTGTGGCACCGAAGGCCTCTGCCAATTTTACAATGTCCGTTGCTTTTTCCAATGTTGTGCTGGAAAATCTCTTATCATAAAACAAATTTTGCCATTGTCTTACCATTCCCAACACCTGATTATTCAGTATAACAACGATTATTGGAATATTATATTTCACAGCCGTAGACAACTCGTTGCAATTCATATGGAAACATCCGTCGCCCGATATATTAAATACCTGCCTATTAGGCGAAGCAATTTGTGCTCCCATAGAAGCACCCAAACCATAACCCATTGTGCCTAATCCGCCCGATGTTAAAAAGGTACGCGGTTCCGTAAATTTATAATACTGCGCTGTCCACATCTGGTTCTGTCCGACCTCCGTGGCAATAATAGCGCTGTCACCCGCCACCTCACAAACCTTTTCGACAATATATTGAGGTTTCAATTTTTTGTCCTTTTTATAAGTTAGGGGATATTCCCTCTTTATCCCGATTATTTGTTCAAGCCAGGGAGTATTGTCTTTTTGTCTTATTTTTTCATTCAACATCGGCATAATTCTGTTAATAGAACCTATAATAAAATGATCCACTGAAACATTTTTGTTTATCTCTGCAGGGTCTATGTCTATTTGCAGTATTTTGGCGTCCGGGGCAAAATTGTCTACGTTGCCGGTTGCCCTGTCACTGAATCTGACCCCGATTGCAATTAACAAATCACATCGTGTAGCCGCAACATTTGAAGCCTTTGTGCCATGCATTCCCAACATTCCCGTAAAAAATTCATCCGTGGAGGGAAATCCCCCTAAACCCATCAAACTGCTGGTTACAGGTGCCTGGGCCTTCTGTACAAATTTCCTTATGTCCTCTGAAGCACCGGATCTTACGGCTCCGCCCCCGATATAAACCAGGGGCCTTTCAGATTCTTCTATCAGCCTTACCGCATCCAATATATCTTCTTCCTTTATTGTTTCTGTAATATCCTTAATCGGTCGAGGCTCCTCGTAGCTGTATTCGGCCGTCTGGGCAGTAATATCCTTCGGTATATCTATCAATACAGGTCCCGGTCTCCCCTCCTGGGCGATATAAAAAGCCCTTCTAATGATTGTGGCTAATTCATCAATATCCTTTACTATAAAATTATGTTTTGTAATAGGCATTGTAATACCTGCTACATCAACCTCCTGAAAACTGTCCCTTCCGAGTAACGACAGGGGCACATTTGCTGTTATAGCAACCAAGGGGACAGAGTCCATATACGCAGTGGCAATGCCTGTAACCAGATTGGTTGCGCCGGGTCCCGATGTTGCCATACATACACCTACTTTGCCTGTTACCCTGGAATAACCGTCCGCCGCATGGGCNGCTCCCTGCTCATGGGCCGTTAAAAAATGCATAATTTTGTCACTGCTTTTGTAAAGTGCATCATATATGTTTAGTATGGCTCCCCCCGGATAACCGAATATCGTGTCCACGCCCTGTTCAATTAAGCAATTTATTACAATTTCAGCGCCTGTTATTCGCATAATACGTCACCCCTTTCTATATCCTCAACAAATCCCTATTACCTAACCATATAATCAAGGAGCCAAAACTATTCTCGGTTTAAATTTCAACTTATTTTACCTCTTTAACCAGCTCATCATTTTTCTGAGTTTTTCGCCGACTATTTCCACCGGATGATTTTGTTCCCGTCTCCTCATTGCATTAAACGATGGTCTGTTCGCCTTGTTTTCCAGGATCCAATTGCGGGCAAACGTACCGTCCTGGACTTCCTCGAGCACTTTTCTCATTTCGTTTCTGGTATCTTCTGTAATAATTCTCTTGCCGACAGAATAATCCCCATACTCTGCTGTATCGCTTATGGAATATCTCATATAACTCAGCCCACCCTGATTAACCATGTCAATTATCAGTTTCATTTCGTGCAAACACTCAAAATAGGCACTTTCAGGACTATATCCGGCCTCAACCAATACCTCAAATCCGGCCTTCATCAACTCGGTAACACCGCCGCATAACACAGCCTGTTCACCGAATAGATCCGTTTCGGTTTCTTCCTTGAAAGTGGTTTCCAAGACCCCTGCCCTTGAACCGCCAATTCCGGCAGCATATGCCAATGCAATATCCATTGTGTTGCCGGTCACATCCTGATAAACCGCAACCAAGCAGGGCACTCCTTTACCCTCCTCATATTGTCCTCTTACCGTATGTCCCGGTCCTTTGGGCGCTACCATAAAAACATTAATATCTTCAGGGGGCACTATTTGACCAAAATGTATATTAAAACCGTGTGCAAAAGCTAGATATTTTCCGGATGATAAATTATTCCTAATACTTTCTTCATAAATTTGTACCTGTTTTTCATCATTCACCAGCATCATTATTATGTCTGCCTCTTTGGCCGCATCCGCAACTAGGGACACCTTCAACCCCGCTTCCTGTGCCAGGTTCCAAGATTTGCTGCCTTTATATAACCCTACGGTCACATCAACCCCGGATTCATGCAGGTTTAGAGCATGAGCATGCCCCTGGCTGCCATACCCGACCACGGCAACCTTTTTGCCTCCCAATAATCCTAAATCACAATCGTTTTCATAATATAGTTTTGTCATTTGTCTTCCTCCTCTATTTAAAAATACCCAAAAAGAAAGAATCTCCGTCTCTGCATAATTTTACATTTGCAGGGACGGAGATATATTCCACGCGTTACCACCCTAATTGTTTCTAAAGTTAGAAACCGCTCATTAGATTCATATAAACCAACCTAGGTTCATATAAACCCTTCGTCTGTAACGGGACTTCCCGTTTATCCTTACTTTAACAAGTATTTCAGGATAATCATTCCAGAGTGACTCGTATTTTCTGACGGTATCGACTTTCACCATATATCGATTCTCTGAAACCGTTCTGATAAAATACCTTTCTCTATCATAATGTTTAACCCATTTTTTATGTGTTGCAGTCTATAATAGCAGAAACAAAATGCGTTGTCAACATATTTTTTCTGAAATGTGTAGTTATTCTATGATAATGTCATGTTGAATTTATTCTGATAAAATGTCATATGTGAAGGGATAATTTGTCAGATATCTTTGTATCACTGTGGCTATTTCTGCACGGGTAGTCGTACCCCTTGGGGCAAGGATTGATGCACTTCTTCCGGTAATTAATCCTTCTGCATTGGCCCATTTCATTGCTTCCACCGCCCAATTACTAATTTCTGATGTATCAATATATTCTGCTAAATCAGATTTCATTGATACATCGTGACCCTTAAACTGGCTATAGCGATAAAGTATAACTGCCACCTGTTCACGGCTAATCGGATCTCCCGGGCCAAACCTTTCATTTCCATAACCCTCTACTATTTTATGTTCTGCTGCCCATGTTACTGCATCCTTATACCAATCCTGGGCCAGATCTATAAACGAATTTGTGATAACATAGTCGGGTTCACCTTCGAGGCGCCAAAGAATTGTCACAAGCATAGCGCGGCTAAGCATTGTATTCGGCTCAAATTTTCCTCCGCCCGTGCCTACCATCAAGTCATTCTCACTCACATGCTTTACAGCCTCATAGAACCAATCTGATTTATTAACGTCACCATAGGGATTAATCCATTCCACGATTTTTTCAAACACCACATTAACAGTATCTGTTGGTTTTAGATTTTTCAAGGCTTCTTCCGTGGCTGGTTCTCCATTGATCAGGATTTTCTTCAAAATATATCCTTCATCCGGCACAATCTCGATATTTCCGCCATCCTTAATTACAGCCTTACCCCCATCATTATACTCAACGGTGGGCTTTGCTTCAGTAGTACCGCCGGTGGTAACACTTCCTCCTGAATCATCACCGCTGCCATTATGATTATTACCGTTATCAGTGCCACCCACTCTTTCAAACACTGCTGTCAGAACTATATCCGAAAGCACACAAAAACGATATTCGGGTTCACTGGATTGCAAATCATTATTAATATACCAACCTTTAAATTCATACCCCTCGTCGGGATATGCGATTATTTTGGCGAATTCACCTTTTATTCTAGTTCCGGCCCCTAGTACAGTACCACAACCGAAATGTTCAAGAGTTACTATTCCTTTTTCTACATCTGAACCTGACATATCTTCAGAAGGCTCAATTGTACCGGATCCTCCATCAAGCGTATAAAGTGTATTGTCGTCAGCATTTGTCGGGGGCTCAATAGTTGCATTAAAAGTATCGCCATTTTTGATGTTAACGTTATAGTAATTTACCATTCGTGAAAAACCACCACAGTTCAAATTATATTCACCTATAGAATAATTCATTGTACCATCATCCGTTGCAGTGAGCTTGATTGAATAGGTTCCATTCGCGGGAAGATAAATTGTTTTTTGTCCATTATCGCAGAAAATTGATGCTATAAAACTATCTGTAATATCAGCAGGAACATCATTTTCAATAGCTGCAACGAGATTTCCGTTATCATCAAACACCTCTATATCAATCGGACAGTTCAAATAAATTTTGTAATAACCCGTATTCTCATTATATCCGCTGAAAGAATACTCTGATGATAGGGTTAATGACTGCATCCATGCCAAACATAATTCCGGATAATGTGCTCCCCCCAATCCGGAAAGATTCGATATTAAGGTTGCTGTTAAGTCATTGTGATAAATTGCTTGCCAGGATACGGCCCATAGGGCCTTGGTTTTATTCACAAGGTATCTCCATTTATCTGCCTGGGTCAAATAATTAGCCCCCATCGCCTCACCTATATTTCGCATTGTTGCTTCGTGCTTTGATGTATAAACATCCGGCATTTTAAAGGCGTTAATGGCAATACAGTCGATTAATTCATTAAGGAAAATATCCTGATGCATTTTCCAACGTTTGGTATCAAAGCTAATCATGCTGAAATCATCAACTGTATATTCCGACACAGACACACTTGGTAATTGACCATATTTCATAAGCATATTACGTTGTAAATTTGCATAATTTACATTTGTCCCGGCAGAGGGCAGATAAAATGTTTTTCCATATCTGCCATATCCCCATGCAGCAGGAGCCACTTTTGGAACCGGATCATTAGGATTGACAATGTTGAAAATATTATTATATGTAAGGGTATTATTGCCCCTCAGCCCTGCGGGAGTTTCAAAACAATATGCGTACACATCGCGTCCACCTGCAAGAAATACAGAATTCGGTAGCCTTTTTGTACAATCCGTTAATGCTGCCGCAACCAAATTGGCCGTTGCCGCTCCCCTGCTGAAACCGGTAATCCATATCTTTACAGGACCTTCAATTCCTTCAGTATTTGTTATATAACTGTTGAGGAATTCAATTACTTGATCTCTGGCTTCCCTGAATCCCTGATGATGGCCTTCGTTACCAACAGTAAAATTACTTGCCCATTCTCGCTCATATCCCCCACCACGAATTGCTACAGCAATTAAGGTATATTTTGAACCGTCTTCTGCGGTAATTTTCTTGTTTGCTGCCACAACACCTATGGAATCTGTTGTAGGTGGCCTCCTAAATCCCTGATTTATTTTAAAATTTTCAAACTCCAACTGAGTTAGCAGGTCTTCAACATTTTCACTTTTAACCCCATAATCTTTATATACATCATGATCATATTTAGCAAATGCCGACATAGCAAGATTTAACGACATAATAGCCAAATTATGGTTGTATTGATAAGCACTGTCGAAAAAATAAGAATCTGAATAAAGGTAATTGGAGCTAAAATTACCCCTCTTTTTATCATCATTTGAATAATAGAAGGTACCAGCCTTCCAAAATACCTCAGATGAATCGCAAACAATAATTGAATATAAATGTGTTTCCCCCGTTAATGGGTTATAAAATGATACAACTGCATCACCAACATCGACAGCAGTTACTACGCCTTTATTGACAGTGACAATATGCTCCTTGCTTGTCTGCCAATGTTCCTCTTCCTGTCCCACGGCACCAAATTTAGTAATCGTATAGCTTTTTCTTTCTTCATCGCTGAGATCCAATAAAATGGTTTCCTCAAAAATATCGCCTATCAGATTATTTACCCACACAAAAGTCATTGGTATTTCGGTAGTACTACCTTCCCTTGTGAATCCAAACATACTGGTCAACATATAGGGGACAGCTTCTTCAATAAAATCAGCGTCAAATTTAATGATAAACCGACCCTCTATGGATGTTCCCGGTTTGAGTTCATCTATCCCCAAGGGTTTGCCGTTGTTCCACATCCCTTGCAAATCTCCAACATATTCAATATCGGTTACGGAGAAATCCTCTGTAAATCGGCCTCCAAGAATATCTAAAACCAGGTTATAGATGGATTTATCCGATACATTTTCCAAGCGGAAATTAACAGTATAATCAGTTCCTTTGAGTGCATATTTTTCCGCTTCGACATACAAATGCAATGCACTGCCTGCCAAAACCTTGATGGGTTCCTTTGTTATATACGCAACTGTAAATTCTTCCGGATTTGGCATATAAGTACCACTAACATCCGCTATTAAATTGTATTCACCTTCTTTGTCCCCACGGACATACCAATCCACAGCTGCAGCCGATTGTTCAGCAATAATATCAATGGTTTGTACCGTTCGGTTCTGATTTCCTGCATCTGCCGACATTGTGGCAAGCGATAATCCTTCTGGGATTACCAATTTTGCAGAAACATCCTCAATATAGTCTGTTGCAGATGTATTGTTCAACAGCAACTGCACATGAAACATTTCTTTAAGCCAATGGGCTTCCCCATAGATTATAAGAAACGCATTTTGGTTGATGGGGAAAATGGTTCCTGCCCAATTAGGAACTTTGAAATGAAAACCACCGCCACCAACACCACCTGTACCGCCCCATCCTAAAATTTCCCCCTGGTAATTGGCAAAAAAATTGATCGGTATTTGGTATTTCTGATCCGGTGCCGGGATAAATTCGAGAACCACAGCAAATTTATATACATGTTGATTGTCAGGGTCCTCAATATCTATACCCGCGGCAATCATTTCATCAATCGTCATTTCAGTTGCAGTAAGCCCGCCAACAAGCATATTGGCGCGTGACATTCCAATGGTGATGTTCGTACTGGAATTATCCGATACCGTAATGTTATTTGTGCGCAACAGGTAACCGTTATACACAGTCTGGACGGAATAATTGCCATCTTTCAATACTGCACTGACCTGTCCATTACTGTCTGTAACCAATGTTATATCCGCTTTATGTGCATCTTCCGAGGGATCAAGGATTTTTATTTCCGCCCCCTGCAAAGGGTCTAATGTTGATGCATCTAACACATTTAAAGAAATTTCACGCATTCCTTCTTCAACAGATAGATCAACCACATTCAGGGTCGTTGTATCCGTATCAGAATTTCCTGCCAAATCGGTCACGGTCAGCATAACCGTATAACTGCCGGCTAAAACATAGGTATGCGTAACTACCTCACCGAGGTCCGTGGTGCCATCACCAAAGTCCCAATAATAGGATGAAACAGCATCATTATCACTGCTTCCCGAACCTGTAAGGGTTATAGGTTTATCCTTTGCCACCATCAGATTTGTTTCCGCAATTATTGCAACGGGGTTTTCCATATCATTTGACGGTGCGGTTGCAAAAATGGGTTCGCTTACGGCAGTTTCATTCCATCTATCAACAGCCTCAATTTTGTAACTATATTCCGTATCAATTATAAGGCCTGTGTCAGTATGAGAAGTGGCTTCCGGATCGCTTATATATTTTATCGGGGTAAATTCGATATCCTGTCCACCCTTGCGCAAAATTCGAAAACCGGAGAGTAGTGAATTGTCACCGGTATAATTCCAGGATAATACAATCTCTCTGTGACTTTTCCCGGTTGCCATGATATTTGTAGGTGGTACAGGCGTTGTATAAGGCTTGATTATATAATGTGCTACTTTTTCGCTGGTTAAACCGGAGGCATCCTCGGCAACAAATTTTACTTGATATTCCCCGGGTTCTAAAACACTGATATCCCAAGTATATTTTAGCACCGCGGAACCTTTATTAATATTAATCGTACCGAGGTCATCCCAATCCGTTTCTCCGGATTTTCTATATTTAATGTCTAATTTTTTTAATAAACTATTATCATATAGGGAAACAGAAATGTTCGCTTCCTTGCATAACACTTCATTTTGAAGCGGCAAATAACTCGCAATTGTAGGCGGAGTCGAATCTGTTTCCATAATTCCCGAAAGAACAGCAGTCGGCTCGCTTTCATTTCCACAAAAATCCATAGCCGTTACATAATAATAATACAAAGTATTCGAAACAATACCATTGGTAGCGGTATCGTAAAAGTTTACACCGCCATCACCACCGATATGTTCAAAGGGTCCATCGGTGGAAATTGAACGATAGACCTTAAATTTGTGAAAATCCGAGTCAACCCCCTGTTCGGGATAACTCCAAAACAATCCTATATATTCACTAGTATTGGATACGTTGAACCCGTTTGGTGGCTCGGGTGGCGTATTGTCCAAAACAAAAGCCAAAGTATCTTCCGAATTATTATCCCTACCATCAAAGGCCACAGCTTTTATTGTTATTTGGCCTGAAGGCAGTGCCGAGGCATCAAAAGCATATTCCCACGAATAGTTATCCCTTCTTGATGTTTCCTCATTAATCAAGGTTGCAATTTCCTCATAGGTTTTGCCTGCATCGATGGAATATAATAATTCAATCCTGTTAACTTCAACATTATCAGTTGAATAACCCCGAATCACCAGGCCCTCACCGCTGAGAATGTCAGAGGGCGAAGGGTATGTAACCGTTACATCAGGTGGAATTGTATCCTGGTTTATTTTTACAGTTGCAATCTCAGTTTCCTTTTCGGTTCCCTCCGCATCTACCACATAAAAACATACCTCATATTCGCCAATGGTGAGATCTTCGATAATCCAGGTACCAGATCTGATAGTTGGTGCCCCAATAAGAACAAGTTCAGACCATTCATCTGCTATTAAAGGTTTATACCGCAATTTCGTTATGACATTTTCTTTTGCATAATAGCCATCGGAATCATCTAAATACAGCCTGACCTCAACACCATTTGGGTTTTCTTCCTTAATGTACTCTGAATCGAAAATGGTGCTCCTATCAACTGCCAAAACTGCGGTAGATAATGACGCCTCGGCGGCCTCCGACTCGTTATTCGCACGATCCAGGGCATAAATTTCATATTGATATGTGGTATCCTCGGCCAACCCCACATCAGTATAGGAAGTAACATTATAGCCCACAGTGTCTATCAGTTCACTATCCCGATAAATTTTATACTGATATACTGCTACATTATCGGTAGATGCCTCCCAACTAAAGGAAATGCTTTTCGTACCATGTGCTGTCAAAATCGGTTCACCGGGAGTAGTCGGCGGTTCATTATCACCAACAGTAACTGTTTTTGCTTCAGACTGATTCCCTGCATGATCAACGGCCACAACCTTGAATGTGGAGCCAACGGAACCCACTGAAATATAACTGGTAGCAGTATATTTATCACCGGCACGTTTAACTGTGGCACCATCTACCCAAATGAGATAATATGCAACATCCGTCGATGTGGTCGTCCAGCTTATAATGACATTACCTGCATCCATAGCAGCCTTTAAGGTATCAATCTTGGGTGCTGTCTTGTCTACTATCAAATTATAGCTCTGATAATTATCAGTAGACAACCCCCGGCTATCTGATGCTGTTACTCGATGAGCTCCTTCAGATAAACCTGTAACCGCAACAGAGAATGCACCGATGTTGTTTGCCTGTGTGGAATATTCTTTGTTATCACATATTACAGTTACTGTTGCATCAGGTGTAGCATGTCCCCTAATCTCGAAATGATTTTGGCTAGTATACACGTCAGACCCATAATCGCCCCAGTCATTGAAGACAATATGCTCCAGTGCTTTAAAAGAAACCGGTATGGTAACTGATGAAATGACGCTGTTTCCGGAAATATCAGTTAAACAACAATTCACCGCCGAAAAATCCTTATAATAAAAAAGGTAGTCCCCGCTATTTAATGTTATTTGAAATAAGTATCCCTCATCTGTTTGCCCTTTGTATATTAAAGGATATGATTTATAATATGCACTTCCATCTGTTTCGAAAAATTCTGAATAAACATCAACTAATCGTGAAGAGGAAATGAGATTAATTGTGAAATCGGTTTCTTCAGGTATACGCGTAACTTCCATCCCATCTACAGCCAACCAAGCTTTTACTATAGTAGGCTCAATAATTTCAGTAACTTTTTCACATGTCCATGTGTATACTCTGCTTTCCTCTCCTAAAGAAGTTTTAAATTGAACATATATAATTTTAATTCCATCATCTTCGCTCAGCATGATCTTTTGTTGTCTGTACTGCCGAATAGCGGTGTAATCTGCACCACCAAAATCAGCATCCTCCGAATAGCGAACATAGGCATACCCGGGATTATACGTATAAAGGTAAACTTCACCACTGTCGGTTTGGTACAGTATTTCACCTAACTGATCATCATATCCTTTTATAGTACATACACTATCATCCTTCGCATTCCAGTCCACATAAAGGTTAATTGCACCAATATATTTATCCTCCGCATAGATTTCCAATGTATATGAACCATTTGACAAATCGGAAGGCAACCCATCTGATACAAGCAGGGTGTTTGCATCCTGACGGGTTAGGGTTAAATCCGCCAATTTTCCATGTCCGCCTTCAGATGTGTCATATAAAATAGCAGTATATGCCAATTCAGATAAATTGGAACAATCCGTAATATAAACTGATTTTGTTTCTGAATCAACCCTGCAATTCCCAAGCACGGGGGACCCGGCAGCAATTACTTCAAATTTTGAATAATCACAATAGCTATATGTTCCGAATCCAATAGGTTTATCTAATGCCAATTCCAAATACCATAAATGATCAAGAAATTTTGCCGCAGCATCAGAATACGCCAATGATATACCGATAGCTTGATTTACAATATCTAATTTGTTTTCAATGAAATAATCCGGAGGAATATTTTTTATAGCTGAGGGAAAAAACACTAAGGTAAGGGTTTCATCTCCAACAAATACAGGCCCCTTTACCCTGAAATCATTCCGATAAATTATATCGTCGTCATATGTAAATGTGTATGAAGAACCATGTTCGCTAAGGTCCAGGGTTTGATTATCACTAACAATATGAATTGTATAATCATGGGTTACGTCTACTGAAGATGGTTTAGTAATTACGAAAGAAAAACTGTAGTATCCTTCACTATCCGGCGTTCCGTTTATAGGCCCGGTTTCTGACACAACACTTGATGTTGTTATATCGTAAAGTTGCGCTATGGCAGTATCAGAACTGCCACCTAATGTGATATCTATAAGAAATTGATCAAAATTAAAATAGAAGGTTCCTGAATTCCGGTCGCATTGTTGTGAATAAAAACTGCTCAATCGTAATGTTTCATCTATTTCATCAGATTTTATAGATGCATACGCCAAATTTTCATCCTTATGAAAAATAAGATAACTCCTACCACTTGCCAGTTCTTCTTCGGTAACAAATATACCGGAAAATTCAAAATAAACCGAATCACCCCTTATATCAATTGATTTTTCAATGGACCCATCTGTTGAACCTACTTGCACATATTCACTTATGCTAGCACGTTCTTTTAATACAAAATACAAGTCATCAACCTCATACAGATCCAATAACATATTCTGACCTGTGAGGGTAAATTTATATTTATTGTTCGAAACCTCCTCTAATGACAAACTGGTACGTTGATTATCATAAACCCGCTTATTATAATATGATAAACTATCTTCATTGCCTTCATTGTCACCCACATTCACATAGAAATTGGTATTCTGATAAGCAGATAACGGCAGTGAAATACCGTTTTTAACCAAGGATATTTTAAAAATGCCATTACCATTTTCCATTATGGGAGATATTTTGTCGTTAAAAACGTAATTTGTACCTGTACTACGATCCTGTGCCACAGTTACCGTATATTCGCCCCCTTCAATGACACCACCAACCTTAATGATAAGGCCTCCTACGGCAGTATCGTCAGGCAAGACTTCTAATATTGCTATATCTGTGGAAGTAGGTTGTGCCCGAGTTGAAATGCTTGTGGCACTAGAATAAAGTTCACCCTCATCTACAGAAATTTTAAGCGAGTACCTCATATCTTCAATAATTTCAGAATCAGGCATAACCCTGTACGTAAGGCTGGAAACGCCATAACTAGTTTCCCATGTTTCTATATGTATAGCCATGCACGGAATTTCATTTTCACTCTCATCTACAAGAGAAAACGAAAAATTATCTGCCTTCCCATCATAACCGGCAACCCGTAAATCAACCTGAAAATGAACTGTACCAGCTGTAAGATCACCTATGTAGCCATTTGTAATTACAGGCGCATCAACAACAGTAAGCACATAATCCAATGGTATGGTTATAGGATTCTGGACATCCCCATAAACCAGTTGTAATGGATATGACCCAATGTCTAATAAATCCAGAGCAAAAAGAGTCTCCCCACGCAATGATGTATCATATCTATGTATATTAAAACTACCAGTTTGAGCTACAATAGTATTGTCATCAATTGCCTGGATACGAACACCATCTATTGTTTCTGTAATTATTTCAGGTTTTTTAATATCTGGAAGAGATACACTAATTGAACCTACAGAAAAATAAACAGGCGTTTTTGAAATCGACCTTGTCTGCATACCTAACAATTCAGTATCAGCATCATTTTCGCCTATAGGTAGAATAACTGACTGACCACCTTGATCAGTTGCAAAAGCCTGTAATGGTGTTACGGGCAATATCATAACTAGTACCAAAACCAACGACCAAACCCTTTTAAACTTGACATTCATTTTTATCCCCCTTGAAACGTTTTTTATAACTGAGCATATAGTTATACTTTCTTTAACGCTGAACATGACCCTCTGTATAACAATAATCACTTTTTAAATAATATTATTCAACCAATCCCTTTGACTAAATTTTGAAAAATCAATATTTATAGCCCAAAATAAATTATACCAGAATTTACAAGTGAAAACCACATGTTCCCTGAAATTTCACCCGACAAATTCCGAGAATCCTGGTATTGTTTCAACAAATTATAAATCTACTATAGTTTTAGCTGTTACGTATTAGCCTAACAATGCGACATTAACAATAGTGGAACAATCGTTAAACCATTGTTAATGTCGCATAATTATGTGACAAATTGGGTACGTCCCCTTTTGTCACGCACTCAGAATTTATACGTGTTACCCACACCACGATAAACGAAAGCATTATTGTAAAATATAGATCCTTCGCGGGTCAAGCTAATCCTGTTCGTCTCAGGAT
>JGI24707J26582_10002015_pt1 | contig 15617 bp, 17 predicted proteins | sample BioPla1DNA1_FD_26582 | JGI IMG/M metagenome (IMG submission 26582) | reverse complement strand
TATGATTTCTCGATTATACAAATCCATGATGGTGCAGATATAATGCCAACGAAAGGGCACGTACATATGTAAGGTCGCTCACGATAGCTTCTAATCGATCACGGTCATTAGACTCTCCATCCAGTTCATTGCCAACTTCTGATTCGTTTACCTCAGCCTTATACACCTTTTGTATAAGATGATACGAGGCCTTCTTCAGCCATAATACGCCTTCTGGATACTGTATATCCTTTTTCTTNTAGCTTGGCTTTAATTCTACGAGTACCATACGTTTTTTTATTATCTCTGAAGATNTTAATGACTTNATTGGTCAGTGGATTTTTATTTTCAATTTTTTCTTTATAGTTGTAATAGTGTGATCGGCTAATATTCAAAATCTTACACATNGCAGTGACTTGGATATTTATCTTTATTTTGTCTAATTATTTTGACTTGTCACGTATCAGTGCCGCTTGCTTTAAAATACCATTTTCCATTTCGAGCTGCTGATTACGTTTTCGAAGTTCAATCAATTCTTTTTCTTCAGGTGTTCGATTGTCTTTTTCTTTAAATGAGCCAGACGACTCATGTTGTCATAGGCGATTCAGAGTTACTGCATGCAAATCATACTCACGTAAAATTTCTGACTTCTTTTTACCATTTAAATATAANTTAACGATTTGTNTTNTAAATTNTTCAGTGAATGTTCTTCGGCTTCTTTTTGACATAATGGATTATAATTACATCTTATCAAACAAATTTGTTTATCGCGATATAACTAATTTATTTGTCCATTAAAGTGTAACCCATCCATTTTATAAAGAATTAGACATAAAGCCAAATGAAATAAACAANTTAAAATACACNATNNTTAAGTTTGCGAATAAATTTAGATTGGGCATCAATGATCAAGCACTTATTGATTTAGTTGTTTGTGCGGTTGTGCTCAGCAGTCAAAAAGAATTGGTTATTGATGATTTTGTCATGGAATTTAATTATAATAATAAGATGAAATCATTTTTAGAAAATGAACTAGAATTGACTTCATTTGTCCAACAAGCGTATTTCCTTCATTTTCTATGGTTTAAAATAGATTTAGATGCGGATGTTTATATTCTTGAAAAGACTGATAATATGAACCATTATCACCAGACTTTAGCGTGTATTAAGCAGGAAACTGGTTTAGATTTAAGAAAAAATCAATGTGTTGAGAAATATATATGTAATCTAGAAATGAAAATCCAACATGCTCATAAAACACAATTTAGNAGTTTTAAGTATTCTCCGAAAAAGAAAGAACTCACTTATTATCTGAATGTTTCTAAGGTGTTATCATATATTATCTATCAAGATTTAAGTCAAAAATATATGGTTCCATTCTTTTTTGATTGGTGGATTAACTTAGCTATGTTTATTTATAATAAGGCATATACGGTACCTAATGTTTATAAAAAACTGGATATAATTATTATTAATCCACATAAAAAATACTTTAATGAATCATTTGTGTACCGCTCGGATTTAGATTTATCCGATATTAAGGTACATTATCACTATGAACANGAGTTAANCTATTTAGATTTANNCAAGTATGATGCAATATTAGCAATTGTTACGGATGTAAAATTAAATAGAAAAACAAGTATTCCAATAATAAACTTCGATTACTATGTTAAACAAAAAGAATATAGAACTATTTGGAATAAAATACTTATGAATAAGAAGAAATAGGATTTAATGAGTAAGCAATTACTAGAGGAAATCAAACCTATTGAAAATGAAGCATTAATCATTGATTTGTTTTATGAGAATCTCCCGTATCAACATGATATATATATGAATAGTAGAGAAGACTTTAAAAAAATATCCGAAAATTTTCAAAAAGACATGGGCTATTTTGATTGGGTGATATTTGTGAATGATGATAATGATACTGAGATTATGGTGCAAAACGATCGATACTATTCGAAGATTTCTCTTGCAGAATCACTGCTTAGTGTGAAACAGGCTGAGTCATTAATAAGGCGAAAAGTGTCTAATCATTTCGTATCTCATTCAAAATAATTGAGTTTAAAGTTTTTGAGAAGTTCTCATCGTCCAAGGAACTTCTTTTTTTAATGTTTGAATGTCTTTTGTTTTGAGAACGAGCCTTTGCGTTTAAAAAGCGTCTATTTAATAAACTATCAATATTATCGTTATTATAAATTAATCCATTTTGATTAATAACCTTTACCTGTTTAGATAACAAAAGGGCGGCCAAACCATAATCTTGAGTAATTACCAAATCATTTTCTTGTGCATGATTAACAATGAATTGATCTGCACTGTCTTTACCAATATCAACGCTAATAATCGTGGCGTAATCGTTATAAATATCATGCGCATAGTTTTTTACTATAATTAATTCGATATTATATTCCATTGCGATGTTAGTAGTGATGCCTACAACGGGTGATCCGTCAGCATCTATAAAAATTTTCATATTTGTATCTCCTTATAAAGATAAAACCAGCCTGGGCTGGTTTTATTATGATCTTTTATCAAACTGATGACGACACTTTGGGCATGTAACGGTAATTTTTTTCTTACCTCTAGGAACTCGCAGTTTCTGTTTACAGTTAGGACATTTAAATTGTTTGTAATGTCGTAAGTTAGTGAGTTTGTTTTTAAATTTAAGCAACATATTTAAATATACTCTATTTTCATTGTATCGATTTTTAAAATTTTTAGATAGCATCCTCCATAAAGACACCATCAACAACACAAAAATCAATACATGAATCCACTTTGCCTTAACAAATAAATTTAGAATTAATAAAATGATTGCGAGGTTTGAAATATCTCTTGATAATTGGTCAGGGCCATAACGTCCTCTCATAAACTCTCTAAATTTTTCTTTCATGAAATCACCAGTTCCATTATAACAGTAATCCTAAACTTAATCTATATTTGTCAACTGGGCACTTGCGATTTTGTCGTTGGTGGATAATTCGGAAATAATTTTCTCAAAATTAATAGACCTTGAACCTTCAATCTCAAACACACTGCCATAGATTAGCTCATTACCAAAGGGTCTGGCTTTAAAGCTTTGGTGTTTATAGGTTAAGTTCATGTTTTTAAAAATAGATTCAATATCTTGAATAGTGTTAGAACCACCTATATATTCAATGTAGATTCGCTCATGAAATTTGAAACGGTACAATCTTCTTAAGAAAGCTAACGTCAAAAATAGAAAGATGAAACCAATCAGGCCAATTTCATAATATCCCATGCCAATCGCAAGTCCTAAACCGGACACTGACCAAATAGAAGCGGCAGTAGTTAGGCCAGATACATTTCTCTTTGTGACGATGATTGTTCCAGCACCGAGAAAACCAATCCCACTTATTACCTGGGCAATAAGTCTAGATGGATCAGCGCGTATAACCGGTTCAATATTTGTGCTTGTGTAAAGCGTTAAGACATCGTTAACGATTGCTTGTTGGATCAAAGCTAAAATAGTGGCGGTTATTCCGACGAGTAAGTGGGTTCTTAATCCGGCATTAGCATTTTGTTTTTCACGTTCATATCCGATGATACCAGAAATTAATGTAATGATGACCAGGCGTAGCGTAATATCTTGAATTGTCATTTGACGGTATACTTCCTGATGAATGCGTTAATTTTAGCTTGATCTATTTTCAAGGCTTGATTAACATAGTCATCAAATGAACCATATTCCTGTTCAATGGTTTGATAAGCGGCCAAAATAAAGTCTTGTTCTACGCCTAGAAAAGGAAGCACGTGTGTTTTTTCTTCGTCACTCATCATTTTCGTACTTTCTAATATATGGTTTTTAGAAAGTTCATTGGTCAAAAGGTAATCATCAAGAATATCGGTATCGGAAACTCCTAATAATTTTAAGATAAAAGCTGCCGCAAGCCCGGTTCTATCTTTTCCAGCACTACAGTGAAAGTAAATTCCATCATCTGTGTTGAGTAAGATGTCAAAAAACTCTGCATAAAGTTTTTGGGAATACGGACTTTTAATGATGTTCTCATAAAGATGAATCATCCATTCACGTGAGGTTTTTTCCTCATACATCTTGACTAATTCTTCAGGATTAGCGTTTCCCACATTTTGATCCCCAATGATATTAAGGCGAATCACGTTAAAACCTTCTTCATGATTTGGTTTTTTTGAGACTTCTGAGTCATCTCTTAAATCGATAACAGTTTTAATATTCAAATCATTTTTCAATATGGAAAGAGTGGATTCATCTAAGTTAAGAAGCGGTCCTCCTCTAAAAAACTTTTTTCTGACAACTTCACCATGTGGTGTCTTTTTACCACCAATATCTCTGAAGTTTAATATCCTATCATGCATATAAATAACCTCCTATATCTTATTATCTCATAAAAATAGAATATTAAAAAAATATTACGCTTTAATCAGATGAGATAAAAGTATAAATGTAGATACTAGTGATAAAATTATGCTTGTGGTAATCTTTTTATAAAGGAGAATTTATGATTGAAGGATATAAAGTATTAATAAGGCAAAAAGACAAGAAAAAAACCCAAAGTTATGGAAACACATATAATCAATATGATTTAGCAAGTGTGACTAAAGTTATTGTTGGAATTAGAGTTTTACAAATGGTTGATGAGAATATCATTAATTTGAAAGATCCGATTTATCATTATATACCGGAATTTAAGAATAAGAGAATAACTATAGAAGATGCATTGATGCATAGAACTGGATTTAAGGCCTCTTCAAGCCAGAGATATGTACTAAAGGGACAGGAATTACTTGCAGACATACTAAGTGCTTCTGATTTGATGATAGAACAATCTCACAATGTATTGTATTCTTGTTTGAATTTTATTGTACTAGGAGAATTGATTAAACGCATAGATGGTTCTTTGGAAGGATCCTTAAAAAATCATATATTTAGACCGTTGAATATGTGTGATACTGGTTTTAATCCAGTTGAAAAAAGCAACACTGCACCAACTGAAATCCATGCGACCAGGGGTTTAATCAAAGGTGTGGTGCATGATACTACTGCGTATAATTTAGGTGGGATATCAGGAAATGCGGGACTTTTTTCAAGTTTAGAGGATTTAGAAAAGTTATTTGATTCCTTGGTGGAGGATGACAAAATTCTTACAAATAAAATGAAGAATAAAATTCAAGAAACTAATGTTGGAGGAAGATCTTTNGCGTTTAACTTAAGTGAAGAGAATGAATTGTATCATACTGGATTTACTGGTCCTTTGGTTATGATTAATTTTTCAGAAGTGAAATATATGATACTTTTAACAAACAGAACTTATCCAAGTCGTGATAATCATGAGTATTTACAAAAAAGGGAGCAACTAATCGAAGATTTTTCAAAAGGTGTGGTTGACACTAAAATACTGTTTGATATGATATACCCATAAATCCCATATAATTCCAATAATATGGATTGGAAGTATCTACAAGGACACCGTAAATGTTCTTACTATGGCGAAAGGTTTCCTTTTGCCAGATTCTTTATGGCGATTTATTTGGTAGGAGGAACCATGAAAAATAGAATTGATGATTTTTTTGGAATTTCAAAAGCAAATTCCAATTTTGGACGTGAGTTGACCGGTGGTCTAACCGCCTTTCTATCCATGTCATATGTAATATTTGTAAATCCAAATATTTTAGCGGACGCAGGTATGCCGCGTGATGCGGTCTTTATGGCCACCATTATCTCAACGGCACTTGCATTATTTGTGATGGGGCTTTATGCGAAGTTTCCTTTAGGGTTAGCGCCATGTATGTCTATGAATGCATTTTTTGCATATTCAGTAGTCCTACAAATGGGGAAATCTTGGGAGGAAGCATTAGCGTGTGTGTTTGCCTCATCAATTTTATTTTTAATTTTAGCTTTTTCTGGAGCAAGACAAAAGATTATTCANGCTATTCCAAGTTCTGTGAAGCAAGCTGGAACAGTTGGGCTTGGAATTTTTATCGCATTTGTTAGCTTTAAAAATTCAGGTATTATTGTGCCNGATGAATCAATGTATATAACTTTTGGGGGCTTTGATAATCCGAATGTGCTTATTGCATTTATCGGAATTATTGTGACCTCATTTTTCTTAGTTAGAAAAAATCAATATGCAGTCTTTTTTGGAATGGTGGGTGCAGCTGTATCAGGCGTCTTAATTAGACTGGGTGCAGATATGGGGATATTTCATTTTTCAGAATCCGTCATGATGAGCTTGCCTCAACTGCCTAAAGGTTCACCGATCATTTTTCCGAAAGCACCCTTTCGTGCGATGATGGATGAAACCTTCATGGTTTCAGTTAAGAATTTAGGTTCATTATTAAGTATGGATTCCATTATTATTGTGTTGGTGTTTTTATTTCTAGACTTCTTCGGTACGGCCACAACTTTGAGTGCGGCTGCGACTCAAATCCCACATGTAACAGAAGAAGAATTTGAGTCCAATACGAAAATATATTCCACAGATGCGATTGGAACATTAATTGGTNGTATCTTTGGGACCAGTAATTTATCGACCTATATTGAATCTGTCTCTGGTATTATTAGTGGGGCAAGAACAGGTTTGATGAGTGTTGTGACGGGAGTTTTATTTTTATTATCTGCCTTTTTATATCCATTATTGTCTTTGGTAACAGGCGCAGTCACAACACCTGCCATGGTTGCGATCGGTATCTTTATGATGCAAAACATTACAAATATAAAATGGAATGAGGGATTTGAAGAAGTTATACCAGCCTTCATCACAATCGTAATGATGCCTTTAACAGGTTCCATTGCGTTGGGTTTGGTGCTTGGGTTTTTGGCTTATGAATTATGTATGATTTTTGCGAAAAGAACTAAGGAAATATCTAATACAATGCATTTTATTACATTTATATCAATTTTATATTTATTGACATTATAAAAAGGGGAGAGTTTATGGAAGCTTTAATACAAAAAATAAGCGAAGAAGCCATTGTTAAGTCAGAGTCCATCTTAGGCGTATCTGGATTTTTAAATATGCGGGTAGATGCGCAATTAATGAGTGATATTGGACGCCATTTTAGTGATTGTTTTAGGGAAGATGATTTTGATATATATTTGACGGTGGAAACTTCAGGAATCGCTCCTAGTCTCTTTGCGAGTCTATATAGTGATAAACCGCTAGTAATTATTAAAAAACAACACCATAAAGTTGAAGGGATGGCACAACAAAAATGTTATTCCTATACCAAAAAAGAGAACTATTACTTAACGGTAGANCCTAAGTTTATAAAAGGGAAACGATGCATACTTATTGATGATTTTTTGGCAAGTGGTAGTGTGGTACGAAATGTGGAAAGTCTACTCAAAGAACAAGATGCAACTTTGGTGAAAACGGGGATTGTGATTAGCAAGGATTTTCAAGAGGGAATGCAGTATCTAGAAAAAGAAGGATATGACGTTGTGTCGTTAGCTCGAATTAAAAAAATGGACCCAGTATCTGGCTCCATTGAGTTTATTGAATAAATTTTGTTTGCGCATCTTTGATGCGCTTTTTTGATGCTTCTATCTTTTTTTTATCTAATTCCTTTGGGTTAAGATATGTATGACTTGAGGTGATTTTCTTAAATTCTTTGATAAAAAGATTTTTAACAATGTCAATCGACAATTCTTGGTTGGTTTTTTCTTGAAGTGTGGTGAGTTTATGTGGATCGACCCGTAACTCATCTTGAGTAATCTCGTAAAACTTTGCGATTAATTCACTGCGTTCTTGTTGGTTTCCGACAACACTAATATATCCGCCGACTAACGTATTATCTCTAACCCTTCTTTGAGCCGTACCGGCAACTTTTTGATTGTCGATACTAAAGTCAAAAGTTCCTGGACAATAAGCGCCCTTTACTTCGCCAAAATCTAAAATAATACCAAGAGGTTTTAGAGCATTGTTTGTAAAATGATATAAATATAAATAGACATCTTCTATTGGTTTGTTTGTTTTAAATAGTAGAGCCCAGTTTAAAATTCCTGGATCATTTACGACACTTCTGCCACCTGAATTTCTAATTCCCACTGTATAACCTTGATCTTTGTAAAATTGGATGCCTTTATCTACATAGGGAGCTTTCATATCATCGTATCCCATACTAATATTTTTTGATTTGTGGTTCATAAGTTGTAAAACGATTGTATTTTCTTCTAGATTTCTTAAAACAGTATCACTGATGGCTGCCGCATAGTTCATATCAGTGAGGCGGGTCAAATCGGCAATAATTCCTTTCATATTTCTTCCTCCTTATTTTAATCATATCATTAAAAAAGAGCTCACATGAGCTCTTTGACCTTTTGTAGTAAAAGTTCTGTTTTAATATCCTTAAAATTATGCGCAAAAGCCCGGTTTAAATCCATTTCAATTATTTCTATTTCTTCGAAAAGATCTAAATTTTGCGATGTTTTTTTGAGGTCTTTCGCAAAGAATAAATGAATAATTTCACTTGAATAACCAGGTGAAAGGTAATAACTACCCAGTGATTCGATGTGGTTTGCGAGATAACCGGTTTCTTCCTCCAATTCCCTTAACGCAGTGACTTTTGGATCTTCGTTTGGTTCGATGAGTCCTGCTGGAAATTCTAGTAACGGCTTATCAACTCCGAATCGATATTGTTTTACGAAAAGTAAGGTATTATTTGGGGTGATGGCTGCAACACAGACACCACCCGGATGAATTACTTGTTCAATTNTTTGTTTGTCTTTTTCATATTGATAAACATCAACAANTAAACCATTGTACTTCAGTTTTTTCATTTGGTTAATTCTATATACTGATCGATTCGTTTGTTGATAAGATCAATACTACTTTCCCAAAACGCAACGTCTGTAGTATCGATGTCAGCCATTAAGGCTACTTCTTCACAACTACCGGTGGTTGTTTTCTTGAGTAATTGTCTATATTTTTCAACGAACGCTTCGCCTTCTTTTTCATATTGAGCATAAAGTCCCAGTGCGAAAAGTCCGCCAAAAGCATAAGGGAAGTTATAGTAGTTATTGGATGCACTATAATAGTGTCCTTTGCATACCCACATATATGGATGGTAGGTAGATTCATCTAAACCATCTCCATAAGATTCTTTTTGCGCCTGTAACATGATGTCTTGTAGGGCATTGGTGTCTAAAAATTCATGTTCGCGGCGTCTTATTACTTCATCTTCAAATTTAAATCTTGATAAAATATCGACGGTGATTTGTGTTAAGTCCTGTAGTGAATTCTCAATTAACATGATTTTCTCATCGTTACTTGCCGTTTTTAATGAAGCATTAAAAACGATATTTTCACAAAACGTTGATGCCGTTTCTGCAACGGGCATTGTATAACCTGTATTAAGTGGGGAATTATCTTGAAGCATCATTCCGTGATATGCGTGTCCCAGTTCATGAGCCAGTGTCACAATATCAGAGATTGATCCACCAAAGTTCATTAAAATACGACTTTGTTTGATTTGTGGAAGGTTTGAACAAAATGCACCGCCACGCTTACCTTCTTTAGGTAAGAAATCAACCCAATTATCTTCGAAAGCTGTTTTTGCCATATTGGCTAAATCATCAGAAAAAGTGGCAAAGCTATCAACAATCATAGCTTGCGCTTCTTCTACTGAATATTCTTTTGAATTTTCTACCACATGTGGCGCAAACAGATCTTCCCAAGGTAATCCCTTGTTATGACCCAGTAATTCAGCCTTATGTTTAAAGTATTTTCTAAAGTTAGGAAGATTATTTTCAATGGCTTGTAGTAAAGCGTCAAGAGAAGCCTTTGAGAGACGACTATTAAGTAGTGTTTCTTCTAAAGGATTTTCAAATCCACGCATTTGATTAGTTTGAATGACTTCTCCTTTGATACTGTTAAGCGCAAATGCCACCCCATCTTCTATTTGTTTATATAATTCTAATTCTTTCTCATAAGCTTCTTTTCTGACTTTTGGGTCTTTGTGGTACGCTAAGTTTCTTAAAGAAGTCATTGTGTGTGTTTCGCCATTATATTCAATTGTCGCATTTGAGGTTAGGTGTGATTGGAGTTGGCTCCAAGCGTTAGAACCGTTGATACGCATGCGAGAAATGGCAGATTCAACATCTTCATCCAGTGCATATTTCGCGTGCTCTACTTCCTCTTTTAAAATAAAGGCATGTTCTTTAATAAGCTCACTTGATTCTATCCAGTTATTTAAATCATCCTTAACAGAATAAATCCATTTGGAAAAAAGTGCATTTGATTTGGCGCTTTTTGAGAAGATATTTAGGATTTGTCCATAATATTTTTGTGCCTCTAAATCATTGGCGTCTGTAGCCATACGTAAACTTGTGTATGAAGCGAGGCTTCTCGCAAGTTTTTGTGTTTTCTGATTTTCTTTTAACCATATTTCTAATGATGATTGATCTGATAAGTTTTCAGCAAGATCTGAAATTTTATCCAAATTTTCATCCAATTTTTGTAAATCGTTTATAAATGATTGGTCGAAATCATTGTATAATTCTTTTAATGACCATGTATACATATAATACCTCCTTGTATAGACTCATTTATTATATCATGAATTTTCATTTATTTTCAGAAAAGTATTGTAAACGGGATTTTCATTTGGTATAGTTTTAAAAATGAAAGGTGGATATTTATGTATCAAGAGCTAAGCTTTTTCTTTTTCTTTACATAAATAGGTTAATAAGCCCTCGTGGATATTAACCTTTTGTGTTTGGTTAAAGAAACGTGTGGCTTAGATAAACATCTTAAACAAAAAAGCTGCACGACAGCTTTTTTTATTTAAGAGGAGGTAAAGAAATGAAAAAAGTAATGATATTATTGATAGTGTTAATGGTGATGGTTGGGTGTAGTGATCAAAATGATAAAGTGAAGATTGGTGTTATTCAGTTGGCTGATCACCCATCTTTAAACGCAACGTATGCTGGAATGAAAGAAGTATTGGACGAGAAGTATGGTAATGATGGTTATGAGTTAATCTATCAAAATGCATTAGGTGATAATGCGAACTTAATGTTGATGGCTCAAAAATTGGTAGATGATGGTAGTGACTTAATTTATGCGATTGCGACCAGTGCTGCACAAACGGCTATGTCTGTGACGGAAGGAAAAGAAATTCCTGTTATTTATAATGCGGTGACAGATCCTATATCAGCTGGCCTTCAAGGGGAATGGATAGCTGGTGTGAGTGATATGGCTCCTATAGATAAACAACTTAGCTTAATTAAAGAGATTTTGCCAGAAGCAAAGTCGATTGGAATTTTGTATAATACCGGTGAAGATAACTCTTTGATTCAAATTGAAATGGTTACTGATAAAGCCTTGGAAATAGGCTTAGANGTTATANCTGTCGGGGTGAGTTCTCCTAGTGATATTGAAACGGCAGCTTCTCAGCTTGTTAAGAAGGTAGATGCTTTGTTTAATATTACGGATAATATGGTAGTTTCCGCTACATCTCAGGTTGTAAATGTAGCCAATCAAGCTAACATTCCTGTATTCGCTAGTGAGGTTGGACAATTTGATCAAGGTATTTTGGCTACTGAATCCATTGATTACTTTGATTTGGGCCTTATGGCTGGGGAAATGATATATAATGTGTTAACTTCAGAAGTATCGATAAAAGACTTGGATCATATGGTAAGTGAGGATACTGTTTTATATTTTAATTTAGATGTGGCTGAAAAGCTTGGAATTGGCATGCCGGAAAGTATTAAATCTAGATTGAAATAGAAGGTGCTTGTAAATTGGTATTTAAAGCGTTATAATTAGAAAAAGGAAGTATATATATGATATCTAGACGATGGAGTGACAACTTAAGCTGAATCAAGGGTTATTGGTAATAACCCTTTTAGTGGTTGTTACTGGTCATATGGATATCTTTTAAGAAAAGAAGCCTGTAATAACGGGCTTCTTTTTTTATACCTTTAGGAGGGTAGCATGAGAAAAATATTGGTGTTATTGGTTATGTTTGTTTTAGTTGGCTGTACTTCACAATCTAACGTGAAGTTTAAAATAGGCGTATTACAATTTGGGGATTATGCGTCATTAAATGACACTTTACAAGGAATCGAAACCTCATTTGAGGATGAAGATGTGGAGCTTGTTGTAAAGAATGCGCAAGGTGAATCAGCGAATATTATGTTAATGGCTACAGAACTTGTTGAAATGGAAGTAGATGCAATTATTGCAATTACTACACAAGCGGCGCAAGCGGTTGCGGGTGTTAGCGAAGGAAAAATCCCTGTCTTTTTTGTGGCGGTTAGTGATCCAGGTGAGGCGGGGTTGGTGATGGATGGTGTTACCGGAGTTAGTGATGCGGCTTTTTTGGATGACCAGTTTGAGTTAATTAAAACTTTGACCCCTGGTGTTAAAACATTGGGGGTGTTACATAAAACGGGCGACCCTAATGGTGTTTATCAAACCCAACAAATTGTAGAAATGGCAAATAAATATAATATTGAAGTGTTGGTTCAAGGGGCAATGGAAATATCAGATTTAAGTATGTTGGCGATCAGTTTGAGCGAGAAGGTTGATGCAATGTATTTGATTACGGATAGCTTAATTGTGGCAAATACTGGATTGATTGTTGAGGCTGCTAAAGAGGTTGGCGTAATGAGTTATGCTTCAGAAGATGGACAAATGGAGTACGGTGTTTTGGCCACAAGTTCAATTTCTTACATTGATTTGGGCCGGCAGGTATCTGATCAAGTTAAACGTGTTTTATTTGATGGGGTAGATATTAATGAAGTTGAGGTTGAATATCCGGAACTGGTAGTGCCTTTGATTAACGGTGAAGTAGCTCAGTATTTTGAAATTGAGATTCCTGAAAGTTTTCAGTCCTATGTAAAATAGTTTCATCTATTTTTGAAAAAGAATTGCATTTTAGTATAATAGGTGTTATCGTTTATTACGAAAGGTTGGGATATTTTATGCAAACTAAATTGATATCTCTATCCGTAGAGGGAAGCTTTTATTACTTTTATTATCGTTGATTAGGTTAATGTCCTTGTGGATATTAGCCATTTAATATTGGTAATAATCCGCAAGCTTCCTATAAAAAATAAAGTTGTATTTTATTTAAAGCTATGTGGATGCACATAGCTTTTTTTATTAGAAAGAGGAAAGAAAATGAAAAGATTCTGGGTAGTTTTAGTTGTATTGTTTGTTTTAGTGGGGTGCACTTCTAATGGGGAAAAGTCTCAGTTTAAGGTTGGTATCCTTCAGTGGACCAATCATCCTGCGCTTGATGATGCGCGGGAGGGGTTGGTTTCGGAGTTAAAGAATTATGATATTGTCTATAAAAATGCGAATGATGATGCCTCTAATGCGAATATGATGCTTGCACAAATGTTGGATGAAGGTGTTGATTTAATTTATGCGATTGCGACTCCGGCTGCTCAGGTGGCTGCTTCACAAACGGATATTCCAGTTGTGTTTAACGCTGTTACAGATGCAGTTGCGGCAGGTCTTGTATCTTCGAATGAAGCGCCAAGTGCAAATGTGACTGGAGTGAGTGATATGGCTCCAATTGATCGTCAATTGGCTTTAATAAAAGAATTTTTACCGGAAGCAACATCTGTTGGTGTTTTGTTTAATACAAGTGAAGATAATAGTTTGCGTCAAATAGAGATGATTGAATCGTTGATTGATAAACATGGACTAAACTTAAACGTTCAAGGCATTACTTCACCTCAAGAGATAGCATTAGCAACTGAAGCTCTAGCAATTAAATCAGATACTCTTTATATTATTACGGATAATATGGTAGCGTCGGCAACGGCGCAAGTTGTTAATGTTGCAAATGAGCATAATATTCCTGTGTTTATGGCAGAGGGAGGACAGTTTGCGCATGGTATTTTAGCAAGTGATTCTATTAGTTATGAGAAGTTGGGAAAACAAGCTGCTGCAATGGTTAAAAAGATTTTAGAAGAGGAAGTGGCAATTGCTGATATACCTGTTGAAATATCTGAAGATACGGAGTTGTTGGTGAGTGATGAGGTTGCAAAGTTGTTGGGGATTGAAATCCCTGTATCAATTTTAGAAAGGGCAAGTAAATGATTAATTTTATTGTTAATGTTTTGGAACAGGGATCGCTTTATGCCATCTTGTCTATTGGAGTAATGATCTCCTATAAAATTATTGGTTTATCTGATTTGTCGGTAGATGGAACCTATCCCCTAGGTGCTGTGGTGAGTGCAGTCTTGATTATGGGGGGTATGTCACCGTGGTTGGCTCTTTTTGTCTCTTTTGTAGCAGGTGTTTTAGCGGGGAGTGTGACAGGTATTTTACATGTAAAGCTCAAGATTAGTAGTTTGTTAAGTGGGATTTTAGTGATGACCGGACTTTATTCAATTAACTTAATGATTGCGGGCGGTAAGTCTAATTTGCCTTTGTTGAATGAAAGAAATTTATTTGATGGGTTTAATTTTCCTTACGCACGCCTAATTGTTTTAGTTTCGATGGTAATATTAATTAAGTTTTTGGTTGATTGGTTGCTTGGTACAAAACTTGGATATTTGTTGAAGGTAACTGGTGATAATGAAGGTTTGGTGATTGGTTTGGGGCATGATGTTGGGCTGGTTAAAATTATTGGCTTATCTCTTTCTAATGGATTGGTAGCTTTAAGTGGCGGTGTGGCTGCTTCTGTAGGTAAGTATTATGATATCACTTTAGGGACTGGGATGGTTGTGATGGGTTTGTCTAGTGTGATGCTGGGAACGCTTTTATTAAGAAGATTTTCAGTTAAGGATACGACGATGGTGATTGTAGGGTCGATAGCATATCGGTTTATAGTTGCTTTAGCCATTCGTTTTGGTTTAGATCCACAGCATATGAAATTAGTGACTGTAATTATTTTTGTGGTTGCAATTGTATTGAATAATGGTGGTTTTAGGATGAGAAAAGGAGCATGAAAATGATTCAATTTAGAAATATAACCAAGACTTTTAACCGAGGAACGGAAGCGGAAATGAAGCTTTACGATGGCTTGAATTTAGAAGTGGATGAGCATGAGTTTGTAACTATTGTTGGTTCAAATGGATCGGGTAAGTCGACACTTTTTAATTGTCTATGTGGTCAGGTCGAAATTGATGATGGAAACATCATGTTTGATGGTAAAAAGTTTAATGAGGTGAAAACGCATAATCGCTTCAAAGAGATATCGCGTGTATATCAAGACCCGGTAGCAGGAACTTCTCCATCTTTGACAATTATGGAAAATTTATCTTTGGCTTATGATAAGGGTCGTTTGATGAATTTGAAATCTGGAGTACAAAAAGATAAGGTATCCTTGTTTAAGGAACTCTTACAGGAATTGGATTTAGGTCTTGAACATAAGTTAGATGCGAAAGTGGGGCAGTTATCTGGTGGGCAGCGTCAGGCGTTATCGTTGTTGATGGCACTAATGAATGAGCCTAAAGTTCTGTTGCTTGATGAACATACGGCCGCATTGGATCCTAAAAGTAGTGATATTATCATGAATTTAACGGATAAAATGGTNAGGGAGCGNTCTATTACAACGATGATGGTTACNCATAATTTACAGCATGCGCTTGAGTANGGTGATNGACTTGTTATGTTTCATGAAGGTGAAATTATTTTTGATGTTAAGGGCATTGATAAAAAACG
>JGI24707J26582_10002014_pt1 | contig 15618 bp, 16 predicted proteins | sample BioPla1DNA1_FD_26582 | JGI IMG/M metagenome (IMG submission 26582) | reverse complement strand
TATGATATATCGATAGAACCGTATGAGGATTGCTGCACAGTATTCACTCCTCGCCATCCTAGAACAAATCCAAAACTATCGTATGTTGAAAGTGCTGAAGCGAAATTTGACTTTGGTCCTTTAATAGATGAAGCTGTAAAAAATGCTGAATATAAATTTTTCGGGTAAAAGATGTTATAAAGGGGTGTATTAGCATGAATTGTGAAATTATTACGGTTGGAACGGAACTTCTATTAGGAGAAATTCTCGATACCAATACNCAATTCCTATCACGGGAATTAGCGGAGCTNGGTATAAATGTTCTATATCAAACAAGTGTGGGTGATAATGAATTAAGGCTGGAAAACGCATATAAGCTTGCCTTTTCCCGATCGGATATTGTCATATTAACTGGGGGAATTGGTCCTACTACCGATGATATTACAAAGGAAACTGTCGCGAATGTGCTGGGTGTCCCCCTTGAATTCAATCAATATAGCTATGATAGGATAGAAGAATACTTCCTTAGAAGAAACTTAAGTTGCGCTAAAAGCAATAGGAAGCAAGCATATTTCCCTAAAGATTCTATCATTATCCCCAATGAGGCAGGGACTGCTCCCGGTTGTCTAGTTATAGCTGATAATAAACTAACCGTGATTCTCCCCGGTCCACCTAGCGAATTGATTCCAATGTTTAAGAAAAGTGTATATCCATATCTTAAGCGTCATATCGGCGGAACAATTCTATCAAAGAATTTCCGTCTATTTGGAATTGGTGAATCACGTGCTGAAGAAATCATCGGCAATTTAGTTAAACTAGATAATCCTACCATCGCATTCTATGCTGGAAAGGGCGAAGTGCGAATCCGAATAACTGCAAAAGCCGCCAATCGGCAAGAGGCGGAGGAAATGTTAATCCCAGTTGAAAATGAAATTTATTCTAGACTGGAGCAATATGTCTATGGCTATGATGACGATAGTTTGGAAATTGTTCTTGTAGGGCTGCTTAGNGATAATGAAATGAAAGTCGCCGTAGCCGAAAGTTGCACGGGTGGATTAATATCACAGAAAATTACATCAGTTGCTGGTGCGTCAAAAGTGCTTGAATCGTCATTCGTAACTTATTCAAATGATGCAAAAACAAAGCTCCTCGGTGTACCGAAAAAAGTATTGAAGTCCGAAGGGGCAGTGAGTGATCGTGTTGCTCGCCTAATGGCGGAGGGGGTCCGCAAGGAAGCAAGGGCGGATATCGGCATTAGCGCAACGGGGATCGCAGGGCCCGATGGCGGAACAGATGAGAAGCCAGTCGGCACCGTTTATATTGCAGTTTCACTAAAAGATAAAACTATTGCACGCCGGCTAAATCTCGGGCGGGGTGGACCTGGCGAACGTGAATATATCCGTGAACTAACAGCAATGAATGCCCTTGACCTAGCTAGGAGGGCAATATTGAACGATAGTGAGGGATTACCTTTTATGGCGGATAGAAATATTAATGGTGATAATACCAAATCAAACCCTGCAAGTGATGCCGCACATGGCGATAATGATGAAATCTCACATGCTCAATCTAAATGTGGGAAGATTAAACATTTTTTTAGCAATTTAGGTAAAAGGGTTCTCCCATGGAGGGGTGACGGATTCGGTGAAATTCTCCGTAAGACGATTTTCCTTGCATCAATTATTGTATTTGCAGTTTCTGCCTTTAAAATTGTGTCCAATATCCTAGCAGTAAGGCATATGGAGAACATGATTGATAGCATGAGACAAACCTATCAAACACCTCCAACGCAAAGCCAACTTGATGACTTGCCCGATGGCGCTTTACCACAATTTGCATCACTACTTGCAAAAAATGATGAAGTCGTCGGCTGGATTACTGTACCAAACACAAATATTAGTTGCGCCGTAACGCAAACTACCGATAACGATAAGTATCTTTACGATTACGATTGGCAAGGACAACCCTCAGAATACGGATCGGTCTTTGCCGATTATAGGGGCAAAATCACAAAAGATCGTGTACCGGAGAACATCATTCTATATGGGCATAACTTCTCTGCTACTAGCAAGAATTTCTTCACCGAGCTCATAAATTATCAGAACTTTTCGTTCTATAAAGAAAGACCGGTTATTCATTTTGATACGATATATGAAGAAATGAATTGGAAAATAATCAGCATATTCCTTACAAATACGCTCCCCCAACATGGTGAGGTATTTGATTACCATAATACAATTTACTTAAATAATGAAGAGGAATTCAATGATTATACTAACAAAATCCTTGAACGCTCTCTAGTCGTTACGGGTGTAGATGTCGAATACGGCGACCAACTCCTCACACTCTCTACTTGCCAACCTAAATGGTTCCTTGAGGGGAGATTCGTTGTTGTCGCTAGAAAAGTTCGTGAGGGTGAAAGCATTGATGTAGATGTTGATAGTGCATACTGGAATCCAAACCCTGTAATGCCCGATGTCTGGTACGAAAACAACTATGGCGCTATCCCACAACAGTAGAAGTTTAAGACAGCTATATCCTATGAGGTGAAAATCTTGCAACAACAATTTAGCATCCTGAAGCTAACTTTCGCTCTAGTGTTAATATGCTTTTACATATTCTGCTTCGGCATTCTTGGTACTGCGGGCGATGGCAGTGGCGATAGCTATGCGCCAATTGAGGAAAGCTCCATTACGACGACAACGTCGATAACGACCACGACGACAACTTCGCAAACGGAGCAAAGCACTACATCAACAACTCCAAAGGCGGAAGTGACTGTATATTCACCTCCTAAAACAACAAATACAACAAAGGCAACTAATACAACAACTTCTACTACCTCTACAACTTCTACTACCTCTACAACTTCTACAACACAGCCGCCTAAAACTACAACTACTAACCCACCTATCGACGCAGAATATTCTCTATACGAATACGTTCTTATGAATGTTCAAGCTGAGATGGGCGCCTCCTTTCATCAAGAAGCGCTGAAAGCACAAGCAATTGCTGCATATTCATATATCAAGTGTCAAGAGGGGCGGCCGGGCTATCCTAATGTGCCGCTTGCGAACATCAATTCTGTATCGGCAGAAGTTAAAAAGGCGGTTGATGCTGTATTCGGTAAAGGCATTTACTACAATGGTAAAATTGCCGAAACAGTATATCATTCATCCAGTGGTGGCGCAACGGCATCATCAAAAGATGTCTGGGGTGGGCATCTCCCCTATCTTATAAGTGTCAAATGCCCAGTTGACAAAGAATACGATAAATTATATTACGGTGTAAAAACTACATATAAAAGCACTGAACTTAAAAAAATTATAGAAAGCAAATCCGCCGCCGCAAAGAAGCCGATAAAATTAAGTGGCGATCCGAATAAGTGGATTAGCCTTCAAAAAGGCGACGGCGGATATATTAGCACTGTCAAGTTCGCCAATAATACCAATACATATACGGGCAACCAATTCAGACTTAATATAATGGGAGCCGCCACATTAAAGAGTGGAAAATTTGAAGTTAAATACAATTCAAAAACAGATGAGTTTACTTTTACTACATATGGATACGGGCATGGTGTCGGCCTTAGTCAACATGGAGCGAATTTCTATGCTAAGCATAATGGATGGAAATACGATAAAATTCTGAACCATTATTATACGGGAATTACTATAAAGTAGTTCCCCCTTGCGATAACTATACTAATATGATATAATTTAAATTGAGTATCTTTACTCAACTTAAATTAACGAATGGAAGGTGGAAATTATGAAGGAAAATGTTAAATTCTTAAGATGTGCAAAATGTGGGAACATGGCTACATATATCAAAGATGGCGGTGTGCCAATCGTTTGTTGCGGTGAACCTATGAAAATTCTAAAGGCAAATACTGAAGATGCCGCAGTAGAAAAGCACGTTCCCTATTGCGAAGTTAAAGACGGCAAGTTAGAGGTGCAAATCGGAGAAGATATCCACCCAATGCTTGATGAACACTGGATTGAGTGGATCGCCGTTGTAAGTGAAGCTGGTATTGAAATTACTAAACTCAAACCTGGAATGGAGCCTAAAGCTACATTCTGCAATTATGAAAATGTAGATGTTTATGAATACTGCAATCTACATGGATTATGGAAGAAATCGCTTTAAAACTAAACTTGCCCTTGTGCAATGAGCACAGGGGCAATTCTTTTGAACGATGTTTGAACTAGGGAAAGGGACTTTTTTTATGAATAAGGTGCTTTTTTGGGACTTTCATGGCACATTGACATATCCGGATAGTATATGGAGTGTCAATACGCATAAGATATTAATGCAAGAATATCCAAGTTGCGGTATATCACTTGATGAACTCCGCAGTGTTACTAATGAAGATATCTACCCATGGGAGAGGCCGCATTTAGACTATCTTCATATCAGGGAGCCGAATCTATGGTGGGAATATGTAAATCAGGTATTCTATCAAACATATTCAAGGCTGGATTTCCCACCGGCAGATGCAAATCGCCTTGCTTCAATGGTGAGGGCGGCAATTCTAACACCGAGCAACTTCCGCCTATATGAGGATAGTATATATGTGCTGAATGCACTTTCAAATAGGGGCTGGCGGCATACAATGCTATCGAATAACTTCCCCGAATTGGAGCAAGTTAGCGAAAATATCGGCATTGCTAAATTCTTCGATGATTTCATCGTATCGGCTCTAATCGGATATGAAAAGCCACGTAAGGAAATTTTCGATTATGCACTAAAAGTTGCAAATTATCCCGATGAAGTTTATATGATTGGTGATAATCCCATTTCCGATATAATCGGTGCGAAAAATGCTGGGATTAAATCTATTCAAATCGGCGGCAACTCCCCAGATGCTACATTCAGGTGTGCGGCTTTATCCGATATTCTCAAGTTACCGCTATAATAGCCATTGTAAGTGAAAAGGTTAGTGAGAATTCTCACTAACCTTTCTTTACGCTATACTTCCACACCGTATCGCTCACGATATGCTATCATTTTATCTAGGTATTCCTGTCCGCCGATTTCGCCCGATTTTATCGCTTCAATGATGTCAAGCACTGTCACAATTGGGAATGTCTTGATTCCGAACTGCTCATATACCTCTTGCAATGCGCTCTTGTCGCTCTGCCCTTTTTCCATTCTATCAACGGAAATAATCAGCGCTGAAATATCAACATTCGCAGCATTATTTAAGATTGGCACTACTTCACGTATTGCCGTTCCAGCGGTGATGACATCTTCAATTATAATAACTTTCTCTCCATCGCTAAATTTATGCCCAACAATACTGCCGCCCTCGCCGTGGTCCTTCTCCTCTTTGCGGTTAAAGCAGTAATTCACATTGATTCCATGAATGTTATTAAGGGCAATTGCGGCAGCAACCGCAAGGGGGATCCCCTTATATGCCGGTCCGAAAAGAACATCACCATCGATCGCATTTTCTTTAATGCAAGCAGCATAGAATTCACCTAATTTGGCTATTTGAGCACCTGTTTTATAATTGCCCGTGTTGACGAAATAGGGGGTCTTTCTACCGCTCTTGGCAGTAAAATCGCCAAAGGTCAACACATTGGAATCGCACATAAATTTAATAAACTCGGTTTTATAACTCATTTATAAATCCAACCTTCCTAATAATTTGAATTGAACATCTACATTTAATCTTACCATTTTTTCCGCTAGATTTCAATATCAGTCTTGCATGAAACGCGATAAAGTGTTAAAATAATAACACAACAATAGAAAGGATGTATTAAATGGCTGTACTTACTTGTAATATCCGGTCAAAAGCTCTTGATAATGATACTGGGCTTACCGTAATTCTACCTCAGGATAGGAGGGAATGCGGATTGCCGCCCCGACTCATTTACTTGCTCCATGGCATTGGCGGGAACAGTGCAACTTGGCTTGATAGGACAACGATATATAGCCTATCAATTAAATATAATGTCGCTATCGTTCTACCCGAAATTGGGCGGAGCTTCTGCTTTGATATGAAATACGGTCCGAACTACTACACTTACATAAGTGAGGAACTGCCCCAAATGTGCAAAACACTTTTTGGGCTTGATACATCCGCAGAAAATAGCTTTATCGCTGGTCTTTCAATGGGAGGATATTCAGCGCTCAAAGTTGCATTCGCTAATCCGGATAAATACGCTGGTTGCGCTGGGTTCTCATCTTCCGCCGATATTAAGGCTGTTGTACGTGATCAACCTATGGAGCTTGAGCCGTACATTATCGGCATATTAGGTCAAGAAATGAAAGTACCTAAGGAGGCGGATCTATTCTATTTAGCACAGAAGTATAAGGAGAATGACGATAATATTCTATCTAAAATCATGCTAACTTGCGGTACTGAGGACTTCCTCTATCAGCATAATATCGACTTTCACGGCGCCCTTAATAAGCTTAAAATCCCGCATGAATATCACGAATGGAGCGGCTCGCACACATGGGACTTCTGGGAAAAGTCCACTAAGATGGCATTCGAATACCTATTCGGCGATGAGAAATAAATAGGGGGCATATTATGAAAAAGACAATGTTACCTAAAAAAATTATTGACTTCCATGTGCATACATTCACTGATAGCATTGCACATCGTGCAATTTCTACCTTAGCCGACCGTTCGGGATATACTCATTATACTGATGGGACTAATNCCGATACCNTANAAAAGTTCAAAATCTGGGGCACGACACATGGAGTTGTCCTACCAATTGCCACAAAGGCGACGCAGCAACGCACTATCAATGACTGGGCGGCAGGAATTAATGAGGNTCATTTAATTCCATTTGGTAGCGTATATCCTTTCGCTNACAATTCGCTTGATGAGTTATCCTATATTTCTTCTCTCGGGCTAAAAGGCATCAAGCTTCATCCGGATTATCAGGATTTCTTCCTTGATGATGAACGACTTCTGCCCCTTTTNAAAAAATGCGCAGAGTTAGGCTTAATCGTTGTTCTTCATATGGGCTTTGATTGCTATTCGCCCGATGTTCGCCATGCCACCCCTACCGCTGCCGCAAAATTAATTGATAATGTACCGAATCTGAAGTTGGTGCTTGCACATCTTGGCGGNTTCCTGCANTGGGATGAGGTCGAAAACACCCTTNTCGGTAAAGAAGTATATCTCGATACTGCTTTCATTTACGATAATATATCACCTAAACAGGCGACACGTATTATAGTAAATCATGGCGCTGATAAAATCCTCCTCGCTAGCGATTGCCCGTGGCACANAACAATTGATGAACTGAATNTCATTATGTCCTTGCCAATTTCAATGGAGGATAAGGANAAAATCTGCTATAAAAACGCAGAAAAGCTATTAAATTTATAAAAATTAAGTCCACCTTTTTTATAATAAAAGGTGGACTTGCTATTATGTGCTAGAATCAAGCAACTTGCCTTTATCAGTAGCGCCCGATGCCGAATTCATGTAGTTTATAAGCTTTTTATCTTTATTGGAATTCTCAATACTCTCTTTAATTTTATCCATATCAGCCTGTACTGTTTTCCTAACGCTATCTTCTTTTTTGACTACTCTTTGCCATATCATTTTCATCTCATCGGCTTTTCTCTTTAATGCCAAAAGCTCATCGTGGAGCCTTTCGCCATCGGTATTCTCATATCTTATTATCATGTTGAGTAGGCGCTGCATTTGGCTTGGTTGCTTATTTACTAGATTGTCCCGTTGTTTTTTTAAGGTTTCAACTTGATTGACAACATCCTGCCTATCAAGTAATACCTGCTGAATTACTTCTAAATCGGCGGAAATCATATTATCAGTTAAATTCTCATACTTAGATAAAAGCTGAATAATCCCCTCCGTAACATCAATAATTGCGGAAAGGTCGGTTTGATTCATATTAATTTCCCCCATCAGTCCGCAAATGCACCATGCCTAAATATAATAGGCAAGGAGCATTCACAGAATAAATATTTTAATTACTAATTTGAGTAAATGTTTCTTTAAGCTCAGTAATCATCGGCAGAATTTCCATCAGAATTTCTTTGTCTTTCTTTAGATTAGCTTCTACTAACTGTGCGAAAAAATATTCATATAATGCAAGAAGATTGCTAGAAATCTCATACTCCATATCTAAAGATGTTTTTAGAGAATGGACAATACCTTGAATCTTAATAATTGATTTATTAGCAAGAGCGAAATTCTTGTTGTCGATATATATTCCAGCCTTTAGAATTTCTTTTTCTGCTTCAGTAAACATCTTAACAATTATCGCCATTGGTGATAATGCGTTAATCGACTGTTGCTGATTCTGCTGATATTGTTGATAAGCATTAGCCTGCATAATTAGTTACCTCCTATTGTGGGAACAAACTCATAATACTGGCACTCTGACTATTTAGCTGTCCCATCACTTTTTCTAAATGGGTGAATTGGCTCCAATACCTTGCTTGTTCTCTTTCATATCTATCTTCTAATGCTTGAATCAGATCTGCATAATCCTTAAGTTGGTCCGTCAATCTATTCTGTATTGATGTTATGCCGGTGGGAGCACCTGCAATTTGTATCAATGTTCCCTTAACTTCGCCCGTTGTCCTAACCGCAGAATCAAGCATGTTATTAACTTTTGCCGCAATTCCCTCTTCAGCATTGGTAAATAGCGACGTTACTTTTTCAAGATTAGTTTCAATAGCTGCATTTAACTTTTCTTCATCTATGATTAGCTTGCCGTTCTCCATCCAATCCTTAGATGTTGTTATTCCCATATCAGCAAGAGAAAATCCATCAACAGTGCTATAGAGCGCCGTCCTTATTGATGTGAGCATTGAAGATATAGATCTATCATTATATAGTAGTCCCTCTTGAGCCTTTGCTTCCCATTTCTCAATTTGGGAGTCTTTCATTATTTCCTTCTGTTCTTCTGTTAAAGGTGGATACTTCGCATCGGGCTTTTGTAATATTTGCGAATTAAGGTCAGCAATGAGAGTATTGTAGTCCTCTACAAATCCCTTTATAACCTCTGCCACGCTCGATGTATCTCTGCCGACTTCAAGGGCGATTTCACCCGCTCCAACAGCGGCATTAGTGATGCTCAATGTGATTCCGCCATATGTATAGCTGTTATTCGCACTCTCGATAGTTTCCCCATTAATAGTGAAAACTGCATTTGTACCATCTGTCGATACTGCCGTTGTTTCGTTACCACCGAATGACGTTGCTCCGAAAATCTCTTTTAGGGCATCGGCTGCGTCGCCAGTTGCACTGAATGAATTTATCGTTGTTTTACCGGTCGTATTGTCGATGTCGAAAATATCGCTAATTTTTGTTGATTCATCAATATTATAAATTTCGCCATTCACTGTAATACTACCGCTAGAAACGCCGTATATTTCACTGAATGTCTTATCAATAGATGAATTTGTGTCGCCATTTAGCATGCCTAATGATGATAGAACGGCATTGTCATCTTTCACCGTTATGCCTGCTCCTGTTGATGATAGAATTGACACGGTAGCATTGTTATCCTCATCAACTTTAATAGTTGCACGAACATTGCTATTGCCCGTCTTATCGGCAATCTGCATATTTATATCGGCAAGCATCTCCTCATAGGATGCGTATTCTCCAAGCTCGACCGCAACTTCGCCATGACCTGCTATATCAAGGGCAAAAGTCTTGCCATTATAATTATCTGCATCGAATGATGATATAAATTCATCATCAACCATTTCCCCATATGAGAAAGTCTGTCCATCAATTTTAGCAGAATTCAAACTCCTTGATGTTACTGTACAGTCAGAATCAGTGCCTATGCCCATCAATGACGATAGCAAATTGCCCGATGTTTGGCTAATCTCGATATTATTACCCGATCCCAGCTGCTTAGCGGTAATGGAGAACGTATTACTAACGGATGAAAACGACATCTGAACGCCGGCTTCACTCCTGTTAATCTTATTCATCACTTCTTGAATTGTATGGTCACCGCTGAAAGAGAATTCCTCACCGTTAATGGTGAATTCATATTTATCACCGACCAATTCGGTAGAAAAGCCGATTTGCGATAGCTTTGTACCAAGTGATACTTTATTGCTCGCCGTACCCGTTATTCCAATATCCCCTTCTACTGAAGATAGGTATATATCTGCCCCTCCCGTCGCAGCTAATTTCCCATTACTATCGACAGAAATTCTCGACGAACTCATTCCATCTATATTCGNTTTTCCNAATGCTTTATTAAGAGCATCATTGATGCTATCCCTAGCATTATCCCCACCGATGAANGAAATTTCTTTCTCCACCGTGCCAAGNTTGACTTTAACCTTATATTCCTGACCCTCTATGGTATTATCAAGATCTATCTTGATTCCATCGGTAACATTAGATGAAGATGTAATCTTCTGCGCCGTTGCAATGCTATTGACATTCAGGTGATATGTTCCCTCCAGTGCCGAATTCGCTACTGTTGCGGAAATAGCAGATGAATTTAGCTTTACCGAACGTGTATTGAAAAGCGATGTTGAGAGCAGGTTCGTTTTCGGCTTTAACATATCGAAATACTTACCCTTAAAATCGTTAATCTTAGTTATTACACTGCGGTATGCCTCTTGCTTCCATTTCAACGTCTGAACTTNACGATTCTGTGTATCAATACGCATTTTNGTACGTGCACTCATTGCTTCGACCAATGCTTCTGTATCTATGCCTGAATTAAGTCCACTTGTACGTAAAATCGTATTCTGCAATGATTTAATTGACATTATATCACCTTCCTGTTGTTTTATCTTTGTTGTCTAACATTTGCGATAATATATTTTTTGAGGGTGCTTTTATCGCTTCCTCGTTGAGCTTCTGGGCATCACGCAATTCATTCCTAATAATTTTTATATCACGGGGAGCGGATATCCCTAACTTCACTCTATCACCAGTGACTTCAAGCACTGTTACTTCTATGTTGTCTGAAATTATAATGCTCTCATCTATTTTTCTCGTTACAACTAACATCTATTTGCCCTCCACTTCTGAAAAGAGTGGGTACTTAAACGGATACGATTCATCAAGAATGATCTGCGCCCCTAGTAATTTCTCTGCGTTTATTATAATCGGACTCTTTAAGTTTATGGTAGTTTTCATATAATCATCGTAGATAACGGCAATTGATAAGAATCTCGCCTTAGATACATCATCAATTTTCAATAATGAAAGTGTATTTCTATCTAATTTGGGCTGAAAAGTATCAAATATCTTCTGCGGATCAAATACAATGAAGCATAGCTCGCAAGATTCAACTGATTGAAGCCACATCGGGAATTCATCTTCCCCATTTGGCGTTATTAATATGAATTTCTTCATATCTTCAAATGCAAATAGCCCATTCGGGAATGTGATTATATCTTTGGATTCTACCTCAATCTCGCCAAAATCCCTTGTGTTAACGGTATAGATTTTTCTGTCCTTATTTTCCATAATTCAACTTACCTTTCCCTTAAATCCGTTGCTCCGCATACCATAAATTAAACCCGTATGCTATCCTTTAATATCCATACTTGCCGGTTCCACATATTCCGGATCAGCGCTTGGTGGAACATAGAGCGGCCTGCCTATATATTCAATTTCAACACGTGGTTTTTCTTTAACAATAAATTCTATTTTAGCCGGTATAAACTCAAGTTCCGCCTTAGACTGCACATCCCAGTCAAACTCCAATTCGTCAACCGAATAGTTTATATTTAGTTTACCATCACTCCATGAAATGTCGGGGCCCGTGCTAGGAATGAACTCCATTACCGTATTAACCTGTCTTGCGATTTTCGCCCTAGATTTAGCTATCGATGCTGGGGTATTGCCCTTATGTATTTCAGCAAGTGCATGACCCTCTCTTACGACTCTAGCGGCGCCCTCGTAGGACAATTTAATTCCTTTTTCAGCACTCTCTTTTACTAGAGTACCCACAGTTTTCTGTCCAATACTTTCACGCATTTTAAATGAATCAATGCGTATCTGAACAGGTTCAGCTTCAATAGTTAGCCCGCCGGGATTCCGTTTCATTGTCGCTTTTGGCATATCGACTTTTTGCTCAAATGAGGCAGAACTTATTGAAATCTCTATTGATATTGGTATACTTGTAATTTGCAATACTGGCTCCATTATTATAACTCCTCACATAAAGCTAGTCTAAATTATCTTATATAATCGAATATTGATGGTGGTATCAGTGATGCCCCCATTTGAAGTGTCGCATTATATGCAAGCTGCAAGACTTCATAGTCAATTAGTTCAGCAGCCATATCTATTGATTCAGCGTCGTTCTGCTCCGATAATAAATTAAATCTATTTGCTTCGATCCTCTCAAGATTGAATTCGATATATTCACTTCTATTACCAATATCAGCAATTGATATAAGCAGCGCTGAATTTGCTTCATCTAATTTCGACGATAGTGAGAGTGCCTTATCTTTGTCCCCCGCCCTTAACGAATTGACAATTGATAATGTAAGCGAAACAACGTTCTTAGGATCGCCATCTTCGTCAACCCCGTATCCGGTAGCTTCAGCCCCATTGATTGAAAGCTTTAGCGCTGTTTGAGGATCAACCTCACCATCTGCGCCTATTTGCAACCCTAATCCGACATCAACATATATATCTTTTACGTGTGGAATATCCGATATATCTGCGACATCGTCAATCTTCACCCCGTTGAAGTATAGGACTTTTTCCCCGTCCTCATCCTCAATTTTAAATGGTGGCTCAGTATTATTCGTACCACCGAATAATTGACGACCAGCAAAATCCGTATTAAGCTGTTTTACCATCTCATCAGCGAAGTTAAAGATTTGATTTGCAATTATATCAACTTCATCTTGTGAGTTCGTACCATTTACGGCTTCTACTGTGGATTCCTTGACATTCTGCGTTAATTTGCTAAGACTCATTATAATAGTTTCCGACGCTGATAAAATACTATCCGCCGTCTTTAAATTCCTTTCATAGGAATTTAGTTTTTCTAGATTACGTCGCACATTCAGTGCTTTTGCTGCATTCACAGGATCTTCCGACGCTTTAGAAAACTTCCTTTTAGATAGGATTCTATTATTTATTTTGTTCATCTCGTTCATATTTGTATTAAGGTTTTTCAAATACTGACGAGTCATCATGCTTTGTGTTACTCTCATTTTATCCTCCTAATTATCTACCGACTAGACCCATTGAATTAATAATAGTATCAAGTGCTTCATCAAGTGTCGTCATCAGTCTTGAAGATGCGTTAAACCATTTTTGGAAGTTGAGCATATTAATCCCTTCTTCTTCTAACGATACGGCGCTAACAGCATCACGTGATGTTAGTATCGAATTCGTCATTGTGCCGGATGCTTCAAATTGACCAATTACAAATGATGTTTGCTGCCCTAGCCTATTTGTGTAGAACGATATGTATTCCTCAAGTGTTCCGTTAAAATCACCCTTAACTCCAAAGTCAAGTTTTTCTTCGAACACCTGACGCAAACGTAATAATTGCGCCGGATCAAGCGATCCTTCATCAGTAATGGGATCACGAGCTATCATGAGTGGATCATTCGACCAAGCTGACGATACCCTTATATTAGATGCTGTAATCGGCCCACCATCGGCGGAAACGAACATCGCCCTTGAAGATGTGAAATCTACATTGCCCGATGCATCAACGGCACCATTCGCCCTATTAAAGGCCTCAGAAAAGCTTGCAGCGAATTCATCTATAACGCTCTTATAATACGGTACGCCGTATTCACCGGATTGGCTATTCATTGCATATGGGCCATTACCATTGATCATTTCTACATAGCCTTTAATTGCGCCAGCCCCAAATATAGCAGGGCTTCCATCGGTAAAAGATAGAATCACTGCACCGGTCGATTGCTCATTTTTTAATGATAAATTGGTGGTTTTCTTACCGTCGACAACGGTAACGTCCGCCATTTCAACCTTAATTGAGCCATCGTCATTATTATATACTTTTATATCGCCATATGATGAAAGCTTATCCAGTAATAGATTCCTCTCATCTAGCAATTCGTTCGGCCCGTATGACGGATTAACCGCATTACCAAGACTCGTTTCACCGGTAGATATATATTCGTTGACGATTTGCTGATTGATAGATCCTAACTTATCGATAATTGCATTAACATCGCCAACTGCCGCCTCAAGCTCAAATACCGATTGGTCGTAAATTTGCGTTAACTTCTTATCATAATCGATTAGCATTTGAGCCACATTCCTAGCCGATGTTAGTGTAATATTTGCAATTTCGACTCTATCGGGTGCATCCGTAGCGAATGTCTTTAACTTATCTTCAAAATCTAGCAGGACATCGTGCAGTCCCTTATCTTCAAAGCTGCCAATCACATTCTCAATATCGACTAAAATATTAGATGTTGTTCGATGTTCTTCAGTTGATGAATTCAACTCCCTGTATCGCCTATCAAGGAATGGATCACGGATTTGCGCAACTCCGGGTGTGTGAACTCCCTGACCTGCTAATGCCGTGCGTGCAGCCGAATAACGCAGCCCACCCGATGGTGTTGCTATCGATACTAAATCGACTCTTTGGCGAGTATATCCCTCAGTTTTTACGTTGCCTAAATTATGCCCTACTATATCTAGTGATTTCTGCGATGCCATAATGGCCTTTCTAGCTGTTTCAAATCCTAAAAAAGTTGGTCTCAAATTCATTCCTCCTATATATCTTTAATTATCGATGAATTCCCGGTGGTGGTAATTTTCTTACCTTTACCTGTATATGCGGTAACTTCTTTATCACTATCTTGCCCCATCGATTTAAATTTTTCGTTTATAATTGTTTCGATGCCTTTATTTATCTTTTGAACTTCTAGAATTAGAGCTGCNAATTCTCTAGCATCTTCCTCTATCTTAGTCTTGAATTCATCGGGTGAATTCTCGGCAATTTTCTTATACGTCATACCTGTAAGTCCAAGATTATCGAATAGCTTTAATCTCTTATTCTCCAACGACTCACTCTGCATTACTAAAGCTTGTTCTGTGCTAATCGATGCGATTAAGCCGTCAACATCATCTTTGGTAATAAGGGTTAACTTGTTTTTCTCGAAATCCAACAATTCACGGTAATAGACAATATAATCATTCATGAAATCAATTACCAATTTGCACTGCCTAGCATCTAAATTCCCCATGAAATAACCTTCCTCCTGCCCAATATTAGGCTACACCTCAATATTTAGACCTATAATTTCTCTAGCAATACTTTCACTAGGTATAAAATATTTATCCGCATTAATTAAATTCTTCAATGCCTCGATTCGCTCTGGGGAGGCACCACTCATTACACTCTTTACCATCGGTGTTTTCACATTCTCTACAACATCTATTCTACTATTAGAAAAATCAATTTTATCGGTATTAACCGCTGAATCGTTACTTTTATCCGGTGTTTTAGCCCGCTTTTGCAAACTGCTGGCTTTATAAGCATTAACTATATTAGGAATATTCTTTATATTCATTGCCATCCTCCTTTTAGGTATAATAATATTCTGCTTACTATGTATATCGGCAAGTATTCTCAAAATGTTAGCATAATAAGAGAACTTTTCATTTATGTTTGTATGTAGATGCTTGATTCCTAGTTCCCAAAT
>JGI24707J26582_10002004_pt1 | contig 15654 bp, 17 predicted proteins | sample BioPla1DNA1_FD_26582 | JGI IMG/M metagenome (IMG submission 26582) | reverse complement strand
CTAACACCACTAACTGTGGCTTCACCAATTACTTCCGCCCCTAAATAGTTCCCTATCTCTAAAGTAGACATTTTTCTCATAGACCATGTTTCTCCTTCAACTCATTTAAGATATCATAAATATCACGTTTATCACGTGCNGTAGAATGATACCTTCCTAATAGTAATAATAAATGATGTGCTTCGGCCCAATCTTTCTCATCAAGTTTCTCCATTAAAACCTTTTCAATTTCAAGTACACTAGCCGATTCATCTGCCCATCCTAAACGCTTCGTTACGCGTGACACATGTGTATCAACTGCGATGGCTGGAATGCCAAATCCTTCTGATAGCACAACGTTGGCCGTCTTACGTCCCACACCAGGCAAAGACATTAAATCTTTTCGATTATTGGGAACCACACCATCAAATTCATCGACTAATTTCTTACTCGCTTCTACAATAAACTTTGCCTTATTTCTATATAAACCTAAAGTTTTTAAAATCATTTCCACATCCCTTAAATCCGCTTGGCTTAAACTCAATGGATCTGGATACTTTTCAAATAATTTAGGCGTTACTTTATTGACTGACACATCTGTTGCTTGTGCGGATAAAGTTACAGCGATTAGGAGTTCAAAAGTATTGGTATAATCCAATTCACTTTTCGGATTACCAAATTCATGTCTTAATATATTTAAAATCTCATCAACACTCAAAGCTGCATCCCCTTTTCTTTTCGATTATTCGCTAATATAGAGTTAATATATGGAAAAGAAACTTTTTGATAAACAATGGCCGTACGAAGTGCAGAAACAATTTCCTCTTGTGTATACTCCCTTAACCAACTATTCAATCGTTCCAACTCCATTTGACTTAAAGGTCTCGCAAGCTCACTCTCAAACACCTCAAAAATATTTTCATCCACATACTCATAACGAAGACCCTCTTCAAATAAATTTCCGATATCAAATTCAATTCGATCCTTCTCAGCTTTAATTTGAAGAATATTTTGTCTTACTAAATTATGTAAAATCGAATCAATTTTATCCATCGCAATATTAGTTCTATCTGAGAGGACCTTCGGATCAATCGCAATATTATTGACATTCAAATAATCAATCATTAATAAAACAACTATCTGATCAGTTGTTAAATCTAAGACTCCCAAATTTTCCAAAATCCAATCACGACGATTCACATACGGTTTATTCCACCACATTGTCTGATCCTCCAAACTCAAAAACCTTTTCTAAAGTCTCTACATCCAGAAAAACATAATGCACACTTTTCTCAAATGTGAATACAATTTGATCATCATAAACACCATAACCAACATCATATCCTAAGTCATCAAATTCTTCTAAGACACCCTCTTTTGAGATAAAATCCTGTTGTCCATATCGAGAAAAATCCTTATTAAACCAATACATCTTATCTTTGCTTCTTACCACATAATAAACTTCATCAAGTACGAAACGATCCAATAGTTCAACATCTTTTAACTTCATTTGTGTCGCAAAAGCCTCCACAAACAATTTATCTTCATGTTCTTTAACTCGTATTGGCCCAGCTATAAACCCAGCATGAAAAAGTAGTAATAAAATCAGAATTACTAACACCAATGAAAAATTCAATAAGACTCTTTTAAATTTAGTTTTCATATGTATATTTTACCATAATTTACTCAATACTCCCAACATTCTTAAGCACAATATTAACGCGCCCATCCGCACCCGTTTCCACTTCTAATACGGAATCTATATCAACTGAATCCAGCGGCAATACAACCTCAATTCCAAATTCAGTCTTAATCCGATGTTTCTTACGTGATGTCAAACGATTAACAGCTGATGAGTCAATAATATTTGGCAACAAAGTACTCTCAATAGTCTCATTGAGATAATCAATTTCCTCTTCTTCAAGTGAATCAAACACCTGTTCAACGATTCGTTTCGGTTCAATTTCTTCAAAAAGTTCCGCATCCGCCAACAGTATCTGATTAGACTTTAAACGATTTTCTAAAATATCATCATCCCTACGACTCGAAAACTCATCCACCACCGCATCAACAATCTCAAGACTCTTACGTGCATTAGGGATCGTTTTAAAATCCAAAATTGATTCCAGCTTCTCCTCAGAATCCTTATGCGTTTTAACAACTAAGTCCCCACTCCCTAAATCAAAACTAAAAGCCGTCTTAACATTACTAAAACGATCACTCAAAATACCCATACTATGTTTAATTTCATTCGTGCTATCATCATCAACAACCTTTAAATAACCACTCTTACCCATCACTTCAAACATTGCATACTCAAGACTTTCTTCCGTCTCAACCAGCGCAAAAATCAAATTACAAGAAGTATACGTGTGACTGGTCTCATAGGTGTCAAACCAAGCACGCGCAATNTCTTTTGAAACATTCATAAACTCAAAATCACGTGTNCCTANCANTCCATTCAAAAANCTATCCTCATTTACCAAACCAAACGATTTAGCACTAGACTTCTTAAACGCCACAAAAAACTTCAAAATATAATCATCTAACTCCACATTCTGACTCAAATTAATTTGACGATCACTAAGAATCACCGTCTCCAACTCATTATCAACTGAATGCACTACTACTTTTAATACTGACATATCTATCACCTGTTTCTATATTCTAACATATTATTATATTAATTTTATTTATAAAAAAAGTGTTGATAGACATTCTTTAATATCTACAAACACTTTTCTAGTTAATTAACTTATTAAGAGATATTTTTTTAAGTCGCCAATATATTGTTTTGAATATTTCACTATATAAAAAATATTTATACTATTTAAAGACGTATCAAAGACGCATCCAGATTTATTACTATTAACTCAAATCTTTAATCATTTTGAATGAGTTCAATATTTCATTAATAATTAGCTCGCGATTTAAGCTTGTAATATATTGAATATTTGGCTTTTTACCTTCAATAATATATGTCTTTCCTCTATTAGAATCATCTTGTGTATGGACTTGAAGATGTACTGATTTTGTTTGAAAAAGTTCAGGATTACTAACCCATAACACAGATACAGGATCATGGAGTGCAGAATCAAATTTAGCATAACTCAACATAATTTTATGGAGAAATTTCGCTAAGGGTGTTGATAAGATTTCAAATTTTTTTACATCTTCTTCTAAGAGATTCGCTTGTAGTGTTGAGTTTAAAGTTGCCATAACAATGGGAACATTACTATTTAAAACAACTTCACATGCTTCTGGATCTACAAAGACATTGAATTCAGCATAATCTGTTACATTACCTACACCAATTCCACCACCCATAATTGAAATCTCTTTAATTTTAGGTTTCAAATCTGGATATTCATTCAATAATGTTGCTATATTTGTGAGCGGACCTAAAGCAATGATTGTAATAGGTTCGCTACTTTCGTCTAATATTTCACTCATAAGTTCTACTGCGTTATTGTTAGTGTAGAAAGGATAATTATCACTTTCGAGTTGATCAGATAGATTTGCTAATCCATCTTCACCATGAACATTTGTAAAGACGTGATCTTTTACAAGTGGTTTCATAGCCCCTTTAGCAAGTGGAATAGTACTATTAAGTGAATTTAATAATAATTTAGCATTTCGTATTGTTCTATCGCCACTTACATTACCCATAACAGTCGTAATTGCTAAAATATCAAGACAAGGTTTAGTCACTGCCAAAACCAAAGCCAATGCATCATCTACACCTGGATCACAATCTATTATAACTTTTTTCATACTTACTCCTTAAGTAATATAACGATTTATTTAAATTCTGCTACACTCTTTCTAATTTTAATTTCAGGTTTCAAGATCACTTCCTTGACTTCATTTTGACCTTCTATTGCTTTTACTAAAATATCAACCGCATGATATGCCATATTCTCAATATTTTGATCTATAGAAGTTAATCCATATTTTACAAAATCATTGATATTTAGATTGTCATATCCAACGATAGACATGTCTTCAGGTACATTTAATCCCATTTCGAACAAACGCTTTTGAACACCAAATGCAATTAAATCATTGGCGCCGACTATAGCGGTGACCCCATTATTATAGAGTATTTCTGCATATTCATAACCAGTTTTTAATGTATAATCACCATATTTAATCAATGTTTCATCTAAATCTATTTTAGCCTCTTTTAAAGCTTCGAGATACCCTTGGTAACGATAATAACCTGTCATGGCATGGAATTTAGTAGAAATATGACCAATCCTCTTATGTCCTTTATCGATTAGATGTTTTGTTGCTAAATACCCGCCAAGTTTATTATTAAAGTAAACTTGATTTGCCTTAAAATCTTTTAAAATACGGTCAACTAAAACAAAAGGAATGTCTAAACTTGAGAGCACCTCTTTAATTTCCTGATCATCATTAAATGATTCTGACGAGAGAGCAATAATCATCCCATCCACATTTCTTTGTCTTAATGTTCGTATAATCATAGGATCAGTCTTATGTTTTTCAAAAGTATTCATCATAATTACAGCATAATTCTCTTCTCTTAACTGTTTTTCAATCTTTTTGGCTAAAGTTGAAAAGAAAGGGTTTTCAATATCAGGAATAATTAAACCAATAGTTTGTGATTTATTTGTTACTAAAGATTGTGCAGCTACGTTTGGGACATAATTTAATTTTTCTGATGCTCTCAACACTCTTTCTTTTGTTTTATGGGAAATTCTTTTTGTATCAGGATTATTTAACACTATTGATGCAGTTGCAATTGATACATTCGCTTCTTTGGCAACATCGGCTAATTTAACCGTCATCTATATCAACTCTTTCTAAATTGTTTTTTAAATATTAAATTTTTCTTTAATTTCACTTAAGCTCGGGATTGCCTCTTGAGCCCCTTCTCGAGTAACTGCGATGGAAGCTGCTTGATTCGCAAACTTAATTGCCTCAACTTCATTTTTACCTTGCGCTAATGCACTTACAAAAGCGCCATTAAAGCAATCCCCTGCTCCTACTGTATCAATGGCATTTACCTCAATTGCATCAATTAATTTCCGGGTTTTCCTATTAACAAAATATGCTCCTTTTTCACCTAGAGTTATGATTATATTTTTAATTCCTGCATTAAGAAGTGCATTAATTTTATCATCTTCAGAATCGAAAATTCCCAAGGATTTACTCATTATATCTAATTCCGTTTCATTAGGTGTAAAATAATCAATTTTCTTATATATTTCCGGATTTAAATCTGGCAATGCAGGTGCAGGATTCAGGATTACTTTCTTTCCAAAATGATGGGCTCGACTGATTGCGTACTCTATTGTATCCAGTGGAATTTCCATTTGTAATAAAATATAATCAGCGGTTTTAAAAGCATCATCATTCGCTTTAAGATATTCAATATCACAATCAAAGTTGGCACCGGGTACTACCACTATTGTGTTTTGACCTGTTTCATCAATTGTAATTAATGCAGTACCGGTAGGTTCATCCTTAGATATTGCCATCCTGTCACAATTAATACCAACACTTCTAAAATTTTCTTGAATCGCTTTTCCATGATCATCATCACCAACACAACCTAGAAAAGTAACGTCGGCTTCTAATTTTGCACAAGTTAAAGCTTGATTTGCACCCTTACCACCGTATGAATAGCGCATCGAATTTGCCATTAGTGTTTCACCAATCTTAGGGATTTTATGGGTCAACACATTTATGTCTACATTACTACTACCAACTACAAGTATTTTCATTATGTTCACCTAATACTTTAAAAGTAGTCTTTCAATTGTCTTCAAGAACTTAGTAGAATCAACATCAAGCATAACTAATGTATCACGTTTATCAAATTTAAAATCGCTTCTTAGATCACAAACTGTCTTTCCCATCGTAATCTCACCTTCGGTTTCAACATAGACTCCTGCACATTCACCACTGAAGATTTCAGGATACTCTAAATATAACACCGGACATACATCATGAAGACATATAGAATCAACAAAACCTAACGTGTTGTAGATTTTCATTATTCGATCTGTTGCTTCAAAGAAAAATTTTGAAACTGATGATTCTTTTTCTCTTAATTTTTTTAACTCTTTAACTTTTAAAACCGATTTTAAAGTGACATCTAATCCAAACATCACCTTGGGTATGTTTGATTTAAAGACTATTTCTGCAGCGTGTGGATCTGCATAAATATTAAATTCTGCTGCTGGTGTTTTATTACCACCTTCAATAGCCCCACCCATAATTAATATACGTTTAATATATGCTTCAATGTCTGGATATTTTGCAATTGCAGTTGCAATATTAGTTAATGGCCCCACTGCAACAATTTCAAGTTCTCCCTTGCTCGCCTTCGCAACCTCATATAATTTGTCCCATGCCTTTTCAGTTTCTATCTCAACTGGTGAATTTTTAATTTCAACATCTCCCAATCCATTTTCTCCATGAATGTTTGCTGCGAGGTTTTGATCATTATTAAGTGGTCGATCAGCACCTGCATAAACTTTTATATGTTCATTACCAGCAAGGTACGCAATATTTCGATTATTTTTGAATGTCTTTGATAATTCAACATTACCTGAGACGGAAGATATTCCCTTTATATCAATGCTTTCAAGCTGAAAAGCAACAAGCAATGCAATTGCATCATCAATCCCGCTATCAGTGTCTATCCAAATTGGTTTTCTCGCCATTATACTTTCACCTCTTTTTCTGAATAAAATTTGCATGTAGTAATTAATAAGTCTATGAATGCTTCTCGATCAATATTAACTGCTGCTTTAACATTCGGTGCTTTATTATTTAATCCATAATAGTCAGGAATCGTTGCACCTCGTGTATACCGACCTTTTAATTCTACCTCAACATAAAGTTCTTTAAACTCAAAAAGTTCGGGTTTAGCTATTGCTAAAACTGCACAGGGGTCATGTAATGTTGCACCTTTCCATCCTAGACTTGTTAAGTGTTTCATAAAGAAGTCAAGCCAGCCAGCCACAACATCACTTACTGGATTTCCAATTGCTCGTATTTTCTCAATTTCTTGCGGGTAACATAATGCTTTTTCGGTCACATCTAAGCCGCTCATATAAATTGGAATTCCTGACTTTAATACAATATCTAAAGCCTCAGGGTCGACGATTACGTTAAATTCAGCAGCACTCGACCAATTCCCACCACGTAAACCGCCACCCATGAAAGAAATACATCTAATTTTTTCCTTAAGTTCAGGATGTGAGAGAAGCAATGAAGCAACGTTAGTGGTTGGACCCGTAGCTATTATCGCAATAGGCTCATTACTATTTTCCAAGATGTTTGCCATTAATTCTGTTGCAGAAACAGATTCGATTTCTCTTTTTGGTTTTGGTAAAGGAGGACCATCTAAACCAGACTCTCCATGAAAATTTGGAGCCGTCACAAGGTTTCCCAACAATGGAACTTCTCTTCCTTTGGCAATAGGAACATCTAACCCAACTAATGATGCAAGTTTTTGAGCATTTAATGTTGTTTTATCCAAAGTCTGATTACCTGCAACTGTTGTCAATGCTTTAATATCTAATACATCTAATGCCGCTGCCATAACCCATGCAATTGCATCATCGTGCCCCGGATCACCGTCTAAAATAACTGGTATTTTTTTCATTCTATTACCTCCATAGTATTTTTGATTTCTTTATTTGTAACTTTTTCTTTTTTACGTGCATTTAAGGCAAAGATCGTAAGACCAATAATTGTTACAACATATGGTATAGGAGAAACTAGGTTAGAATCTACTCCAATTGCTGAAGCTTTAACAGCAAGTGCTTGTGCCGTACCAAATACCAGAGCTGATAACATCGATCCTAATGGTTCGCCTCCACCCATTGCCTGTGCAGCTAACGCTATAAACCCTCGTCCGGCTACCATATCTTGAGAAAAACCTCGTGCATAAGACATTGACATATATGCACCACCCAAACCAGAAAGTGCTCCAGCCAAAATCATAACTGTATACTGCATTTTAATCACACTGACACCAACAGATTTTGCAGCGTCTGGGTTTTCACCCACGGAGCGGATCTTTAAACCAAGCGGTGTTTTATAAAGTAATATCCAAACGAGATAAACTAGTAAAAACGCGGTGTATGTCAATAAAGAATGACCGGATAAGATATCTCCCAAAACTGGTATATTTTTTATTATTGGTATGTGAATATTGGGAACTTGAAGTTTTCCTGAAATTAAACTATTCGTTGAGGTCATTTGTGTACCTTCTGTCAATCCTGTTATAATACGAACCAGGAAAATTGTACCGCCTCCACCGATTAAATTTACTGCCGTTCCTGATAAAATTATATCCGTTTCCAAATTAAAAGAGAAAAACGCCATAACAACACTTACAATCATCCCCGTTAAAATCGCAGCCAATACGCCCATAATCCACGATCCTGAATAATAAGAAAATAACGATCCAAAAAGTGCAGACATCATCATTGTACCCTCAAGACCGATATTTGAAATGCCTCCCTTTTCTGATATTACAGCAGCTAAAGTTGCAAAAATTATCGGAGCTGTAATTCTTAAGATGGAAAAGAAGAAATCTGTATTAAATATAAAACTCATATTATTTTCCTCCTAATTCTGATGCCATTTCTTCCTCTGCACTCTTCACAACTAGACGTTGTCTATAACGAGACAGAAAATTATTCGCAGCAAAGAATAAGAATATAATTGCTTGGATAATATTTAGAAGTTGATTAGGCACGTTAGAATATGTAGACATCAGTTCGGTACCCTTACCTAAAAATGACATGAAAAATGCTGCAAAAGGTACGAATGCCGGATTATTATTTGCCAGAATTGCGACCGTAATGCCAGTCCAACCATAACCAGGAAGCGCCTTCCAATCATATGCATTATAACGTCCTAACATTTCAACTGCACCACCCATTCCTGCTAAAATACCACCAATAGCTTGTGCAAGGATAATATAAAATGCTACGTTTATACCTGAATATCTAGCAAATTCTTGGTTTTTTCCAATCATTCTAATATTATATCCCCACCGTGTACGATACATAAAAATTGTAACCAATATAACCGCAATCAACCCAATAATAAATCCAACGGATAATTTAGAACCACCGCCTACAAGTTGAGGTAAAGCTGCGTGTTTTTGAATTTGGTGAGTTACCAATTGACCTTTTGATCTATCTGCAACATAAGATGTTAAAACAAAATTAATTAAATACATAATTATATAGTTTAACATCAAGGAATTAACCATCTCGCTAATATTCAGTTTTGCCTTAAGTGTCGCAGGTATCAAAAGAACAAGCATCGCCGCTAATGATCCTAATAATATTGATACAATGGGTAAAATAATTGTTGGTAATGGCAAGTAGATTGCACTTAATGCAGCTATAAAAGCCCCCAACATAATTCCTCCTTCAGATCCCAAGTTAAATTGATTTGCTGAAAACATAACGGTTGTCGCTAGTCCTGTAAACATAATTGGAATCATGGATGCCAAAACATCTAAAAAGGCTTTTGAATTAAAGGTTCCATTTGCCTTTATAAAAGGTCTTACAAGAAGCGCCTCTAATGCTTCTGCTGTATCAGCCAACTTCTCAAGAAAGCCTGTACTAGTTGAACTGAAAAAAACTAGGAAAGTGGCTACAATAAGCGCTATCGCAATCGCCGCGAGAGAACGCACCACATTAAATAATAAACTGTTTCTTTTACTCATAACAAACCTCCTGAATTTTGGAATCTTCCTGACGATCTATCCCGAGCATGAAGCGCCCCATCTCATCATCCTCCAAACCCTTGGTATCTTCAAAATATGCAACAATTTCTCCGCCACTCATAATAATCAAACTATCAGACAATTCCATAACCTCATTCAAATCTGCTGAAATTAGTAATACTCCTGCCCCACTTCTTGAAAGTTCAATAAGTTTACTGCGAATAAACTCTGTGGCACCAACATCAATCCCTCTGGTAGGTTGGTCTGCAATAATTAATTCAGGATTACTGGAAAACTCTCTGGCAACAACCACTTTTTGAATATTTCCTCCAGAAAGCATACCTACATTTTGTTCTAAAGAACTGCAATTAATTAAGAAGTCATCAACCAATTGATTAACGTCTTTATTAATCTCACTCATATTAAACAAGGGGCCTTTATTGTACTTTGGATAATGAGATCTATCTGAAATTATATTTTCTTTTACCGAAGCATTTGCTGCAATGCCAAACAACATGCGGTCCTCTGGAACAAGTGAGATATTTCTACTTCTTAATTGGCCTTGAGATAAATTCAAAATCGACTCTCCCTTAAATTCGATCTCTCCACTATCGACCTCAATAAAATTAAATAAAGCATCTACAAGTTCTTTTTGTCCATTACCTTCAACCCCGGCTACACCAAGTATTTCTCCTTTTCGGAGAGAAAAAGATACATTTTTTAGCATCTGTTTATTCCATGCATTCACATAATTTAAGTTCCTGACTTTTAAAATAGTATCGGTTGGATTTGACTTTTCTTTTTCAATCCCTAAAACTACATCACGCCCAACCATTGCACGTGAAATACTTTCAGGAGTAGAATCCTTTGTTTCATAAATTCCCACCGATTTACCATCCTTTAGAATCGTCATTCGGTCGGTAATTTCCATAATTTCATTTAATTTATGTGAAATGAAGATAATGGTGAAGCCTTTTTCTTTTAAATTTTTTAATTCTATAAAAAGTTCTCTAGTTTCTTGAGTAGTTAAAACAGCCGTTGGTTCATCTAAAATTAAAATTTCTGCTCCTCTTACCAGAGCTTTAAGAATCTCTACTTTTTGTTTCATACCAACTGGAATATCTGCTACTTTTGCGAAAGGATCGACGGGTAAATTATACTTTCTAGAATAATCTTGTGTAATTTTAATCGCTTCTTTAAAATCGATGAACACCCCTTTTTTTCGAGGAACCATCCCTAATACAATATTTTCTGCAACTGTGAGACTAGGCACTAACATAAAATGTTGATGCACCATCCCCACACCTTTAGAAATTGCGTCATGTGGCGATGATAAATCTACCAAATCGCCGTTTACATAAATTTCTCCATGTGTGGGTTTTTCCATCCCAAACAATATTTTCATCAAAGTCGATTTTCCAGCCCCATTTTCACCCATCAAGGCATGAATTTCTCCTTTTTTCACTCTAAAATTAACATCCCTGTTCGCGACAACTCCATTGGGATATATTTTTGTTACATCTATCATTTCAATGGCTAATTGTTCTGACATATAAAATCTCCTTACTTTAAGTTTTTAGAAAATATGGAGACCATAAGGCCTCCATATCACATCATTTTTATATTTACCATTAATTATGGTCTAACTGCTTCACGCACTTTAGCAATGTCGACTGCATCTGATCCGATTGCAGATGAAACTTCGATACTTCCCTCTTTTATACCATCAATTGCCTCGAGTACTAAGCTCTTAATATCCTCTGGTACAACTGAATCAAAGTTCTTATCAGTCACCAAACCAACACCACCATCTGTGAGCCCCAATGATACTTCCTTACCCCAATACTCACGACCTGCATCAAGCTCATCGAATACCCAAATTAATGAGTTACCAATATTTTTAAGGCCTGAAGTTAATGTTATTGCCGAAAGTTCAGCTTCAAATGTTAATTCTTGATCTGAATCAACTCCGATAAACCATGCTTCATTATTCTCTAAAATAGCTTCTGCTGCTCCGTTTCCAGCATTACCTGCAACACCCCAAATAATGTCTACATTATGATCATTCATCATTGATAAGGCAAACTCTTTAGCTTTTGCGGTATCAACATAATCGTTGGTATAACGAATGTCAACTTTAATATCTGGATTAGACAACTGGGCTCCCTCAATATATCCAATTAGAAAGTCATTAATAACTGGAGAGTCGACGCCTCCAACAAATCCAATAACCGGATCTTCATTAATCTTATCAATAGAAGTCTCAGTCGTAACTGCACCTGCCAATACACCAACAACATATCCTAATTCATTTTGTTTATACATCAGATTTAATACATTATCATTGTCACCAACATATGTATTGTCATCAAAAATAATATATTTTTGATCTGGATATTCGGTTGCGACCTCTTTTAAGAAATCAGGCATTTGGAATGTTCCAACCACAATATAGTCATATTCTTCTGATTCACTTACTTCATAAAGAGTAGACAACCATGTTGGTTTATCCTTATCCTCTCCACCCATCTCAATTGTTCTAAGCTTGATTCGCCCATCTGTCTCAAGTTTTATTAAACCTTCATATGCAGAATCAAAGAAAGATTTATCTCCAAGATTACCATTGATTAGATAGGCAACATTGTAAACATCATCATCTTCTGTTCCACCATTTGGTTTTTTATTAGAACACGCAACTAACGTAAGCNCTAACAACAAAATAATCATTGTCTTAAATAAACGTTTCATATTTCCTCCTTTACGCTATGTAAGCGTTTAACTAAATTATAGAATAATGTTTTAAAATTATCAACTATTTATTGTAAAATCATTTGACAACATAATAAAAAGAGCATATTCTTATGCTGTAAGGAGGATGTAATTATGAAACAAGCTCATATACTATTAGACAAAACTATCAACGCAAAATATGCAATTTTACCAGGTGATCCCGCTCGATTGGATCACATAAAAAAATATCTCGATAATCCAAAGGAGCTCAGTTCCAACCGAGAATACCGAAGTTTACTAGGAACCTATAAAGGCGTTACTATACTTTCCATTTCAACGGGTATTGGTGGACCATCAACCGCTATTGCGATTGAAGAACTGTATAATATTGGGGTTGATACAATGATTCGAATAGGATCTTGTGGAGCACTTCAAAATGATATTGAAATTGGTGAATTAATTCTTGCAGAAGGTGCCATACGACACGAGGGAACCTCAAAAAAATACATAGAATCAATTTATCCGGCAACCCCTGATTTTGAACTATTCAAAGTTATCAAAGAAACATGTGAATCCCTAAAATACCACCACCAAACAGGACTTGTATTAACACATGATAGTTTTTATTCAGAAGATCACAATAGTTTAGAAAAAAAATGGTCGTATTATGGCGCACTGGGTGCTGATTTAGAAACATCAACGCTATTAACAATTGCAAGAATAAAAAAAATAAGAGCAGCCTCAATTTTAAATAACGTAGTTTTATATGGACAAGATACATCTGAATCAATCTCATCTTTTGTTGATGGAGCATCTTCCGCCATTGAAGGAGAAAAAAGAGAAATACTTGTGGCTCTAGAAGCATGCTATAGAATGGAGCAACAACGATGAAAAAAATTCTATATGTTGATTGCTGTATTAGAAAAGAATCAAGAACCCAAACGCTTGCTCAAAACCTCTTAAAAACAGTTAATAAAGATATAGAAGTGGTTCATCTCAAACTAACTAATCTTGATTTAAAACCACTTATCAATGAAAGATTTAAACAACGCGAAGAACTCCTCGCTGAAGAAAATCTCACTCATCAGCAATTTAAATATGCACACCAATTTGCAAAAGCTGATCATATTATTATTGCAGCACCTTTTTGGGACTTAAGCTTTCCTTCACTTCTCAAAATATATATTGAAAATTGTGCTGTGGATGGTATTACCTTCAAATCTACAGATAAAGGACTCCAAGGACTTTGTACAGCAAACAACCTTATCTACCTTACAACACGAGGTGGTTTTTATCAGGGTAAACCAGAAGATCAAGCTACTCCCTATCTTAAACACATTTGTACTTTCTTCGGAATAAAAAACTTCTATTCAATTGCAGCCGATGGAATGGATATCGTCGGTCATGACGCGAAAACAACACTTGAAATTGCTCAAAAAGATGCTGAAAAACTAGGTAAAAAGCTTTTCAAATAAAAAAGAAATATTTCATGTCAATACCGTAAATATTGATCTTGTTTTCATTAAATTCAAGGTTTTATTTTCCGATATAGAGATAAGTTCTTGATTGTTTTTGAATTTTACAACAATTCGTTATCTAGATATCCATAAAGTTTCAATTAACAAATGATTAAATCAACTTTTTTTGTTAACAAAAAAGCTTATGGGTAGTGTCAATAATTATGTGTAAACTTCTTTAGATTAATTACAACAATTGTTGTTTGTTAGTTCTTTTTATATCGATCATTAAATAATTCATTGAGTTCCATTGTCACTTCTCCAAAGCCTATATGAACTCTTGTGCCTAGTCTTGCATTATAGTCTAAAAAATAATTACATACAAAACGCTCAAGGGATTCTTCGTTTGGAAACTGTTCTTTTTTCTTAGTTTGTCTTTTGAGTTGTTTGTTTAAGCCTTCTACTAAATTAGTTGTGTATATGCTTCTTCTAATTTGCATTGGGTATTTATAAAATGAAAATAGGCTTTCATTAGTTTCTAGAAGCTTGATAACTTTAGGGTATTTTTTACCTATTGTATCTTTCAAATTATTAAATTCAGAATTCGCTGATTCTAAATTTTGAGATTGATATAAAGGTTTTACAGCATTCATAATTTCTTTTCTGTCTGTCGCTCTTACAAGTTTAGCGATATTTCTTTGAATATGAACCCAACATGTTTGATGGTCAGCTTTAGGGTAGACTTTGAGACATGCTTCTTTGATACCAGTTAACCCATCAGAGATTATAATCAACACCTCCTCAAGTCCGCGCTCGTAAAGATCTTGTAACATATCTGTATAGTTAGAGGCTGCTTCATGAGGATATAATCTATAATCTAACACGTCTTTATGTCCTTCTTCCGTGATACCTATAATGATATGTAAAGCTTCTCGGGCTACGGTATCACGTCTTACATTAAGCATTGTAGCATCACAGTATAAAGCCACATAACGTTTATTAAATTTCCTGTTGTGAAAAGCATCAACATTAACTTCTACTGATTTTGTGATACTAGAAATTGTCTGTTTAGTATAAGCGTGGCCATACATTTTTCGATAAGATCGGCGATTTCCGATGTAGTGACACCACGTGAATATAGCTGTAAAACAGTGGTTTCTAAGGAATCCGTTCTACGATTATAAGCAGGAACAGTCTGTTGTTTAAACTCGCCATTTCTATCACGAGGCATTTTGATACTAATCTCGCCATATTTAGTGAGTAGCTTTCTTGAATAAAAGCCATTTCTAGAGTTGCCAGAGTTATACACAATAACATCGTGTTTTTCATAATCCAAGAAAATGGTTAATTCGTTTAAAAGTAATTGATTTACAACTTCTTCTATTTCTAAACGAATAATTTCTTCAATTGATATACCTTGTGATAGTGACTTAAAAATTTCTGTGTTAAAATTAGACTTGAGAGCTTCTCCTTTAGATTTAGTGTCGTAACTTAATTCTAAATGAAAGGCTCTCTTTTTACTAGCCTGAGTTTACACAACATATTTTACACTATGCAAAGACAAGGGACAGATCCTATACTTTAACTAGAAGACTGTCCGAAAATTTATAAAAAGAAACGAAGTTTAATTAACTTCGTTTTAAATATGTCGATACTAATATATCTAGAAAAATTCCTTATTGAGATCAATCCTGTTTATTTAAAAAACTTGCCATGAGGACACCACTTACAAGTGATCCTAAGATAATGTAGATTAGA
>JGI24707J26582_10002002_pt1 | contig 15660 bp, 9 predicted proteins | sample BioPla1DNA1_FD_26582 | JGI IMG/M metagenome (IMG submission 26582) | reverse complement strand
CCATGAATTCTGAGATATTCCTTATTATCCTTGTTATTGCTCCACAAGAAAGGATTTAATAAAGATCTTGCGTATAAATTTTCAAAATAGTAGCGATCTGTNAATGTAGTAGTATGATCTGAATTTATTACCTTCCCACCGGCCTCACTGGAAAAGTAATCAAAGGCTTCCTTTTCCAACGATACAGCCAATGCTTCCCAGAACATTGTATATTCGTCGGAATCAAAGGTTACCTTCGTACTCTCAACTACATGAAACAATTCATGAGTTACTGTAAGGATAAGGCTCGAAGTTTCCACAGTTCCTTGTTCTGTCGCGGAACGGGGCATTTTTTCATGTCCGGCATTAATATGGATGAAGGGATAATATGTATACAGGTTCATACTGATTCCCAAGGATTCTTTTCCATGACCCTCGGGCCATTTGTCCAATACAACCACATCAACATCGTATCCCGGTGTGTTAAAGCTTCTGAAACCAAAAAGATATTTATCAGCTATCTCCAGCGCATTTGCAGTCTGAACCACCTCAGCAGGCCAGTGGTTCTTTTTGCTGAAATCCACATCCTTCATTTTACGGGCAATTTCGGCATATTCCGGGTCACTGTATAGGGCTTTTAATTTGTCGTCCAGGTATCCCTTCATCTCGTAACCGCTTTTAAATTTTCTGGTAGCATCAAGAGCAGCAGAATTGAGAGATCCATCGGGGTTAAGGTTATATTTTTTCATAATGGGGGTTATTTCTTCGTAGTATTGTTTCATTTCAGCCGATAATAATGTCTCAGGCCAGTATACATCATATGAAGCATAGTTACCCTTATAGACAATATGATGAAAGTTTATACCCTTATCCCCATAAAGTTTATCCAGACCTTCATGGCCGCGTTCAATAAGATGCATTACTGTGGTCCCGGCTGCCAGGCCAATTATCACCGCACAGATAATTGAGTTTTGCCTGGTTTGACAAGATAATACTGAACCGTTTACATTGGAAGGAAGAAATGAAACAGAACCATCATCTCCGATTCTGAGAGCATAGGTGAATTCCCAGAACACCTCGTCTATACCAAGTTTCGAAAGATCCATATCTACATTGATCAATTCCGGCATCCGTTCATCAGAACCAATTCCGCCATCGATCTTATATCCGCCCAGTACGAACCAGTCAGCATTGACATACTTTTCGGTAATATCCATTATTTTATCTTCGTTTATTTTTTCGGCTGTAAATTCCCGGTCCTTATCAAGAGCATTTTCAGGAGCAGAGATGGTTATGCCGTCAGCAGGTGTGACCTTAAAGGCCTTTGTTCCTGAAACAGGCATTGGGGCAGGATTGGTGCCGGGGTCGGATGAAAGATAATCAGCCATCCATTCCTCAGACAATACTGAGATATCTTCATTACTTTCAGGACTGGTTTCTGAGCCGTTGGTTCCTTTATTGTTTTTACCATTATCTTTTTCGGCTCCGATAATTTTATCGTTATCTATCCACTGCCATATATATCCCGGCTTCCAAAGTCCGACAATAAGGGCAATTATCAGTACAACTGCAACCCCGGAATAGATAAGAGATCTTTTTGATTTTGAAACAGGGCGGGCTGTATTGATCTGCTGTTTTTGAATCACGGCAGCAGTCGGCATTGGCCGCCCGCAGGACATGCAATAAAATGTATCGGGATAGTTAAAAGCACCGCAGCTGGGGCAAGCTATCGACTGCGTTTGCATAGATGGAACTGTTTGTGGAACGGGCCTGCCGCAATTTGTGCAATTGATGCTGCCTTCAGGAACATTCCCTCCGCATCCGGGGCATGAAAACCCGGGAGTTGATTTAATGATTTGTTTGTTTGCAGTTCCGCATTTGCCGCAAAATTCACTACCCGGTTTCAGTTTATTATTACAGTTTATACATCTAGCCATGCTAACCTCCTCATTTAGAGAAAATGAATTCTTATGTTGTTCTGAGCGCTCCTTGTCATTCTGAGCGGAGTCGAAGAATCTTTTTTGTTAACACGCAAGATGCTTCGCCTCCGCTAACTCACCACTCAGGATAACGGTGTGGGCACTCTGAAGAAGTAAAGAATATGTAAAATAATACTGCTTAACTTAATTATAAAAGCATTAACAATGTGTTTGGGATTTATGACATAAGAAATCATTGACAAATTAATAAAAGTGTCATTGCCAATTATAATTGAGATAACAAATAAGGTATGATAATCTGATTAAAGGATTACATTAATATTTATATGTCACGAGGAGGTAACGGGATGAAGACCTTTGATATTATTGTTATTGGAAGTGGTGCAGGGCTTATGGTTATAGAAGCGGCTCTTTCTGCCGGAATGTCCTGTGCGATAATTGAGAAGTCCAAATTTGGCGGAACATGCCTTACAAAAGGTTGCATTCCGTCAAAAATGCTTGTTTACCCTGCGGATTTAGTTCGTGAGTCTGAAAAAGCGGACCGGGTTGGTATTAGATTTAATAAACCTGTAGTTGATTGGGATAAGATTTCAAAACGGATGTGGCAACAGATAAATCATAGTATTCAGATGGAAAAGAGCCTTAAACGGGTCGAAAATTTACAGGTATATAAGGGAATTGCTGAGTTTACAGGTAAAAAGACTTTGCGTGTTAAGTATGAAGACAATAGTTTTTCAGAGGAAATTCAAAGTGACCTTATTATTATAGCGACCGGTGCAGAATCATTTATTCCTCCCATAAAGGATATTGAGCAGACGGGCTATATTACTTCCGAAAGCTTTTTTGGAGATAAGTTTCCTGAAAAACCATGGCAAAGCTTGATTATAGTAGGCGGTGGTGCTATAGGAGCCGAGTTTGCTCATATTTTTTCTGCGTTTGGCACAAAGGTTACCATTGTTGAAATGAGGCCACGTATTCTGACTGCCGAAGAAGAGGAAATAAGTAATGTTGTTACAGCTGAGTTTGAAAACAACGGAATTACCGTTCTGACTAACAGCAAGGTTATTGATTCGGGAATAAAGGGCGAATTAAAAATATTGACTCTGGAAGATGCTGAAACGGGAGAAATAAAAGTTGTTGAAGCCGATGAAATATTCATAGCTTCAGGAGTTCGATCTAACACTGATACATTGAAGATTAACAACACAGATGTTGAAACCGATGAAAAGGGATGGATAAAAACAAATGAATATTTAGAAACCACCCAGAAAGGAATATATGCAATCGGTGATATAAACGGAAAATATCAGTTCAGACACAAGGCAAATTATGAAGCGGAAATTCTTATACGAAATTTATTTACCTACGAAGAAAAAAGAAAAGCCGTATATAATGCTGTCCCCTGGGCTATATTCACATGGCCGCAAGTGGCTCATGTCGGTATGACCGAGGAAGAAGTAGAGGCTTCAGGACAGAGATATTGGATTGGTAGGAATTATTATTCTCAAATTGCCGGCGGTATAGCTTTAGGTATAACCAGAGACTCGAGCGATAATGGTTTTGTCAAAATTATCGTAGGCGAGGGCGATACCATACTCGGCGTGCATATAGTTGGGCCTCATGCGCCAATTCTTTTGCAACCGTTTGTATATCTTATGAATGCAAACCACAAATGTGAAAGAAAGCGGGGGAGTGGAAATGATAAGCTGATATATCCACCACTTGGAAGCTTCACACCTATTAATGATTCCATGGTGATTCATCCGTCACTCAATGAGCTTACAGCCTGGGTTATTGATAATATTGACTGGCACGATGAGGGTTAGTATATTAAATTGCTAGGGGACAAAGGCAAAATCTTGTCCTTCAGGGAATTAAGAATTAACTTATTATTCCAAGTTTATGCTTCCATATTAGAATACGCAGGACAGATTCGTTTAGCCTCTCTTCAGAAATTAACCCCTCATTTACCGCGTTAATAACGGCGGGGATCTGTTCCTCAAAATTTGTGCAACAAATAAGGTCATTGCCGGCAAGGACTGCAAGAACAGCGGCTTCACTGTCCCCGGTATAATTTTGAATGGCCTTCATATACAAATCGTCGGTCATGATGACACCGTCAAAATTAAGGTCTTCACGCAAAATTTGATTGACCTTGGAAGATAAAGAAGCAGGATAATTTTCGTCCATGGAATTGACAATATTATGAGAAACCAGAACGGCGCCGGCTCCTGCATAGATTCCTGAAATGAATGGCAAGAAGTCACTTGTAACAAATGTTTCGTAATCCCTGTTATCATATGCAATACCCGTATGGGTATCCAGGTTGTTCCCATAACCGGGAAAATGCTTCAACACACTGCCAATACGCTGTTTGTTCATGGTTGTGACAACCTTTTCAACGTATTCTGAGGTTAAAACAGCATCTTTCCCGAAAGATCTGGGATAAATATAATCAGTACTGTCTGTTGATACGTCGCATACAGGAGCCAGATTCAGATTAATACCCAATGATTTTAGAAAAGTTGCTTTTTCAATAGTGTCATTGATAATAAGTTCAAATCCGCCCTGATTGTATAAATCCCGGGGGGACATAAAGGGTTCGCTCCTGAATTGTTTATGCAGGCTTATGCGATTAACATTTCCACCTTCTTCATCAACCCCGATTAAAAGCGGTATTTTGACGGCATCTTGAAAGCTGTTTATTCTTGCTTTTATTAAGTCTATGGAGCTATCCCTGAAATCCCTGGAAAAAAGAATATATCCTCCGATGTTGTATTGCGCAGCCTTTTTTGCGGCATCCTGCTGAGGACAACGCACAATAAACATTTGTCCTACTTTTTCGTCTATACTCATCTTACTTAGTAGCTCCTGACTTCTCTCCGAAACCTTAGAACTCGGGCCAGGCTTTGAACCAGGAATTTGAGTCGGAATGGGGGTAATATTTGGAGACCCAATAGGGGGAGCAGGTATTGGTGTATTTATTACTCCGCTAATTTCCTTGTCAGGTTCAGGAATAATTGAAGTGGGAGTAGGGTTAGGAGTATCGTGATTATTGCCGCTTATTAATCCGGTGCATGCCGATATAAGCATACATATAAAAACTATTGATATTATAAAAAGATTGATTTTTTCCTTCATTATTCTCCTGTAAAACTGCTTTTATGCTGCTTTTTCTCTTTTTAGTTTACCATAGTAATTATGATATTTATATACTATCCAAGCTAGAAATGCATATACGAATCCGACAATATTTTATGGCACATAATGTAAATTATATAAAAATATAATATTTTATTAATTTGTAGACAATGAGAGAAAAGTATAGTAATATATGTAATAACAAACAGTGTAAATTATGGCATAAGGTGGTGGATTATGTCACGAATTAGGTTAGTTGTTGCTGATAAAGATTGTGAATTCCTTGAAAAATTTAGTACATATCTTCAAAAGAATAAAGCATACGCTTTTTGTCTGGAATTATTCTCTGACAAAAATAAACTTACCCAATGGTTAAGCAGTAATAAAACGGCTGATTTGATTGTCATATCATCTTCCTTGTACAACGACTTAGCGGAAAGGCCTGAGAATATGAACGTCTTTCTTTTAAGAGATTGTGCAGAAAGCTTGGTGCCTAAAAGCATTAACAGTATCAATAAATACAGTCCGGCAGATCATATTATGAAGGAAATCTTATCCTTATGTGCTGATTACATTCCGAGAGATATCAATAATGACAGCGAAAATGGGCATATAAACCTTGTATTATATGCGGACGGTAGTGATGCTTTAAATCCTTTGGCACAAGGGCTTGCATATATCAACGCTTCCAAGGGTAAAAAAGTTTTTTATATGAGTCTGGATGAGCTTTCAAATACGGATTGCTATTTAAAAGGTAATAATACCAGGGGATTGAGTGAGATGCTATATTATACCAAATCACACAAAGAAAACTTGTCCCTTAAAGCCGAAGTTTGTACTTCTTGTGATGCTCAAACGGGTATTCTTTTTATGAAAGGTCACAATAATCCCGAGGATGTAAAGAATCTTAATGAGAAAGAATTATCAACTCTAATCAATGCGGTACAAAGAAGTTTACCCTATGAAGAGATAATAATTTCCAGAGCTTTTATAGCAGACCAAATTACAATATCACTTTTAAATAAAGCGGACAGAGTATATATATCAGCTTTAAACTATCCCCCATCTATAGAGAGACTAAAAAGAACCGGGAATATTATTAGCAACTACGAAGATAAAAAAGGATATAAAGTTAAAGAAAAGGTTATTTTTTGTATAAGTTCGGTATTCCATAATCAGATACCGGTTAACATTGATATGCCGGGTTTTGCCATATCTAATTTGCCATATCCGGACAATATAGATTCAAATTTTTTTCCACCTTCAGATGTATACCTTGCAACGCTTGAAGAAGTTTTTAATAAAATCTGGGGGTAAATCAATGGCCAATATTCAAGAAATAATAAAAGAAATAAGAAAAGAGGTTTCTTTAAGCTCTGATTCCTCACTGGATTATAATGCGGAAGAGTTTGACAGTAAGCTATTGGAACAAATAGAAGGTATATGCTTTTCAAGAGGTTTAACTAAAACTTATAGTGTTGTTGAAATCAAACACATAGTAGATACCTTATTTAATCAAATGCGGAGACATGATGTTATTGAGCCTCTTATAAAAGACCGAAGTATTAATGAAATCATGATAAATGGCCCCAAACAGGTATTTATTGAAAAAAACGGGATGATTCTGGAGACTGATGTCTCCTTTGAAAATAAGGAGAGGTTGGAGGACTTGATACAGAACATGGTGGCACGGGTAAACCGCAGTGTTAATGAGGCAGATCCTATTGTTGACGCAAGATTGGAGGATGGGTCAAGAGTGAATGTGGTATTACCTCCTATTGCGTTAAACGGTCCTCTGGTGACAATACGAAAATTTCCTGATAAACCTATGGGTATAGAGGATTTAATCCGATATGAGTCCATAAGCAAAGAGGCAGCTACGTTTCTGGAAAAACTGGTTAAAGCTAAATACAATATCTTTATATGTGGAGGTACCGGATCAGGTAAAACCTCATTTTTAAATGCCCTGTCTTCACTTATACCAAAGGATGAAAGAATAGTGACTATTGAGGATTCGGCAGAGCTTCAGCTCTTATCAATCAAAAATATTGCCAGGCTTGAAACCCGCAACGCAAATACCGAGGGAAAGGGAGAGATAAACATGAAAGTGTTGATTAAGACTTCCCTGCGTATGAGACCGGAGCGGATTATAGTTGGTGAGGTGCGTGGAGAAGAAGCATTGGACATGCTTCAGGCTATGAATACAGGACATGACGGATCAATGTCTACAGGCCATGCCAACTCAACTCTGGATATGCTTTCACGTCTGGAAACCATGGTTCTGATGGCAGCTCCTTTGCCTCTTGAAGCAATCAAGAAACAGATTGCTTCTGCTCTGGATATTATTATTTTTCTTTCCAGACTGAGGGACCATACCAGAAGAGTACTGGAGATTACCGAGGTTGCAGGTTATGAAGACGGAGAGATATTACTGAATCCCCTTTATGTATTTGAGGAGACAGGCGAAGGCAAAAACGGAAAAATAGAAGGATGCTTAAAGCGAACAAATAATTACTTGATAAATAAAAACAAAGCAAAGCAAAGGGGGGTTGAACTTGAATAATAAGATTATGCCGCCTCAATATGATTATTATGAAATGAAACCTGAGGAACTGATAATCACATTGATTCTGGCCATGGGCGCATGTTTCGCGGTAGGACTTATCTTCTATGAAAAATTAATTATGGCTGCATTTTTGTCCCTGACAGGAATTCTTTATATTCCATTTCATAAGAAAGAACAGTTGCGTAAGAAAAAAGAAGTGTTAACAATTCAATTTAAAGATACCCTTTATTTTCTGTCTGTTTCGTTATCAGCCGGAAAATCAATAGAAACTGCCATATCAGATACATACAAGGCCATGCTTGGCATATATCCCGATAAGGACTGCGATATTATTAAAGAGCTTGAAATAATAAATCAAAAGATTCTTATGAATGAATCAATCGAAAAGATTTTTTATGATTTTGCTCAACGAAGCAAAATTGAAGATATAAAAAGTTTTGCCGATGTAATCATGATCTCTAAACGTGCCGGAGGAAATCTGATTGAAGTAATAAAAAACACATCAGACACAATAAGAGAAAAAGTAGAAATACAAAATGAAATCGAGAATCTTATCGCCGGAAAGAAGTTTGAGCAAAAGGTAATGAGTGTTGTACCCTTTGGATTGGTGCTTTTTCTTAAGAGCTCAGGTTCAGGCTTTTTAGACCCGCTTATGACAACAACCTTCGGGCATATTATTATGACAGTTGCTTTAATAATGATTATATTTGGTTTGATAATATCACAAAGGATTATGAGGATAGAGGTGTAAGATGGTAATTATCTGCTTGGTCGTGGTGACTGTTGTCGTACTTGTCTACGGTGTTTTTCAGTGCCTGTCATATAGAAAATATTATGATTTTTTCGCGCCCCTTGACAATAAAACATACTCCTATAAAAAATTTCTTCCCGGATGTCTTGGTATCGTTGAAATGCTTAAGCTTTCCGGAGCGGGAAGATACCGGACCAAATTGAATCAGAAACTTGTAATGCTCTATGGAAGCCGCAATATATCATATTATACAAAGGTTCATTGGTCTGTAAAAATATTATATTTATTTTTGGGTGTGATATTAGGATCACTGTTTTGCATTCTTGATGCATCAGACTATCTGATGCTGCTGGTTATTCCCCTTTCAGGCATAGGCTTGTTTTTTCTCGTTGATTATAATCTGGATAATCAGTATAAAGAACGGAAGTTCAAACTTGAAAGAGACTTTCCCAACTTTATCAGTAAGCTTATATTATTGGTCAATGCAGGGCTAAATATCAGGCAAGCCATCGAGCGGATTGTGGCGGACAGCAATAAAACAGACCCTCTTTACAAGGAACTGCAGACGGTAATATCGGACATTAAGGCAGGAGAGCTTGAATATGAAGCGTATATGGATTTTTCTGAACGATGCAAAATAAAACAAATAACAAACTTTGTAAGCATCATTCAGCAAAACATGAAGCTTGGCGGAAATCAAATGCTTTTTGAGCTAAAAAGAATGGGTACAGAATGCTGGGAAATGCGGAAAAATACAGCAAAGCAATTGGGGGAAAAAGCATCTTCAAAGCTAATGATACCCCTTTCTATCATGTTTCTGGCGATTATTCTTATTTGCGTAGCGCCGGTAATTCTGGAGTTTAGGAGTGCTTTTTAAATGAAAACTGTATTAAGGCCATCAATAAGGGGGCACTCAACATTGGAATATGCCGTATTAATGCCCATTGTTCTTATCTGTGTATTTATATGCATTGAAATTTTTTTGATTCAATATCAAAAATCGGTTGTCCAGAATATAGCAGAGGAAGCAGCCCAAAGTCTTTCAAGGCAATGGGGATATAAACCGCTCCCTGTCGATGAGATTAGCTCGGGTGTGTACAAAAGAGAAACATATGAGAGCAGGGAGGTTTATTGGAATTTAAAGCTCTTGTTCAGTAAGAAAAAGGAGGAAGCTGCCAAGGAATATATAGAGAAAAACATAAAAAATGTCGGATTCCTTAAGCCATATGTTCCGAAAAAAACCTCGTCAAATAATACTGAACCTAATCTTATTGTTGATGTAAATATTAAACCGGGATTACCTGCTGTTTTGAATGTTGAAATCATGGCAGCGTACCAGATGCCTATGAAAAACCTTATGAGGCTTGTTGGCTTTGGAGATTGCCTGATTATAGAAGGACATGCACAATCACTGGTATATGACTCTAAAGATATGATTAACACGACAGATTATGTTTATCAATTAATTAGATCAACAGACTTATACCAGAATTTCATAAAGAAAATTGATCCGCTGAAAAAGAATCTGGATATGATTTTGAAGGAACAGGAAGGTTAAAATGCTATTTAAACCAAGAGGAAGCATAACAATATTTTTATGTATAATTCTTGCTGTATTAATACCACTTTCTTGCATGTTGATAGATATAACACGCTATTCATTGGCAAAAAAGCAGGCAAAAACAGCTCTTAAAATTTGCACCGAGTCTGTGCTGGCGACATATGACAGACAATTAAAGGAGCAGTACGGGCTTTTTGCCATATGTCCAAGAGATGTTGAAAGCATGGAAAAAGAGATATACGAACTTCTGTCAAGGAATCTCAACACCGAATCAGCAGTAGATGGTTTTACGGATCTTTATGAATTTAAGGTTCTGAGTGTGGATGCCATTCCTTTTTACAATTATAGTGAACCTTTTGTTCTGCAGCAGCAGGTTTCCGAGTTTATGAAGTATCGTGCACCTGTACAGATTGTTCAGGAATTCTATGAAAAAGTCAAAGTTATGATGGGGCTTATCAAAGAAGGAGATATGATTGAGCGGAAGATGACTCTTGATAAGCTCATGAACGATATCAGATGTGACCTTGTTAACATATATTGCATGATAAACAATGAACTGATTAAATTTAATTATATTGTGGACAGCTCAGGCAATACCTTAAAAGACAGAACCGTTTCAAATATAACTGAGTATTTTAAAATTGCCAAAATATATATAAAAAGTGCGCATGAACCTGTTTCATCCATAAAAGAAGCCAGGGAAGGATATGTGGCAATATATGATGATTACATAAAAGCAAAAGAACAATGTGATAATTTTAGACGTAAACTGGATAATCTAAATGACAAGTTACAGAGTAAAAGGCATAGATTAGCTGATTTAAAAGATACGGCTACAGAAAAAGAGGATGGAGAGCTAAATTCATCAAATAGTGGGATGATAGAATCACTGGAATCCGAAATCGCTAAGCTGGAAGATGAGTATGACTCTGTCAGCGGTTCCTATAATGCTGCCTATAAGATATTTGAACCACTGGAAAAAGAAATAACAGGCTACAAAAATACTATTGATGAGGGATTGAATCATGCTGTCACAAATCTAATTAATGCCAGAATCAGCAATGACACGGCATCAAGTGAATTGAGCATCCTTATGGGCCATGTATCAGATCATTTAATGTACACAGCTGATGTNATNGAAATAATGGATGCATTGATACCTAAACTATCAGAGCTGGAAAAGGAATCNGAATCNTTAATAAAAGATGCAGATGAATATGAAGGCAGTGTTTCAGACACAGTTAAGGGAAGTCTGGAAGTACAATTAAAATCAATTAAAGTGGAAACCTTTACTGATGTGAGAGACAGACTGGCTTTAAACCTTCAGAAACTGGAAAGCTGGTATCAATTTATAAATGATTATTATTTAGTTTTATGCAATGCATCCAGTGAGCTTGAAGATATTATAAAAACTGCTGAGGAAATAAAGGAAAAACCAAATATTAAGAATAAGGATTATAACGGTTATAACAACTATAACAATATTACATCAGATTTTACCGTCCTGAAAGGAAATCTTTCAAAATTAAAAGCTCTTAATCAAATGGAAACCTACTATTCAATACCAGTTTACCAACTTGAGCCAAAAGCAAATTCTAATGAAATAAAGTCTTTTAATAAGTGGTTTAATGCCAGATATCTGGGCAAAGAGTCCAAAGATGAGCAAACAGATGATGAAGCCGCTTTGAACGAGGTCAGGGAAGGAATAAGTGAATTTGCCGAAGAAGCGGCAACCCAGGAGAATGAGACCGGTTTTCTAGATGGAATTAATGGAAGTCTCGAGAATATCAGCGAGAGATTCTTTAACCTTCCTTCAATAAAGGGAGAAACCAGTTCTGAGGAAGCTCTCGTAAAAATTGGCAAGGCAATTATTGAGTCAGGCAAAAACAATATGGTAAATGCCAATCCCCTTGAAAAACCTGTTAAAGGGTTGGATACCGTCAATGAAAAAGAGAAGAATTTCTTTGATTACGAAATAGAGAGAATTAAAGAACTACTTGAAATAATAAAAAACGTGGTTTCCGATGGTGCTGAGAGCCTTATTGAAAGTCTTTATATGAACGAATATATTGTTTCAGCTTTCAAGTGTGTTACGGCAGTTGACGGAATTGAGCATGATATCGGTTGGGGGAGGCCTCTTGACAAAACCTTTCTAAAGCAAGCCGAGGTAGAATACATACTTTTCGGGAATAAATCAGAAAAAGAAAATATGGAATGTATAAAGAGGAGTATCTTTGCAATACGCCTGTTATTCAATTTGCTTCATGTTTATACCGACCCTGATAAAGTTGCCACAGCATTGACTTTAGCTACCGCAATAGCAGGCTGGACAATTTTTGGCATTCCTGTAGTGCAGAATTTCATACTTATTGCCTGGGCAGGTGTGGAGTCTTATGTCGATACTGATTTTCTTCTTAAAGGTAAATCAGTACCACTGATTAAAACCTCAGCGTCCTGGTATCTTGGAGCCGATAAGGCAATCAGCAGATTAAAAGAAATATTGACTAAAGATATCAGGAATTTTGTTACCGAAAAAATCCAGAGTAAAGTAATGCAGGCATCCGAAGCGGTTCAGGAAACTATTACAGGTATCATAAACGGAAAAATAGACCAGGCTTTTGCACCCTTTGAAAAGAGTTTAATTGATTTAGTCGGGGAACCTGGTGAAAGCGCATATACCGATATGAAAGGCTTACTTAAAAATGCGGTGAATGAGTATATAAGCAGTATCAGGTTTGAAAATCTGGACAGCTTTACGGCAAATCTTGATACAGCGGTAAGAAATCTTATAGCAGGTGTTTCTGATAATCTGAAAGCTTATGCTCCGGAAAAACTGAGCCAATTCAAAAGCGGACTAAAAGAAGAAATACGAAAGTTCATATTTGAATCCGAGCAATATAAAAAACTGGAGGATAAACTGGTAAAACTGGGAACAGACTTGCTGGATAAGGGAATAAATGCTGCAGGGGATCAGGTTGACAGAGTTCTTGGTATTACCGGAAAAAGCGTCAGGAATAATATCACAGGAAGATTAATAATGATGAATTATGTTGATTATCTGCGGCTTATGCTGCTGGCTGTTCCGGCAGAAACAAAAGCTTTGAGAACTGCCGACCTTATACAGTTAAATATGCAGGAGGCAGCAGAAAATTATGAAATTTCTATAGATAAATANAATACATACATTTTTATAAAAGCTGAACTGGACTTTAATGCCTGGTTTGCACCGGAATGGCTTTTTAAAAATGGTGATTCGGGGATGATTTCAGTTGAGTGGAGTCAAGGATATTAATACCGGAGCAAGAGGAATAAAGGGCAGCTCTACAATTGAAGCCACAATTGTTTTGCCATTCTTTTTAATTGTCTTTTTTTCCTTTGCATATATCATACGGATATTTTTTACTTATAGCACAGTACAGGATGCACTTTCAGAAGTTGGTCGGAAGTACGGGAATATGAGTTATTTTTATCATGTTATCGGACTTAAAGATTATTCAGATGCATTAAGAACAGCGGCAGATGAAGCGGAAAATACACTGTTAAACCAACATGATGTATTAGTAAATGCTTTTAATGATTTTAATGACATGGTTTCCGGCAACAGTATACCGTCGGGTTCAATCGATAACATAATGGAGGCTTTCGATGGAGTAAGTGATTTGGGTAATTCAGCTTTGGAAGCAGTTGACCTTGTCCGGACAATAGCAGCCGATCCAAAAGCTGAGCTCAAGTTAATGGTTACAGTATTTGCAAGAAAACTGAATTATAAGATTACAAATGAGCTTGTGAGTCTGATGGCAGAGAGTAGTCTGATTAAGGAGCTGGAAAAAAGGGTCAGAACCCGTAAGGATGATCCGGCTGCGGCTTTAGGGATAGAGGGCGGTTTAAGAGGTTTTGACTTTACACATACTGATATATTTGGAGATTCTGAGTCAATGGACTTTGTTGTGAGCTATAGTGTTAAAGCCCCTGTAGTATTTGCATTTGCACCCTCTATCAGGCTTTCTAACAGAGTTAAGATTATTGCCTGGACAAGCGGAAGGGGAGAATCAGTCAAAAACAATGAAAAAGAGCAGGAAGAAAATTCAAGTCTCTGGACAAAGATGGACAATGACAAAAAATACTGGGACCGTGGTCTTGAAATAGAAAAACGTGAAATAGAAAAGCTTTCAGCAACAGCAACACCTAAAAAATATCCTGTTATAGATGCTTACATATATAATGAGTCCCAAGCCATGGTAGAGTATTATGATATTTTTACCCTTAATCCGTTTATGAAGACATACAGCGAAAAACCTTCAGCCATAAAAAGCGAGATAAAGAAGCATGGAAAAAGACTGTTAGAATTTGAAACGCCGGATTTTCTGAAAGAGTATGACATTAAAGAGATAAAGCGAGTCGTTATAATGGTGATTCCAGAGAATTCAGAAGATTATGCAGCTGAACAATATAAAAAAGCAAAAAAAGAATTAGAAAAATATAAAGTAGAGGTCAGGCTTGTGAAAGGCTATGGCGCTTATGAAACGGCCAGGCAGGAAGAAGTCCTTAAAGAAGCCTCGTAAAAGATTAAAGGAGAGTTTGAAATGAATAAAAAAGACCAGATTTACAGTATCAGCTATAAGAATTCTGCCGGGAAAAACCTGCTTGTATATACCTTTAAGGATGAAGAGGAGCTGGTGAACTATCAATTGGAGATGCTGGCAAATAATCGTATTAATGGGCTATTACAAAGTGAAATAATGTGTATAAATGGTGTAATACATCTGCAATATGATATAACATCATTTGTCCCTATAAAAAAACTGTTTGAAAGACGCAAATTCAGCAGGAAGGACTTTCTCTGTTTAATTAATCAAATTACAGAACTTCTGGGGATAATGGAGAGATACCTTCTTGACAGTGATGGTATTGTCTTTGACAGTGCATATATTTTTGCAGATCCTCAAAATCTCGAACTGGGATATGTTTATCTTCCAGCTAAGAAAAGAAATAAAGGTTCAGATTCCCTTAAAGCATTTCTGCTGGATGCCATAATAAATGATATCCGATTTATTGACGAACCTTCTGATAACTTTATCCAGAGACTAATTGAAATGCTTAAAGACCCGGAATTCGAGGAATCTTCACTGAAGAAATACTTAAAAGAAATTGATAGAGCAAACCTAGTTCATATACATAGTATCAGAGTCGAGCATGATTTGCCTAAAAATGAAGTTAATACTCCATTATCTTGGCAGCAACATGAGGAACGAAAGGTCAACGAGGCTGTTAAGATAAAAAAGCTATGCTATCCTGCTAAATCATATATTGTTTTATACTCGGTTATTGGCACACTTATTCTGTTTTGTATTGCTTTGATTTTGTCAGGTATTTTGTCACCGGGTAATCCGGACTCTCTCCTCTCTTTATTTGGATTTATTTTAATAGGAGGCGCAGTGACTTATCTTGTTTACTCAAAATTATTTACCCCTGATAAGAAAATAGAAAGGGTCACAGAGGAAAAATCTGATAATATGAGGATGTTTACAGGTAAAGAGTATGTTAATAAGGCATTTTCCATACCAATTAGCACACGTATGGGTACATATAATGAATCAACTGCACAAAAAGAAGCAGTCGCTACTGCTTTCAGAAATCCAATATCTACTCCTTCACATAATGGATTGTTTACTGAAGAAAAAAGAATGTCTGAAAAAAGACCGTTTTATGATAGTTTAAAAAG
>JGI24707J26582_10002001_pt1 | contig 15661 bp, 11 predicted proteins | sample BioPla1DNA1_FD_26582 | JGI IMG/M metagenome (IMG submission 26582) | reverse complement strand
ATCGTACAAATTTTAATTAATATTAACAGCATAAAAAAGTTTGTATAAATATATATTGAAACAAATAAGATTGCTAGTGAATTTTTCTTATTTAAGTTTTTAAGTTGAAACAGCAAAAGAAAAAGGTTATAATATTATCGAACACAGATTATTTGACATATCCTTAAATCCATTAAACCCTACAGGTTTAATTATCATACAAAAAACTCCACAAAAGGCAAACGGAAATCCTATATGTTGTCCTGTTACCAAGACGGATCTTATAAAGAAAAATAATGCCTTTTTTTCGAAAGAGAGCCTACTTGCCTATCCTGTAATTGAAGAAATACCTTGCTTATTACCTCAAAATGCTATTGTTGCAACTAAGTTTTTGGATTAATAAAGAGAGAATGTTTTAAATAAATGAAATAATTGTTGTGTCTTGTCAATAGAAAGTGCAACAAAATGACGTAAAAAATGCAGTACCCCGTCAAACTATTATTTCTTAAAATATAGAAAGTAAAATTGAAGATTTTCTTTTTTCCGGTTTGCTTGAAATAAAGTCAAGAGTCGCTTCGCTTCTTCTTTTAACTGCGTATTTGTGCGTATTTCGGATTATCCGGACGGCAGTTCCGGAAACATCTGGGTTCTTACTCGATTTCTGCCCACTTTGCAGAAGAGAGTCAAGCTATCATTAGGCAACAATTTAAGCGTATTATCGATGAACTACCATTATTTTGACAAGTATCGTATTTACATTACCCTCCCTCTATTTTTTAAAAATAATCCTACTGTAAAGTAAAAACATTATTCTATATTGTGGTAGAATTAAAATATTTTCACCTATTTTGAAGTGATAAAATCAAGGTAGATTTACCTAAAATAAAAATTCACAGTAAAACTGCTATTTGTATTATATGATAGTCCTGATATTTTCAAATTAAACTCTTCATTTACAAAAAAACAGAGAAAATACAATGTGATTTTTAAAATTTACATTTATTTATCTGTTTTTTATATATAATTAATGGTATTTAGCAGGAAAATATCATTATTTATAGAATTATATCTAAAAAAAGAAATAAGGGAGGAATGGGAATGAGTACGAACTTAAATTTTTCTAATCTTGTTTTACTCGTGGGTACCAACCCCTTGCCTAATTATGTAGTGGCTAAATATTTTTGTTCCAACAATAAAAATCTCCGTCGTATTTGGCTGTTATACTCAGAAAAGACGGCTTTTGAAGAAGGAACAAAGCAATATGCTGAGGATATTGAAGCTGTATTAAAAAAGATAAAACCGGATATTCATATTGAAAAAAGTCCGCTCAGTGACGTCAGTAAGGACTGTGATATTACTAAGGATGTAAAAGATCAACTGTTACAGGGAATAGATAGAAACAGTAAAGTTCATCTTAACTATACCGGTGGAACGAAATCGATGGCAGTTCATGTGTATAGATTTTTAGAAGAGAATCTAAATAATCGGTTTTCTGCTTCATATCTGGATGCCCGAAACTATTGTATTGTATTTGATAATAGAATAGAAAAGGATACTGATGATTTGAGAGGCAATATAAAGATTAGCTGGGATGATTTATTTCAATTATATAATTGTGAGAGGACATCAGGAAGAACAAAATATTTAGACCGCTTGGGACAAGTTGAAAAGGAGAACCTTTTGCAACGCATGATTAATATGGCTGAAAAAAGAAAACTATTGGAGATTAAAAAATTTTACCAAGAATGTAATAATAATATCAGGCTTTTCAGCAAACCAAAAGAAAATGAAATAATAGACATGTCATGTTTGAAGAAATTAATTGATAATAAATTAGCAAGTTTTAATCCAAAGAATAATCCGGAATTATTTAAGTTTTTGGCAGCTTTTCCTGAAGAAGACCGCATTGTTGATGAAAACGGTAATTGGCTGTATGATAATTTTCCTTACAGTGGCAAAAACAGAAGTAAAAATACTGATAAACTTAATGGTTTTCTTAGCGGAGAATGGTTGGAAGCTTATGTGTACTGGGTTATAAAGACAAAAAAACCTGAACTGGATCCTATTATCAATTTATATGCAAGTGCATTAAAAATAAATACTACAAAAACTTTTGAAATGGATATTCTTGTCAAAAACGGATATCAAATATGCGGAATTTCCTGTGGGACGGCGGCGGGTAAAGGATGTGAATCACAGTTAAAACAAAAAGGTTTTGAAGTTATCCTGCGTAGCAGACAGTTAGGAGGAGATGAAGCTTTAGCAATTTTAGTTACCATTTTACAAGAAGAAGACTCAGGTGATACAGAAAAAATACGAAATTTAGAACAAGATTTAAAAGATTCCACAAGAACAAACCCTCAAAAGTTTATTGTACTTTGTGCTGAGGATTTGCATCCGGATGATTTATATAAAAAAATAAAAAAACACATTTATGGGAGGAACTAAAAGTGAGTACTTATTATGCTGTATTGTTTGATGTGGTTTCAATACAAAAATATGTTTTTAGTAGCAATGAGCTGGTAGATAATTTGGGAGCTTCACATATCGTGAAAAACCTTTTTGATGCATTGGCTGTTCCGGTTTTTGCCCATGTATTTGGCATTACTGAAGAAGAGGTAAAGAAAATTATAAACTTATGGAAGAGAGAGCCTCAATTAGTTTTAATGGACAAAAATTTGGAAGTCCCTTTTGAAATCGGAATGGCGGATGGTGGAAAAGCTTTAATTTTTTTCCGGGATAAAATGCCTGGTAAAAAGTTTATTAAAAAGTTTACCCGGAAACTCTTGATTGAAGCTCCCGGAATACAACTGGCAGTTGCAGACAAAGAAAATTTTAGGATCACCGAAGGAAGTTTCAAGAATGATTTAAATGATTTATTTAATCAACTAATGATAAACCGTAACCGTTTTTTCCCTGAAACCATTCTGCCAAACCATGGTATTACGACAATCTATTCTCAAAGCGGTACAAGTATTAATACTAAATGGCCTCGTTGCGAGACTGGGCAGTATATTCCCGCTGAAAAAGCCTTTAAACTTATTTATGCTGATGAAGAAAAGAAAGAATTACAAGAAGAATTAGAAAACCGTTATCCGGGATTTTGTTTCACTGATGAAGTGGACAAGTTAGGCCAGACTGAAGGTGATAATTATACGGCTGTTGTTCATATAGACGGAAACGGTATTGGAAATTGGTTTCAACAAAGTGCTACTTTAATTGAATACAGACAGCGTTCTAACGATATGCGGCGTATAACTGAGGAGAGTTTTTGGAAACTGGTTGAAGAGACAACTGAAATCATAAAGAAGTTAGAACAGATGGAGGAGACATCGGGTTTTTCTATCAAAGAAGAGAAAGGAAAAAAAGTACTTTTCATAAGACCAATTATTCTCGGTGGAGATGATGTGACGTTTATCTGCCATGGGAAATTAGCCTTGTATCTGGCTGAAAAATTCATTAGGATTTGGACAAGTAAAGCTAACGACAAGGAACATGGTTTGGTTAGATATGGACTGCCTGCAAACAATGAGTTTACTGCTTGTGCTGGTATAGCCATTGCTAAAACAAAATACCCTTTTTATCGTGTTTATCAGATGTCGGTACAAAGTTGTTCAATGGCTAAACATAAGGCTCGTGAAAAAAATGGCTCGTGGATTGATTATCACATTTTAATGGGGTCAGAAAGCGGGGATTTAACGTCAATTCGCAATGATAAAAGTAAAACTTTTGATTATAGCCTTTATTATGGTCCTTATTCCCTTGATGATCAAGAAACAGACTGCTGTAAATCCCTCAAGAGTTTAAAACAAGGTATCAAGGAATTTCAGTTCGATAATTATTGGGCAAGAAGTAATTTGAACAGTTTAAGAATGGCTTTCAATTTAGGGAAGGAAGCTGTAGACAGCTTTTTGACTCATATGGAAGCCAAAGGCGGAAAATTGCCTTACCGGCATGGCTGGAGGCAAGCTTATAAAGATTGTTCAACTCCGTATTACGATATGCTGGAGATGATAGAATTTTACCCGTTGTGGTTGCTGGAAGGGGGTCAATAAGTTGCTGCAAGTAGAAATTATTACAAATTCTGCTTTAATGTTAGGTTCAGGTACCGGACGAGGAAGTTTCATTGACAGTGATATTGTTTTTGATGAGTACGGTTTACCGTTATTTCCGGGAAGACGATTCAAGGGATTACTTCGGGAAAGTGCTGAAGAAGTTATTGAAATGCTTACAAAATGTGGTTCTAATAGTTTTTTTGCAGAAGATATTTTAGAGATTGTATTTGGTACAAGTACATCTATGGCAGGCATACGTGTTAATGATCTTTACCTGACTGACAGCCAAAATACCGGTTATGAAACCTTAGTCCAGTGGCTTCGGTATATCAGGCAAGAATGTCCTCAATTAATTAATAAAGATGCTGTTATTAATGCCTTAACTCATGTTAGGCAGCAGACGGCCATTAGTGAAGAAGGCTTTGCAAAAGAAAACAGTTTGCGNACCATGCGTGTACTAAAATCCGGAAATAAGTTTGNCGGTGTTATTGAAGTCTTAAGAGAAGAACGCCGTGCTGAAATTGAAGCTTTGCTGGCATTGGCTTGCAGTAATCTCAGGAAAGTCGGGAGTGGACGAAATAGGGGATGGGGTGAAATTGAATGTCATTTATATAATAATGATGGAACGAATTTGAACAAACAAGTAATAGAAAAACTCAAAGATTACCAAAATCATAAAACCTTGTTTTTTGAGAAAAACAGTGAAAACAAGAATAGAAATATTTTTGATTTAAACTTAGAATTATCAGGGCAATCAACGGAACCGGCAGTTTTAAAATATAGGATTACCAACCTTGCGCCATTATTATTTACTTCTCCTGACGGGGATGAAAAAATGGTATGTACTTTAAGTTATATTCCCGGTGCTGCCTTGCACGGTTACTATGCCAATAGATTGAATAGAGAAGGCAAACTTGATTCTAATAGTGCTCACAAGAATAAACTTTTCAGAAGATGGTTTCTGGAGGGAAAACTTCGCTTTACTAATGCTTATCCGGTGTGTAAAACATGCAATCATCCTCTATATCCGACTCCTCTGTTTTTCTATACCGATAAACAGGAAATACGCCCGTACAACTTACTGGAAGATTTTGAGGAAGATAAAGAAATTAGAGAGGATGCAGATAAAACTGTTGGCGGTTATTGTGCTATTATCGGTAATGAACTTCATAAACATGAACCGGAAAAAGTAATAAATTTTCATTTGATGCGGAATAATGAAGCTAATGATTCCAATGTCAGAATTAAAGGGAACGTTCAAGAAGGCGGGATTTTTCATTATGAAGCTATAAAACCCGGGCAGGAATTTCACGGTTATATTTGTGGAGACAAAGCAGAGTTAGAACTCTTCCGTGACATGTTTGCTTATGACAACAATATCCGGTTGGGAAGGTCTCTAAACACCCAATATGGGGTAGCAAGAATAGAGTTTAATGAACTAGAAATCTGGCCACATTCTATTGGAAAAGCTTTTATGTTAAATGATGATGAGGGTTATTATACTGTCGATTTGAATGGCCGGATTTTATTGTATCTTTCATCGCCGTTGATTCTTATTAACAACCAGGGATTCTATACTACAGATGAAAGGGATTTGGTCCGGTATCTACAAACAAAACTGGATATAACCAATATCAAAATTAAGAAAAGCTTTGCCAGAGTAGAAACCCGTCAGTCTTTTGTATCACATTTAAAAATATATGAGCCGGGTTTTAGATGTTACCTGGCAGGTTCTGCGTTTTTATTGGAACTTTGTGACACTGACGGTAAACTAATAAAAATTGATAAAGACCTGCAATCTAAGCTTAACAGGCTTATGATTGAAGGTATAGGTGAAAAATGTCATTTGGGATATGGGCGGGTTGAATTTTACACTCAGTTTCCTAAAGTTAATAGATATTATAGACTGGATGATAGTTCTAGGAAGTTTGCTGAAGAAGGTTCAATTCCTGCTCTTATACAAGAGATGTTAAAAGCAATATACTGCGATAATTTACAGCGAATTGTGGTGGCAGCTGCAGCAAAAAGGTCCAAAGAGTATTATAGTGAAAATAAGAGTATCAGGTTATCTTCAAACTTGTTAGGCAGATTGGAAACTATTTGCCGAAATTCAAAAAATGCCAAGGATTTTGCTGAAAAGATAGTAAAATTACGTGAAACGGCTAGGGAACCTTTAGAAAAGATGTGTTTATGTAACAGGCGGTTATATGACGATTTGATCGGCCTGAAATTAGAAACTATTTGCCCCCAATATGTCCAATCCGATCATGTGAAGTTACTAGAAAAAATGGCAAAATTCGTGGATATAGCGGTTACACCGGATTATAAGGTTTTTTGGCGGGTATTTTTTCAAACTATGCGTAAGCTTCAGAAGAGGGAGCGAATAAAAGAAGGAGGAGGGGAGAGTAGTGTATAATGCACAGCAATGCAAAGATAAACTAAACAAAGCTGCTATTGTAAGCAGATGGATTTTACAAGGAAAACTCCGGGTGTTATCACCGTTAATTGTGGGAGGTGGTAACAGTTTGGCGGATGATTGTGATATTGTACTGGTAAAGGATGAAAATAATAAGCCGTTTATTCCTTCTTCTTCAATTACCGGAGCTTTGAAACATGCTTTTAATGATTATCGCTATATAGGAAATGAAGCTGACTATGAAAAGAATAAACTGTGGTTTTGGGGTGGGGAGTTTTGGCAGAAAGGTATAAAACGCACTTGTCAGAGTGCCATGGTAATTTCAGACCTGGGTTTAATAGGAGAAAATGAACAAGTTATTGCAATACGGGACGGAATAAAAATAAATCGCCGGAATGGAATGGCGGAAGACGAGAAAAAATTTGATTTTGAAATTGTTGAACCGGGTACGTGTTTTGACTTTCAGATGGAAGTTATATTAAGACAGGCTTTTAACAGTTCTTTGTTTGATTCTTTTGTTCAGTGGATAATTTACAAGTTGTGTGGAGGGAATTTTGCTTTAGGTGCCAGGACAGGACAGGGATTTGGACGATGCCGTTTGGAGGATGAAAAATATTTCAGGTTTGACTTCAATAATTTTGAACATGTTATAAAATGGCTGAGCAAAGATTATACAATTCCCGCAACAAATGTCAGGATTTCTCTGCCCGAGAATTTCAAGTATAATTACAAATTATTTCAAATACGGGCACGTTTTCAGATAAAAAGTTCTCTCATAATAGGCTCTTATCCGGGAACTCCGGAAGAACCTGACAAGGTACATATAAAAAGTAAAAAGAAGGATGGTTCCGATGAAATTTGCGGGGTGATTCCGGGAAGTTCGTTTAGAGGAGCCATTCGTTCCCGGGCAGAGCGGATTGCAAAAACTCTTGATGTATATGATGAAGATAAATTTCATGAACTGTTTGGTTGGGTAGAAGATAAAGAAGGAAAGAAAAAAGCAATAAAAGGAAGGATTGTGGTAGAGGAAAGCCAACTGGATACCAGTACTTACGAAGAGCAAATTCAATACCGAATTAGAATTGACCGTTTCACAGGCGGAGTTATGAAAAACGCTTTATTTGACAGTATGCCTATTTGGTCAAAGGATGGTAATAAAACCACTGTAGAACTAAATTTATCTATAAAAGATTATAAGGAATGGGAAGCAGGTTTGATGCTTCTTGTATTAAAAGATTTGTGGAATGGAGATCTGCCTATTGGCGGTGAAAAGGGTATAGGACGTGGTACTCTTCAAGGACTGGAAGCAGAAATATGGTTAGATGACAAAAAAGTTACTATTGAGCAATTAAAGGATGGAAAGTTGGCGGTTTATGAAAGTGAATCAGAAGTTTGGGAGGAAACTGCTGCTGCCAAACTGGAGAAGTTGGTAAAAGCTTTTTGCAATCTTACGGAAGAAGTGGGGGTGCTTACGGATGTACATTGAAGGAGTGCGTTTTGTCAGTTTAAAGAATAACAGAGTGAAATTGATAGATGGTACATGGGAAGTTATACGGCAGGAAATTGCCAATCATTTTGGCGACAAACAGGCAGGGGCATTTGTAATGATGCATCACTGTACCTGGCTGGGTATATATAAAGACGGCAAATTCATTGCACCGGTTTCAAAGCCTTTGGAACAAGAGGAACTGCGTTTTGCACGAATATTTGATGATGAAAGTGAGTGTCATATATGGAGAAACGGTGAAGATCCTGCCGATCTTTACAGATTGCGTATCTGGGTGGACGAGGAAGATGAAAAAGAAGAGCTAAATGCTGTAGAGGCAAAGCAGCTTCTTTGGGGTTCTAAATTGGAAGACAGTCCGGAAAATGAACATTGGAAGGTACTTAAGGAGAAAAGGGGAATTGAATTATTGATTCATGAAGAAATCCTTCCAAGGAATATTCAAGTGTCAGAACAAAAACGTCTCTGGTTGGTAACCCGTAATTATATAGATTATACAGAATCAGGACAAGCGGGTTACGTGGACAGCCGTTTTGTAAGAATTGCCAGGGAGGAGGACTAAAGAAATGAGAAAAGGAATTATCAAAGAATGTAAGTATTTATGTAATACAGCTTCTATGAAATTAAAAATTGATATTGACAATACTACTAAGGAACTGACAATTTCTGATTTAAAATTTGACTATGTACAATATTTTAGGAAAGGAGAAATTTGTGAATTTGAAATGAAAGACAAGAATATAAGCAAGTTAATAGTGGGAGGAAAGGAAATACCTTTATCTAAACCTGATATTGGTAGCAGTAAAATGCACAGAAGAGATGCTACTGCTCCCTATAACTTTGTTCCTGTTAATAAAGATGTTGTAACTGTTCCTGATGCATTACCGGATTTTGACCGGTATACCGAATTCACCGGTTACATAGACTTAGATATCATGGCATTGACACCTTTGTATATTAGAGATACCTATACTAAACAGGAAGAAATGAAAGCCAAAGATAAAAACAGAAAACAACAATGGATAAATCCGGATTTTTTTTCTCCGGGGGGCATACTATCAATTCCGGGAAGCAGCTTACGTGGCATGGTACGCAACCTCGTAGAGATAGTTAGTTTTAGCCGCATGGAATACGTTGACGATTCTACTTTCTATTATCGTCCAATAGGGGACAAATGTAAAACTGTAAGAGATGCTTATTTTAAAATAATGGAAGAGAAGGATAAGGCAAATTCTTCTAAATACAAGTTTTGTGCCGGGTATTTATGTAAAGAGGACAATAAATATTTTATTCGGCCGGCACAAAAAAGGGAGAATGAAAAACAATATAAACGAGTGTCTAAAGCCGGCAGACCGGAATTTTCCTATCATTGGCAAGAAGATGGCTCGTGTATAACTGTAAGTGGAGCAGCACCAAATAAGAAAGAAGAAGGCTGGCTTATTTTTCCGCTGGATGAAAAATCAGACCCAATTGAGCTGTCGATGGATGTTATAAATGCCTATCGCAATGATGTGAACAGAATGACTGATAAAAAAGAAAAGGAACTTTCAAAAAGGAGAGACGGAGATCTTTTACGAATGCTGGAGTTAGCGGAAAGTGATGCAAACGGTTTGAAAAAGGTTCCCTGCTTCTATATAGGCTGGAGAGATGAAAATGGGAATGAGCGTATTGCTTTTGGACATACCGCATATTTCAGGTTGCCATATGAGCTGAGTGTGCATGATCATATACCGGCATGTCATAAAGATGAAGATACTATAGATTTTGCACGTGCGATATTTGGAAGCACTNGTATGTCTGCAGGAAAAGTGTTTTTTGAAGATGCTAAATCTGTTGGATATGTTCATCAATATGAAGAACTATACCCTGCAATACTGTCTGACCCTAAACCAACTACTTTTCAACATTATTTAGAACAAGGAGATGCTAAAGAACGGGAATTAAAGCATTGGGGAGATAAGCCGGACAATGAAACAGGTACAGGATTTATAAGAGGTCACAAACTATATTGGCATCGCAAAACTCTAAAAGATGGTGAGTTTGGTTGGAAAGCGGAAGAATCGGAAGTACAAAAAAATCCGCTTCAATATACCAAGATTAAACCTGTTAAGGAACCTTTGAGGAAAAATGGTAAGTACGATAAAATAAATAAATTTAAATGTCGTATTCGTTTTGAGAACCTATCGAAGATTGAATTGGGTGCTTTGCTATTTGTTTTGGATTTGCCTTCTGATTGTGCCCATAAGTTAGGTATGGGTAAGCCATTGGGACTTGGAACAATAAAGATTAGACCACGTTTGGTAATTACCGAACGGAACAAAGGTACTGATGATAACCCAGGCAGATATGAAAAACTCTTTGAAAACAGGAGATGGCATTTGCCGTACATTAATGGTTCTGGTATGCATGAAGAATTTAAAAGCGAATTTTCAAATTATATTTTAAATAAGCTGGGAGAATCCGGATATGATAATCTTTGGGATATACCGCGCTTAAGAGAGTTGCGGGCTATGTTGTATTATAATGAAAAGAATATGCATAGCAAAAAATGGTTATCCAATACAAAATACATGAAACTAGGTGAGTTTAAAGAAAGACCTATATTGGATTCCCCTAGTAATGTATTAAAACGGGCCAATATGGATATCCCAAAAAGGGATTCATAAAAGTATGGGCAATGTTTTTTTAATAATAGAATTATAGAAATTGTTATAAACAATGAAGTAAAGATGTACAGAATTATTATTAACGCAATAGTAACTGTCATCTGTGGTATTTCTGGTTGGTTACTATAAAAGAAACAAAGGAATATAGGAATATCTATTATGATATCTCTTCTTTGACCAATGAGAAGTGGAGCAGGCCAGAGATAGCAGAGGTATTATGCAGAATTGCCAATGAAAATCGTCCTAGACTGGTTTTAGAAGTGACTATGTCATGTACGGCCATATGGCACAAGTTGAGTTAGCGGACAGTTTATCCATTCCGGATGAAATCTGGGAGATAATCTTTTAAAAAAATTATATGGAATTATAGAAAAATAGAGAAAGGAAGTATATTTTATGTCAATGATAGGGAATTATTTGATGGTTGATGGAGAAACAATACAAGGAATAATTTCGGGAGAAATTGATATGTTTGAGTTCCTTTACAATACAGAACATAGTGATGATGATTATCTTGATATAGACAAGGCTTGGCATGCCATTCATTACATACTTTGCGGCCACCCCTGGGAAGGCGAACCTCCATATTTTAATGTTGTGTTGGGTGGAACCGAAATAAATGATGAAGATGTAGGTTACGGTCCGGCAAGGTATTTGGTGCCGGCTGAAGTAAAAGAAGTGTATGAAGCAATAAAGGATATTAAGGAAGAAGAATTCAAAAGTAAATTTGACTGTGATGAATTTGCCAGGAATGATATTTACCCGGAATATAGCAGTAACGATGAATTTGATTATGTTTGGGGCTATTTTACTAAAGTCCGTGATATGTTTGAAAAAGCTTCGTTGACGGGAAAGTACATGTTGCTGTATTTAAACTAATTCTTGTCACAATTTCTTTTTTGAAGAGAAAAGTGAGGAGGATTAAATTATTCAGGTATTTGTCCGCTGAGGTAGGCAACAGGGTTAAATACTATTGATGCTATTATTTTTTTAGCCTTAGCAAAAAATTGTTAGTGTAAAGTTATTGTAGGGAATAAGACATAAAGCACCATATAAAATTGAAAAGAAGATGACATCCTGTTAAGATATTAATACATGAAAAAAACTTAACAGAAATGATGTGATCTTCTATGTATAATAGCATACAATATTTTAATGAATTGGGGTAAAAAGAGAAGGTACTAGAGATAACAAAAGAAGCCCTAAAAGAGGGGCAGATGTAGACTTTATTGTAAAAATAACAAAACTAGACAAAGAGACGGTATTGAAAATAAAAGAGGAATTACAAAATTAATTTTAAAAATGATTTTTGATAAAGTTACCTCGACGAGTACCTATGTCCGAGGTACTCAATCGAGTTAGTTGTATATTTTGGGTTTTTCGATTTCTACAATCTGTTTATACTAAATACTGCGTCGCAAAAATCCCTGGTTTATTCGGATTTTTATAATGCAAGCATTATTTTTATATATACTGTTTTAAAGATGTAAACTTATCATATTTAATTATTCTGTCATGTTGAAGTCTAGCTACAACAATTCCAGGCAATACGTTTTGTTTTTTTGCAAATTTTCTAATACTTTCTGATGTAAATTCATTTTGAGAAATAAATACTTTATAATCCTCGGGATCTATAAGAAAATTACGGGCAAATTCATTTGCCTCTTCTTCCCTTAGATCATTCTCAATATCTTCATTTTCGTTTTCAAGAGAAATAATTGTATCTTTTTTATTATAATGTTTTAGTAGATGTCCTAGTTCGTGAAGAAAAGCAAACCAAATGTGGTCATGGCTTTTAAATCTACCACTTAAATAAATTACTGGGTTACCTTTGTATGTGGTAAGAGCTCCTCGTACTTTACTATTTACTACAGCTTCACAAAGAACTAAATATATGCCTAATTTATTGCATAGTCTTCTACAACTTTTTATAGAAAACTCTATGTTATCATTGTAAGCGAGTTTTTTGAACAAATGCAACGATTTTTCAAGTTTTGTTTTTTCATATTTAATCGAACTAACATTATCGGCGTTCTGAATTTCTATTTCAGATTCGCAAAGGTTTAACCATATTGCGATAGCTTCTTTTTCTCCTCCATCTTCCATAAAGTTAACGGATAAATTAGAATAAGCAGCATCAAAGTTGTTAAAATCACTAATTTTCAATAACTTTAACATTTCTATAGCTTGCTCAACTAATGTTAAATTTAAACCTTTAAAAACTTCACTAAATTTAAATTTTTTAGCCATTTCTTTTAAATTGGTTTGATTTAATTTAAATTTTTCTAAATTTCTCGCTAGAAATTCCCTGTATTTGACTTCATAATTAAGCCAATAAGATGCAGGGACACCAACTAGAACTTTTTCAAGCTTTAAAGCAAATTCTTCGGTAAGTCTGCTATTTCCGTTTAATAAATTTGAAATATGTTTTTCGCTCATTCCTATACGAGTACATAATTCCTTTTGAGTAATATTATTTTCATCTAAATAGTCTTTTATTATTCTACCTGTCGGAACGATAAATCCTGTAGTCACAATATCACATCCTTTCATTAATGATAATCAACTAAATCAACAATTAATATCTCAACAATAGATGATAAATCATTAATATCATATTCACCAATAGGCTGAATTACTATTCTACAATTTTTAGAATAATCTATCCCCCAGCAATTCCTATACTTTCCTTTTAATTTATGTCTTCTAGGAGGTGGAACTTCAGAAATTTCAGTTAAATTATTAACTACTCTTAACTCTGATAATCTATTTGCTATCTTTGTATGATGATCTGGATAGTATTTTTTTAACAGCCTTAAATCTGTTAAAATTTTTTCTTGCTTCTTTGAAGAATAGTGTATTTTCATTAAATTCCTCCTCCAACACAAGTTGTATATTGTTACTATATCACAATTAACCTAATAGGTCAATTATTTTTTTCTAGTACTTTATTATATGCTTTGATATAATTGATATTATGGGAAGGAGTGAATGGATTATATGAAAACTGATAATAAAAATACTCAATACAATTTAAGTCCAACATTCAAAGTAGCCCAAGCATTATTTATATCTTACTCAACGCTTCAATCAAACAATACACTAGAAAATAATTTAGCAAATATTCTTGGTCCATCACTTATTAATGCTTTTAATACAGAGAATATTAGAGAAATTTATAATAATATTATTTTAAAGCACTATCCAAATGAGCTTTCTGTTAAATCTAATTTTATTAAACAAGTTTTGCTTAAGCCTAAAAATCATGTTGTTATATTTGAAATGCCAATAAATGTAAGTCGTGTTGATTTATGCAAAATAAATGGTTACAGTACTGCATTTGAAATAAAAACCGATTTAGACAATTGTCTACGTCTTAATAAACAATTGAACGACTATTTTGATGTTTTTGAAAAAGTCTTTGTTATATGTTCAGAAAATAAGCTGCAGGAAATTGAATTACAAACTCCCTCAAAATGTGGGATATATGTATATTCTATTTCTAGCAGAGGGAATTATAAATTTCAAATTTACAGACGTGCAACTATATCTAAACGTTTTAATAATAGAAAACAACTTAATATTCTTAGAAAAAAAGAAATTGAAAAAAATTTTTCTGTTCCACAAAGTAGCAGTAAAGAAGATTTAATTGTATCTGTATTAAAAAAGTATTCATCAGTTGAAATTAATAAATTATTTAAAAGAATTGTTAAAAATCGTTATCAAAATCAATGGGAATTTTTAAAAAATAATAAATCTCAAATATTTGAAATCGACTATCAGTGGTTTTTTAAAAATACCATTAATCCTGCTTTAATTTATAGTTAAAAAATTTACTTTCAATAACTATTCATTGATTACTCTGTTGCATATTATAATAAATTTGATGGAGATATCTTGTCATATTAATATTGTGCCAAGAACGCCAGTTTCCACACCTTCCTTCCTTTCTCATTGTTTCTATTTTTTGTATTGCTGGACAACTATTTATTGGATCGAAAAAATGTTTTTTACTTAATATTAGTGGTATGATTTTTTTATATCCAGATATCCCTTGCTTTGTATCTGGATTCAAAAAAGAATAAAAAGAATTATCATTATAATTATATAATAAAGCGAGTGCAGCACCTTTTCCAGCAGTATTACCTCTAGTGGGTAATTCATCTTTTAGACCACAATAGTCTCCAAAGCCATGAAAATCATAATTAATATATTCTTCTCTAGCACAGTTGTCAATTAGTTCTGTAACCCCTTGTTCTTCGTAATCTCCGTTATTTATACTAGCTTTTCGAGGTGAGTTTAGTAATATTTTTTTTCCTTTAAACTTTAGCTTTCTAACCTCGTCGAGTTCCATAAATTTAGAAATCGGATTTTGCTCTCTAATATCAAATAATAAATAGTCTGTTTCTCTAAAAGTATCTTTTATTAAATCACAATATTCATCTAGAAATTCTTCTGTTAACCTTAGTGCTATTGATTTGCTTTTTTCCTGAAGATTAAGTAAAAGTTTTTGTAGTTGATCTTTTTTAAAAGCAAAGTAGGATTTAACTGATATTGTTGGAATTAAATTTTCATATTTAGAAACGTTGCATTCATGTTCTATATACAGTGTGGTGTTACGACTTAGTTTCCAAGCTAATTGCATTTTACTAATATCAACATTCTTTATTTTTTTAGAACCCATATTTTTTTCGTATTCTTGTATTGTAAATCTAAAATAATCAATAAAGGCGTTCTTATTATTTATGAGGTTACTGATATAATCTAATGTTATAATATCCTCCTCAGTAGGTTCTTCTTTTATGCGTTTTTTTCTCTTATTTCCTTGTTCATAAATATACTCTTGTGTTATTGGATCTACTTGATATCTTGTTTTATATTGATCTTTTAAAATCTCAAATAAAGGTATTATATTATCAGAAAAACAATAGTTCATTTTTTTAGAGACAAGCATTTCTTCAGTTCTCACTTTAAAAATTGGCACATAAATCATTTAAATCCTCACCCCATTAAGCTTTATGCTGTTAGAAAAACAATCTAA
>JGI24707J26582_10001999_pt1 | contig 15665 bp, 15 predicted proteins | sample BioPla1DNA1_FD_26582 | JGI IMG/M metagenome (IMG submission 26582) | reverse complement strand
AAAAAAAGACGGGCACTTATTCGTGCTCGTCTTTCCGTTCAAATTCGGCCTTTGTAATTAATTCTCCATTTTTAACATCACTACTAACCACATTGTAACGCGAATCGAAATCAATAGTGGCTTCGATTCTCTGGTAGCACTCGTTCCCCACTATTGTCTTTGTAACAAAAAGAGTGCCTGGCCCAAGTTCAGCATCTGGACCTTCTCTTTTTTGTATTTCGCTTGTTGTTCTTAATCTAAGTGGGATTTTTTCGCCACAATTATGACATTTAAAATAAACCCATACACCATGGGGACGCTCTATTGACGTATACCCTTGTTTCGCCCTTGTTTGTCCCTTTCCACGAGAAAATAATCTAGCTAAAAAGCCCATGCACATGCCTCCAAATTTATATTACCATTCTTGGCTTTATTTGGGCATAAAAGTCTTTATTCCTGCTAAAAAAGAAAAACAAAGTTAAAAGTCCCGCTCACATTTGGTCTAAATCACGCTCGGGATTGGCTTGAACATAAATATATCGTACATGACCGGCAACCTCAATTTTATAGAAATCATACATTTCGCCGTTTTTAGGCAGCGAACCTACATAATGCGCCCTATCACCGAGTTCAATTTTTGTTTTCATAAGGTACCCCACCTCTTACCTTAGTATTGCTCGGCTATGAATGGACTATACAGAAAAGATGAATATAGTTGTATACACTTAATTGGAGATAANACCTCGAAGCTTTTCAAGTTCGTCCCGAAATGTTAGATCAAAGTGCAAAGGAGTAATTGATATGTATCCCTGTTTAACGGCTACAAGATCAATGTCTAGATCGTCAACTTGCAGACTTGAAGGAAAGCCACCCATCCAATAATAGGTTCTTCCTCTGGGGTCCTCACGCCTTTCCATTATTCCGTCATATTTCTTAATACCCATCCGCGTTACTCTTATACCTTTTATTTCTTCTAAGGAACAAGCGGGGATATTAATATTGAGGATTCCTTCATGCGGTAAAAGAGAACGATCTTTTAAAAAACCAGGGTTTTCGAAAAGTAACATCTTTACCACTTCACTTGCCACTGGCAAAAATTCGCGAGAACCGCAAAGTGAAAAGGCCAGACTGGGAATCCCATATAACGTACCCTCTAAAGCCGCTCCAACTGTTCCTGAATACAGTACATCAGTGCCTAAATTAGAGCCTAGATTTATACCGGATAAAATAAAATCAGGTTGTAAATTAAGCCCTTGGATGGCCATTTTAATGCAATCGGCCGGGGTTCCGTCGAGCATGAAACCACGTTCAACTTCTGTTAATCGTAACGGATGATGGACGGTAATTGCCTGACTCATACCGCTTTGTTCTTGGGCGGGGGCTATAACCGTTGTATCAGCTTTTCCCCGAACACTATCTAAAAGTGCATCCATCCCGGGAGCAAAAATCCCATCATCATTTACTAATACAAACTTCATGTAATCACATCCAACCTATTCAATTAATTAATCGAGTCCCATTTCCTTTAATGCGTATTCTAAAGCAATTTGCACGTGCTGTCGAGTCATTGTGCCTTGTAGGTATCCGATATACGGTTCGCGCAATGGTCCATCGGCACTTAACTCTAATGTGGACCCTTGTACAAAAGTACCACCTGCCATNACTACTTCGTCATCATAGCCTGGCATCGAGCTAGGAATAGGCATATAATGGGCATCAATGGGTGCTGCCTTTTGAATGCCGTGGCAAAAGTTCAATAGTTGCTCCCTAGAACCAAACTTAATAGCTTGTACAATATCGGTACGAAAAGCATCGGGAAGTGGATTCACGTCAAATCCCTTAGAACTAAAAATTTGGGCCGCTAAAATGGCCCCGTACACTGCTTCACCCACTATATGGGGTGCCAGAAATANACCTTGAAGCAGTGGTCTGGTTAATCCAAAGGTGGATCCAATTTTGTCACCAACACTCGGAGCTGTTAAAATCTCGGCACAAAGGCTAACAAGATCTTTTCTACCTGCTATATAACCGCCACTGATTGCCAAAGTTCCTCCCGGATTTTTTATTAACGATCCGGCCATTAGGTGGGCTCCGGCCTCTAAAGGCTCATAATATTCAACAAACTCACCATAACAGTTATCAACGAAAATAATGCAATCTTGGTTTTTACTTTTAACTACACTAATAGCTTGCGCTATCTGACTTATGTTTAAAGAAGGACGCCAGCTATAGCCGCGGGAACGTTGAATAATAGCCATCTTCGTTTCGGAAGTTATTTTTTTGGATATGCCATCCAAATCAAAGCTTCCATCTCCATCTAGCGATACTTCATCATAAATAATTCCTCGCTTAATTAAACTGCGAGGTGAGTTTCCTTTAAGTCCAATTACAGATTGCAAAGTATCATATGGTGTCCCGCTAATGGAAACCATTTGATCTCCGGGTTCGAGAATAGATAAACACAATGCAATAGCATGTGTTCCTGAAGCGATTTGAGGTCTGACTAAAGTTGCCTCTGCTTTGAAAACATGTGCGTAAACTTCNTCCAAGCTCTCCCTACCTTGATCAGAATAGGCATACCCGGTGGAATCATTAAAGCAATGACTGCCAACTTTAGCAAAGTGAAATGCATCTAATACCTTTTTTTGGTTAGCTAGTACGACATTTTCCATGGGTTTGTAGTACTGCTGGATTGCCTTTATTGCATCATTAATCATTACTTACATTTCCTTTACTGATAGGTGAACCAAAACTTCCCTTGCTTTGAACCTTCTTTGCATTAATTTTTTCAAGAATACTCTCCCTAATGGGCTTTTCTGCAAAAACATGCAGTCTAAAGTGGCCGTCTTTTGTGGGATACATTTCAAATTCACCGCTTATACCATGCTTTTTCCATAATTGATCAGCAACCTCTTGTAGTTCCTTTTCAGTTTCAAATTCAAATGCAATTGAGTGCACTATAGATTACCTCCTATTTAATTAAAAGTTAAACCTCTAAAATCATCGGGTANAATTACACTAAGCTCGCCCTTACTTAGATTAGGTTTTCTAACTAGACGCACAGCTTGGCGCCGAATAATCTGTTCTACCACATTTCTAACGGATCTTGCATTCCCGAAGCTGAGGGCATCACCCCTGCGAATTCNCCGTATTTGCCTAATTAATTCCTGCTTAGCATGGGCCGAAAGGGTGTATTGTCTATCCTTAAGCATGGTTTCGGCTATCTTATAAAGTTCTAGATCGGAATAATCAGGAAACGTAATTGTCATGGGAAATCGCGATCTTAAACCTGGGTTTGTGCTTAAAAATTCCTCCATTGGTCTGGGGTATCCTGCCAAAATCACAACTAAATCGTCGCGGCGATCTTCCATGGCTTTAACTAGTGTATCAATTGCCTCTTTGCCAAAATCTCGTTCGCCTCCCCGGGCTAGAGAATATGCTTCATCGATGAACAATAATCCCCCAATGGATTCGTTAATAATTTCTCTTGTTCTTTGCGCTGTCTGCCCTATATATTGTGCAACAAGATCGGCCCGTTCAACTTCTACGGTATGTCCTTTCTCTAATACCCCCATCTCTTTAAGCATTCTGCTAAGCAGACGGGCAACGGTTGTTTTCCCGGTGCCGGGATTACCGATAAAAATAGTATGTAACACAATAGGTTCGGAAGCTAATTGCACCATTTTTCTATATTTTTGTACTAAGGCAAAGGCCTCTATTTCACTTATTGTTTCTTTTACCGAATGTAGTCCCACCAGATTATCCAGCTCACTTTGAAGTTCACGCAAACGCTCTTTTTGACTGTTTCCAAGACCTTCAAATAAAGACACTTCTCTACCCCCCCACTTATTACTTATACGCTTAAGCGCCCTAATAGGTGCAGGGAAAAATGATCTAGTGGTGGGAAAGCCATAATACACTTATTGCTTCTTTGATCTTGTGATCTTTTTCGTCAGTTCGATTAAACCAATTAATCCTTTTATTTCTTCTAAACCAGGACAGTTGCCTTTTTGCATATCTTCTAGTATCACGCTTTAGTAGTTCTTTTGCTTCATCTAAACTGAGCCGTCCTTCTATATACTCAACTATCTCCTTATAACCCAAGGCTTGTAGTGCTGTGGGTTGCTCCGGATAATGCCTTAAAAGTTGCTCAACTTCATCCACGAGACCACGGGCTACCATATCATCTACACGTTTATTAATGCGTGAATACAAATCAGAACGGTCACGGGTTAGACCAATGTAAAGAGGATTATACGGGCGCTCTTCTTTAGCCTTCTTCATTCTCAAAACGCTAATTGGTTCACCTGTACGTTCATAAACCTCCAATGCCCTGATGATTCTGCGTAGATCGTTGGAATGTATACGTTTCGCACTATTTGGATCAACTTTTTGTAGTTTAGCATAAAGCTCATGGGGTTTGTCTTCGGCCTGTTGTTGAAATCTTGCCCTTAATTCAGGATCAGCCGTTGAATCGGGAAACAAAAAACCATCGAGCAAAGCGTCTATATAAAGACCTGTTCCACCAGTTATAAGCGGGGTAACGCCCCTTTTTTTNAAATGATGTAAAGTCTTCTCAGCGGAGCTTACGTAATCTGCCACATTAAACGACTGATTAGGCTCAATAACATCAATCATGTGATGTTTTACTCTTTGTTGCTCCTCTATGCCGGCCTTTGCAGTTCCAATATCCATACCGCGATAGACTTGCATGGAATCCGCGGATATGATCTCTGCATTTAAATCCTTTGCTAAACTTAAACTTAGTTCTGTTTTTCCNACGGCGGTTGGACCCACTACAACGAGAACCAGTTGTTTATCCAAAATAGTCACTCCTAGATGCGCCCAAAACGGCGCAACAATTCTTTGTTTTCCAATCTTATAATAATTGGTCTCCCGTGGGGACACGTAAAGGGATTCTCCGTCTTTGCCAATGCAGCAAGGAGAGATTTCATCTGTTTCATGTCCAAATACTCTCCGGCTTTTATTGCCCCTCTACATGCTAAGGTAATCAATGCCCCTTTAGTAGATGGACTAGTCTTCTTTGAAGTTTCAGCGATACTTAGAATTTCTTCCTTCCATGTACTTCCCTTTTCCGCCACGGAACTTGGTACTGTTCTCAAAAGGAAACTATTATTCCCGAAGTCATCTAACTCCAATCCATATCGGGCTAATATTTTGATGGATTCATTTACTAAAGCAGCCTCACTGGGTGTAAATTCTANTAGTTGAGGAATAATCTCCTGAACATGAATTGTAGAGGTTTCCCACGCTTCTTCCAATTCCTCGAGGAGAATCCGTTCATGCACAATATGTTGATCTATAATCCAAAGACCGTCTAAAGCCTCGAGTAGTATATAAGTTTGTAATAACTGTCCGATAATTCGCCCATTAATAAGCATATTTCGGGTTTCTTCCAACCCGCTTTCGGTTTGTTCCGCCTCTACATTAGGATCGAGTTCAGCCTTTTCCTCTTGTACTACTTCCGNCTTAGGCTTAGGCTCCATGATGGTTGTTGGGGCGAAAGCGGCCTCTGTATCACGCGTTCGTTCCGGGCGATACTCCCTTAAAACCTTATCAACGTGCTCCCAGGTCTGGGGTGCCCATTGCAATTGTTCTTGGACTACTGCAGTTTTTGGACTCGTCTTTGCAAATATTTCTCGTTTTTCCACCTTTGGTGCAAGGTTTCGTTCGCGCAAAGCAGATCTGAATGCCTGGATTAGATCGGAAAAAAGAATTTGTTCTTCGGCAAAACGTATTTCTTCCTTAGCCGGATGAACATTACAGTCAACTAATNCAGGATTTAGCTCAATGGCTACTACCGCCCAAGGGAACATGCGACCCTTCAATAAGCCTTCGTAGGCCTTCTCAAGAGCGGAACGTATGGTTTCGTTATAAACCACCCGCCCGTTCATGACAAATACTTCTCCGCTCCGATTACCCTTGGCAAGTCGAGCGGATCCTAGATAACCTTGAACCTGACCCCATGCAAATTCNTTATTAAATTTAATAAGTTCCGGGGCAATATTCTTTCCTTCCACAAGCAAAATAGTGTCTAGAAGGCGGCCATTACCGGGAGTACTCAAAACCGGCTTACCTTCTGCTATGACTCTAAACGCAACATGCGGATGGGCCAAAGCCAACCGTGTTGCCATATCTAAAACGCGCCGNCTTTCGGTTGCGGCTGATTTAAGAAATTTTAGTCGTGCCGGAACATTATAAAATAAATCTTCCACTACAACGGTGGTACCTTCAGGAGTGCCCACAGGTTCAACAACAAATTCACCGGACTTTTGGTATATTTTGTATCCGTGTTCTTGGTATGAGGGCCGCGAATAAAGAGTGAGCTTTGAGATGCTTGCCATACTAGGCAGCGCTTCTCCCCTAAAACCTAATGTATAAAGGGAAAAAAGATCTTCTGCATTACTGATTTTACTAGTGGCATGGGGCTGAAAAGCCAGCTCCAATTCGTCCTTAGCAATTCCTATACCGTTATCTTGAACTCTGATGAGCTCTATTCCACCATTTCTAATCTCTAAAGTAATTTGTGTTGATTGAGCATCAATGGAGTTTTCCGCAAGCTCCTTGATTACCGATGCAGGACGTTCAATAACTTCTCCGGCTGCAATCTTATGGGCAACCTCTTGGGGTAAAATTTTAATTCGCGTCACTTATTTNCCCTCCCTTGTCCTTATCTCACTTTGCCATGAGACAAGCTTTTGTAATGCTTCTAGGGGAGTCAAGCTGTTAAGATCAAGAGCTAACAGTTCTTTTTCTAACTTCGTTGTGGTATACACTTCTTCAGAGAAGGCAAGTTCGTCGCCGAGCTCCTCATAGCTGGAGTTATGAAACAAATCCAATTGAATTGCTCCCCTGTTTGCCGTTTCCAACTCAGTTAATAACTCCAAAGCTCTTTTTACAACCTTGTTTGGAATTCCGGCCATGCGCGCCACATTTATTCCATAACTTCGGTCTGTACTTCCCCTCGAAACGGTGTGCAGAAAATAAATAGTGCCTTGTTTTTCTTCCACCTCAACCCTATAGCTAACAAGCCTTCTTAAACTCTGTTCAAGCTTTGTAAGTTCGTGGAAATGGGTAGAAAACAATGTTCTGGCCTTAACATCGGAATGAATATTTTCTATGACAGCCTGAGCAATTGCCATACCATCAAAGGTACTTGTTCCGCGCCCCAATTCATCGAGAACGATTAAAGAGCGTTTCGTTGCATTCAAAAGTAATTGCGCAGTTTCGGCACATTCGACCATAAAGGTGCTTTGACCGGTACTTAAATCATCACTTGCACCAATTCTAGTGAAAATGCGATCAACCAGACCGATTTCGCCTTCGGTGGCTGGGATAAAGCTTCCCATTTGGGCCATTATTACTATTAAAGCAACTTGCCTCAAATAGGTGCTTTTTCCGGCCATATTCGGACCGGTGAGTAGAACTATTTGTTGATTATCATCAAAAAATACGTCATTGGGAACGAATTGCCCTTCCATTGCTTCGATAACCGGATGCCTTCCCTGTTTGATATCTAATCTGCAATCGGAAAATAAAGATGGTCTAACGAAATTATTTTTCACTGCTGCCTCTGCCAAGCTTTGCAGCACATCCAGTGTAGCCAATGCCTTAGCATTTTGTTGAATTGAATCAACATAATTGCGTACCGTATCCCTTATCTCCATGAAGATCTCATATTCCAAATCATTAATCCGCTCATCTGCACCTAGAACTAGGGACTCTTGCTCCTTTAGTTCAGGAGTGATGTAACGCTCGGCATTTGTCAAAGTTTGTCGACGTTGATAATCAGGCGGAACTAAATGGGTATTAGCATGGGTAACCTCGATATAATACCCAAACACCTTATTAAAGCCAACTTTTAGTGACTTGATTCCCGTTCGTTCCCTTTCGGTTACTTGAAGATTACTAATCCAGTCTTTGCCACCCCTACTGGCTTCCCGTAGTTTGTCTAGTTCGTGGTGATACCCTTCTTTTATTAAATTTCCTTCACGTATACTAATGGCAGGCTCTTCAATAATTGCCTCATCTATTAGTCCAATAAAATCATTTAGAGGATTAAGCAAACTAGAGAGTTGGTTCAAAAGTGTGCATGAACCTTCACTAAACAAATTCTTTATCGGTGTGATGTTACGCAAAGAACCTGCTAAAAAGTTTAAATCGCGGGCATTNCCATTTCCCACAACTAATCTGCCTACTAAGCGCTCCAAATCATAGACGTCCTCTAATAGGGAAGCAAGCTCCAGACGTAAAGCGGTGTCAGTCACCAGTTCCTCTACAGCATCATGACGCGCCTCTATTAATGTGACGTTCAACAAGGGTTGCTCCAAATAGTTTCGTAAAAGTCTTGCTCCCATGCTGGTAACAGTATAATCAAGGATACCCAGTAGCGAACCGCGCTTTTTCCCATCGCGAATAGTCTTAGTTAACTCNAGATTTTGCCTACTATGGCCATCTATTTGCAAGAATTCCTCTAATCTATAACTTCCCACTTTGTGAATGTGCTCTAACATGCTCTTCTGGTTATTTTGTACATACTCCAAAGCATTTCCGGCCGCGGCAATCTCCGCGTCCGTAGTTAACCCGAATGGAGTTAAAGTAGACACCTTAAAGTGATCGAGTAAGATCTTTGTACTGCGAGTTAGATTCACAGAATCTCCCTCGAGTATGGTTATTGATGAACCTAGACTTTGACAAAGCTTCTCAACGGAGGACCTTTGCGGAAAACTTGAGGTTATAACAATCTCAGCAGGTTTTAACCTATATATTTCATCTTCAGCATGGGACCAGTAATCTAAAGATGTGGCCATAAACTCACCGGTTGTCGTATCTAAACTGGCTAAACCCCAGCGCTTATTTTGCCATACTATCGCCGTAAGGTATTGATTTTCCATTCCTTCAAGATTAGCCTCCATAAAAGTCCCCGGAGTTATAACACGCACTACGCCGCGTTTAACCACACCCTTCGCTTCTTTAGGGTCTTCTATCTGTTCACATATGGCAACTTTATATCCGCTTTCAATNAGCTTTGCTAAATAACCTTCTGCCGCATGATGCGGTATGCCGCACATGGGAATCCGACCTTGATCACCGGCATCCCTAGACGTTAAAGCAATTTCTAAGATTTTAGACGCAACCTTCGCATCTTCGTCGAACATCTCGTAGAAGTCACCCAGTCGAAAAAATAGTATACCATCTGGGTACTGTTCCTTGATACTGTAATATTGTTGCATCATTGGAGTTAGCCTCAACTAGTTTACACCTCCCAGCCTACTTTACAGATTCACTTGCAGACTTTAAACTCCTGCTTTAGATCAAACGACCCCTTAGAGTCCAAGTTCCTGCTTCGGTTATTTCGGCTTTGAAAACTTGTCCGATTAAATCCTTAGTCCCATCTAAATAAACTTGTCTATTCGTACGGGTTCTACCGACAACACCGTCTTCGGACATCCCTTCAACAAGCACCTCTTGACTTGTTCCAACCAAGGATTTCATCTTTTTTTCGCTAATATTGTTTTGCAGTTCGATCAGTTTATAAATTCGTTCTTTTTTGACCTCTTCAGGGATTTGGTTAGGAAATTTTGCCGCGGGTGTACCTTCTCTTGGTGAGTAGATAAAAGTGAATGCAGAATCGAACTCCACTTCCTTAACCAGGCTTAGAGTTTCTTCAAAATCCTCTTCCGTTTCGCCTGGAAACCCAACAATCAAATCAGTGGTTAAACTAATATCGGGTATGGCACTTTTGATTTTGGACACTAGATCGATATATTTTGCTCGAGTATATCCCCTATTCATCCTTTTTAACAGACTACTACCCCCTGCCTGAACCGGTAGGTGCAGGTGCTCGCAAAGTTTGCCTAGATCTGCCATGGCTTCTATTAGATCATCACCCATATCTTTTGGGTGACTAGTCATAAAACGGATTCTCTCTAAACCATCGATTTTGTCCAGTTTTCTTAAAAGATTACTAAACGAAACTCCTTTTGATAAATCCTTTCCGTAGGCATTTACGTTTTGTCCTAGCAATGTTATCTCTTTGTAACCATCATTTACAAGACTATGAACATCTTCAATTATTTTTTCCGGTAAACGACTATGCTCTTTTCCGCGAACATACGGAACGATGCAATAAGTGCAAAAGTTAGTACAGCCATAGATGATATTCACAAAAGCCTTTAGTCTATCTTTTCTTTCCACCGGTAAGCTATCTCTAAAATCTTGTCCTTCCGAATACTCTGCTTCATCCCATATTTCAACCACCTTTTCGCCATTAGTCGCCCTTTGTAATAGCTCAGGCAAACGGTGAATATTATGGGTGCCGAAAATTAAATCAACGTGGGGCAAACGTTTCAAGATTTTCTTAAGCTCGTTTTTTTGTTGTGTCATACAGCCACAAATTCCAATAATTAACTCCGGATTCTTCTCTTTTAATTCGCGAAAAGAAGAAATATGACCATAAACTTTTCGTTCAGGATTTTCCCTTACACAACAAGTGTTATATAGAATAAGATCGGCATCTTCTAAGTTGTCTGTGGGCTTGTACCCAAGTGAAAGAAGCAATCCTGTAATCACTTCTGAATCGTGATCGTTCATTTGACAACCCATTGTTCTTAAATAAAATCTGCGCATAATTAACTCCTCAAATTATTTATTATATAAATACCCTTTCATTATACTATTAGCTTCTTCCCTTAAGCAAGATTGCCAAGCTATTTGGTATGAAAATAACTGTTCAGGGAATAATCTTTTGAGGGGGTTTTTATATGTTGATAACGCTTGCTCGAACCGCATTCTTATATATTCTGGTAGTTATAACCATGAGACTTATGGGGAAAAGGCAAATTGCCCAGCTTGAGCCCTTTGAATTAGTGATCGCAATAATGATCGCGGAACTAGCTGCAATTCCAATGCAAGATAGGCATATTCCACTAATTAACGGCGTTATCGCTATTTTAACCTTAATGTTTATTCAAGTGACCTTCTCCATAGTAAGTTTGAGATCTTTAACATTCCGAACTTTACTGGATGGGCAGTACAGCATTATCATGGCTAATGGAAAAATACAAGAAAAAGAAATGAGAAAATCCCGATATAATCTGGATGAACTTTTGGAGCAATTAAGGCTTAAAAATGTGTTTAATCTTGAAGATGTTGAGTTTGCCATCTTGGAGACAAGCGGCGAACTTAGCGTACTATTAAAGAGTCAGAAACGACCCTCCACACCGCAAGATTTAAACATCTCAACAGAATACGAAGGAATGCCAAGCATCCTTATACTAGATGGTAAAGTAGATGCTACCCAACTAGAAAAAGCAAATCTAGGTGAGGCTTGGCTTCGCATTGAACTAGAAAAACATGAAATCAAGGATCCAAAAGATGTGCTCATTGCATCATTAAATAGCCAAGGAGAATTATATTTTCAACCGAAAGACAGGCTCAAAAAGGCATCGGGTTAAAAGAAAGGGAGAGTATTAATGAAACTGTGGGTAGTAATGCTAATAGTAATGATTTTAATCATAGTCGGCGGTGTCTACATAGAATCCACAATCTTAAAAACCACCGATCATCTCTCCCGTAAACTGGATTTGATCCAACAGGAAGTGATGAATGATCAGTGGTCAAATGCTGTGGATTTGTGTAGCCAAATCGAGCGTGCATGGTCCGAACAGCAAGATAAATGGAGTCCGTTTATACACAATCATGATCTCGATGTCGTGGCCAACCAGTTAGCCCGTTTAAAAGCTCATTTGACGGCTGAGGAACAAGGTTCTTCTCTAGCCGAAATCAGTACGATTAAAATTCATCTGGTTCAATTACATCATCAAGAAGTATTGACTATAAAAAACATATTTTAGCGTTTGCCAGTTGCACCATGCTTTTGAACTTGTTTTGCCACTATACCGACGAAAGCCCCGGTAGGCAACGCAAAGAACATCATCATAGGCAGGTAACCTAGTATACTAATTGTTTGAATAACAAAAGCGGCAACTAACAATTGGGCTAAATTATGTGTTAATGCCCCGAGAAGACTAACGCCTAATAAACTGAACAATTTACCGCCATATTTGTATACCAATCCCATAACTATGGCACTTACAACCCCGCCTGAAAAACTGAAGAAAAACGTAACAGTCCAAAAGGTTCCGCTTAAGACGGAACCTAAAATAGTTCTTAACATAGATACAGTTACTGCATCTTTAATTCCAAAATTCATAATCACATATAAACTAACAATATTGGCCAGGCCTAATTTAAAACCGGGCATTACCAAATCAGTAGGTAAGGGAATCATCGCTTCGAAGATGTGCAAACCAAGGGCCAGCCCTGTGGTTAGACCTAGATAAACAATTCGATGGGTACGTGAGTTTGGCACTCGGTCTTACTCCTTTAACCGTGAATTTTAGAAGAACCGCTATAAACCGTTAAAAGCCCATCTTGTATAGAAACCTTGACAGTGGAGGCCGGTTCGTCGAATTTATAGCTTTGATCACCGATAATTACTTCTACATTGGGATGAACATGGGTTGCGGTAACCCTACCATTTCTAATCAGTTGTAGTTTTGTATAGATCCCCGTGGGTCCCCCAAATTCCTTGGCGATAAGATTTCCTTCATTTAAAGTAACATCTCCACCGCGAAAAACTCCGTTGGCAATTTTGAAACCGGTACCTGCCAAAATCGATGAATAAAAGCAACCCTGCCCAGTGATTTCCACACTACCGGACGCTTCAACCCTACTATTTTGCAAATAACCGACTCTAATATCAGATTCCACAGATCCCATATCAGCTAATTGAGCTTCTTCTACCCTAATGGCAGTAAATAGATCCTGTAGTAAGTTTAGATTATTGGCCTGTAATGGACCAGGCGTTACGAAGTTATTCATTAAACTTCTATCAAGCAATCTAATCTCATCGGATGTGCCATCCTTTAGCTCTTTAACCTGGTCTGAGAACTTCTTAATCTCTTTAGGTAAATCATAAAACTTTAATTCAAGAAGGTGCTTAATCAAATTTTCGAAAGGGATATTATCTGCTTGCGTTGCAATAGCTTCATAAGATTTTATTAAACCCTCCATCAGCCNGGAGATTTTGGCAAGGGCTGCGGATAGGCGCATGTGGGCGACGGTTGATCCCCCGGCAAATAGCTGAGAACGAACAACGTTTTTTAAAACCGTAATTGAGCCGCCTGTTCTTAAAATTGCTCCGCTAACAAGCCCATTTACCGCAATCAGACCTGTTCTGGATTCTACTTTTACATTTTCTAAAACATTGCCCTTGATTATTATACCACCATCCATGGTGATATTACCCGTGGAAACGTCAGCATTTCCATCTAATTCGAAAACATCGGTGACACTCACCACGCCACCACTAAGTGAAGCTAACCCAGATAAAGTTGCAATTGCCTGCATACCGTCTTCGCTAAGCATTACCCCTTCACCAATCTCAATTGCAACCTCTTCCATTTCCTTTATAGGTATGGGAGTACCATAGACAGTGACACCGGGCTTTCCTGGAGAACCGGGAATCTTCTGGGCCAATACGGCTCCTTCTTCTACGCCTTTAATTCCATGCACTTCATAATGATCTATCCGAACGGCATCCTTATCAATTTCTCGATATTCTTCTTGGAAAAAATATTTTATCGTGGATGGTACGCCTTCTTCGGGTTCCCGACCCCGTGCTATCTCCACCAGACCCTGAGTCTGTAGAAGTATATCTTCATTAAGTTCGCTAAGATCCAAGCCCTCTGTGATCCCTTCGATCTGTATGATTTCGCGAACCATGTTCATAGTTAAAAAAGGACCTTCATGGGTAACTTCTTCGATCTTTAAATGAAGCTGATNGGTTCCACCGTGATCAGCTAATTTATATCGAATAATCGGGCTTCTCTTCCAATATAATTCTGCCTTAGTCTCGTTTTCGTTAATAGTTATTCCATATTGTAAATCGGGTTCTTTATCTTCGGGTAATTTAATCTCCAAACTTTCTAAGCCGTCCGTCAAGACAACCTCTTTTTGTCTGACTTGCCCCATATATTTTACTTGGATATCAGCACCAAATATGATTCTAAGCGGTATCTCTTCTTGAACTTCTCCCCGAAGCACAATTTCACCGTCTACAACACTAAGGAAACCTGAATCATCCTCTTTCTTTTCAATCCTCTTTCTTGTAACACGCACCAACGCTGGTTTAGAACGCCGTCCCCACCTTCTAGAAGATGGCTCTTCAAGGATTTCCACGTCAACTTCATCAATCGTAGCATTAAGCTGATTAAGGGCATTTTGTATGGCCTCTTGAACGGTTTTGCCTTCTCCTACACATGTGCGCACAGAATCTACCCCCTCACAGATTTTTCTGATAAATACAGTAGCTAACTCTGCTTAAGTTATAAGCGTTTGGGTCCATAATTTGTTCCGCCGATCCAACTATAAAATAACCTTGAGGTTTTAACGATAAAACAAATTTCCTAATAAGTTCACTTTGAGTTGCACTGGTAAAGTAAATAAAAACGTTTCGGCACAAAATTAAATCAAAAGAACGCTGNAAATTATCTTTAAGTAGNTTATGTTTTTCGAATTTAACTTGCGTTTTAATTTTTGGAGTAATGGCCCAGCTACCATCTTCTAACTGCTTGAAATACTTATCTTTATACTCGTCCTTAATACCGTTCATTTGATTGTTTAGATATATACCATCCCGTGCTTTTTGTAAAATAATCTCGTCAATATCCGTTGCCAAAAGCATGCTTGGCCTAATCCCCAATTCAGCTAACAGTATAGCTATTGAATAAATCTCTGCGCCTATGGAAGCCCCCGCACTCCAAATTCGCGGCCGATTGTTTTTACCGATAGCGGGCAATACCTTTTCCTCGATCTCTTTAAAAACATTAACATCNCTAAAAAAGTTAGAAGTATTAATAGTTAAATATTTCGTAAAATTTTCTTTATGAGTCTGATCTTTTCTGATCATATCAATTAATTCATCATATGATTTCAAACGGTGTCTATCAAGCCATTGATTGATTCTACGTCTCATTTGCTGCTCTTTATAGGCATTTAAGTCTATCTCTAGAGCTTTATAAATATCGTTTTTAAGTTTCTCGTAATTATTCATGCCAGACCTCTTTTCAGTCCATGGTAGAAACCAATTCGGTTATAACTCCCCCAATTCGGTTAAGCGGAAGTATATAATCTGCATTACCTTCTTCAGCAACTGCTCTAGGCATACTATAAATAACAGACGTACTTCTATCTTGAGCTATAGTAATTCCCCCGGCGTTTTTTATCACACTCATACCATTAGCACCATCGCGACCCATCCCCGTAAGAATAACACCGATTATATTAGTGCCGTAAACATCGGGTAGGGTATTCATNGTTACGTCAATAGCAGGTCTAAGAAACATGACCCGCTCCTCTTGATTTAGATTGACGCGATAATCGGAAGATATCGTCATATGGTAATCACCAGGTGCAATTAATACTTTGCCATTTTCCACAAGATCGCCTTCACTTGCCTCCTTAACAGGAAACGGAAAAATATTATTTAAACGTTCGGCAAAACTTCTTGTGAAATCTTTCGGCATATGTTGAACAACGATAATTCCCGCGGGTAAATTAGGAGGTATAGAATAAAACACTTCCTCAACGGCTTTGGGACC
>JGI24707J26582_10001998_pt1 | contig 15671 bp, 11 predicted proteins | sample BioPla1DNA1_FD_26582 | JGI IMG/M metagenome (IMG submission 26582) | reverse complement strand
AAGAGAATTAAAAAATCATTGGGTGGATTTAGCCCGTATGAGTATAGACAAAAACTTGGTCTTGTTGCATAAAAAAAGTCCAAATTTTTGTCCGCATCCCCATCCTTCATGAAGCTAGAATTTAATACATTTTCTATACTAAATTTAGGCTTACTGCTTAAGGTTCTATTTTCTACAATTGATACTGTCAAATCTTCATCTACTATACTGATAAATCCCAAAGTAAAAATTGGAATAATAAACAACAAAATTATTATTATATGTAATCGTTTCATAGCGTAAACAACTCCTTATTAAAATCTGAAGTATAGGAATGGATTGAAACTCTGCCCAATTAATGAAGTCGTACAAAGAAAGATAATGACTAGATTAACCATGGCAACAAAAGTCATCCTAATAGTCTGAAAATGTGGTAATTCATTTCCTATAGTCTCTAAATTCTTCTTTATAAAGGACACAATAGGTGTAGATGCTAATGCAGAAATAATCATTATTAGATATCTACTAGAAACGGTATATATTGTATTGGCATTGTATAGTTCATGTCCTGCTAATCCAAACATGATTTTTAATAAGGCAAAGCATTTTGTTAAATCAGTATAGTAGAACAATACCCAGCCTATCATAACTAGAATAAAGGTATAGGACCATGATAAAGCCTTAGGCAATTTACTCATAATACCTTTAAATATGTATTTCTCTAATATTAATAGTACTGCAAAATACATTCCCCATAATACAAAGTTCCAACTAGCACCATGCCACAATCCAGTTAAGAACCAAACAACAACAATATTTCTGAATTGATGAGATCTATTCCCACCTAGAGGTATATATACGTAATCTCTGAAGAAGCTCCCCAAAGAGATATGCCAACGTCTCCAAAATTCTGTAATTGACTTAGATATATATGGATAATTAAAATTCTCACCATATTCAAATCCAAAGATCTTACCTAAACCAATAGCCATATCAGAATAACCAGAGAAATCGAAATAAATTTGGAAGGTAAACATTAGAACACCAAACCATGCATCAATAACTGGTAATCCAACAAGACCTCCATCTAAAATTGTAGTAGCAATTTCTCCAACATAATTTGCAATTAAAACCTTTTTCCCAAGTCCGATCAAAAAACGACTTATACCTTGTGAAGTTTTTTCAAGAGTGCTTGTCCTATCGTTAAGCTGAGCCTCTAACTCAGAATATCTTAAAATTGGGCCTGCTATCAATTGAGGGAACAAAGCTACGAAAAGCTGAAAGTTAGAAAAACTTTTCTGCACCTTTACCTCATTGCGGTAGACGTCTATAGAATAAGATAAGGTTTGAAATGTATAGAATGATATACCAATTGGCAAGGTCATTGAACTTAGAGGTATTTGCATATTAAATAAAGCATTAATATTTTCAACTATGAAATTGCCGTATTTAAAAAAACCTAATAGACCTAAGTTAATAGTTAACGATGCTATCAAAGCAAATTTACTTTTCCAATTATCCCTATTTTTATCTATTATTTTAGCAATGACAAAATCAACGGTACCACTAAAGATAAGTAAAAAAACCCATATTGGTTCTCCCCAGGCATAAAAGAAAATCGAAAATGCTAAAAGGACTAAATTTTTAATCTTCAGTGTTGGAGATAAAAAATAAGCTATTAGACATATTGGTAGAAATAAAAAAAGAAACACTAAACTCGAAAAAACCATATGAACATCCCCTTACTATGTAGTCGTAAGTATACTCCAAATTGTTACTGTATACCCAAATATTGCATAAGAAGATTATAACATAGTTTTACAGGAGATTTCCTAAACTTAGTAATTTTATAAGCACTAAAGTTCAATTATTGCTCTAAGGTGCTTTTTCTCTTAACCATATATATTAATAAAATCAAACAACAGCTAACTAAAGCACCAAGTATTATTCTATCCCTATTAGGTATTCTAAATCTTATCTCTATTATGTTGTTCATAGTTGGTATGATATCCCATTCTAAAACTTTATTATCTTCAAATACTCTAGAGGCATTATGCTCTACTACCGAAAAGGGGAGGTCAAGTATGAACTTAAGTTTCATCTGATTTATGATAGAACTAACTGGTATCATTTGAGAAATACTGATGTTAGTATATAAGTGTGGACACGGAAAGTTTAACACGTTAAAATATTTATAAGAAAGGTGTGTTAAACAATGTCCAGAAACGGTACCCGTTATTCGGAAGAATTCAAACAACAGATAGTAGATTTATATAATTCAGGTAGCACAGTCAGTCACCTGAATCGTGAGTATGGTGTTTCTAATGTAACGATTTATAAGTGGATCAAAGAACTTTCTCCAGTCAAAATATCCGAAAAGGAAGAAATGACTTCTAAAGATTTCGAAAAAATGAAAAAGCGTATTGCTGAACTTGAAATGGAGAATGAAATATTAAAAAAAGCTACCGCCATATTCGCAAGAAAACGATAGAAGAAATCGTTACCTTCATCGAAAAATATAAATCAATATATACCGTAAAACTTATATGCAAAGCCTTAAAATTTCCTAGAAGTACTTATTATAAGGCTTTAATTCGAGTACCTTCAAAACGCCAGCAAGAAGCGGAAAGGTTAAAAGCTGTAATTAAAAAGATTTGGGTTGAAAGCAAATCTCGTTATGGTGCTCCTAAAATTCATCGTCTTTTAACGGATAAAGGTGAAATAATTAGCCTAAAACGTGTCCAACGCTACATGAAAGATATGGGTATTCAATCTATAGTTGTAAAGAAGTTTCGTTATCATTCAGAAAAATCAAGTCCGGAGGAAAGAGAAAATATCTTGGACCGTGATTTTAGTACTACTAGTATTAATCAAAAATGGTGTACTGATATAACCTATATCTACACAATAAAAGATGGCTGGACATATCTTGCATCCGTCATGGACCTTTACAGTAAGAAAATCATTGGTTATGCGTATCATACTTCCATGACAGCTGAACTAGCAATTAAAGCTGTTGAAAACGCCTGTTTAAACGTTAAAAAAACAGAAGGCATAATTCTGCATAGTGATTTAGGTAGTCAATATACAAGTCAGAAATTTGAAAACTACCTTGCAACAAAACATATGATTCATTCCTTTAGTAGAAAGGGAAATCCATATGATAATGCCTGCATTGAATCCTTTCATTCTATACTAAAAAAGGAAGAAGTCAATCACCATAAATACTATGATTTCAATACTGCACGTAAAGCAGTGTTTGAATATATAGAATCCTGGTATAACAGAAAAAGGATTCATAGTGCAATAAATTACAAAACACCACAGGCTGCTCATGAAGCTGCCTGATGGTAGAAAACAAAAGTTAAACTTTTTGTGTCTACCTTATTGACACAAATCCACCTATACTAATAACTTTAATTGCAGGTTATTATAGGTTCTTTTAAATATTAGAGAATATAAAAGGATATTGGGCATGTTTTGTTGAAGATACATTTAATTTATTTTAAACACGTAGCTAGGAGGCAAGCTAATGGATATACAAAACAAAGAAAGAGATATAAGAAATGAAGATAAGTTGATTGAGTTTGCTAAATTATTAAAAAGCTCTAAATACACAGTTGTATTAACTGGAGCTGGAATGTCAACAGAAAGTGGTATTCCTGATTTTAGATCTAAAGATGGACTTTGGCGTGGAATTGACCCAATGAAGGTTGCCTGTAGAGAGGCATTACTAAATGATTACGACATATTCTATGAGTTTTATAAGATGAGAGTAAATAACCTTGAGAACTGTAAACCACATATTGGCTATGATATCTTAGCAAAATGGGAAAAAGTTGGTTTGATCAAAAGTATTATAACCCAAAATGTAGATGACTTTCATATTATAGCCGGTAATAAAAAGGTATTTAGAGTACATGGTTCTATAAACGAGTTTAGCTGTGTAGACTGCGGAAAATCAGCGACTAAAGATATGTTTATAAATAAATTAAAATGCCATAAATGTGGTAGTGACTTAAGGCCTAATGTAGTCCTATTTGGAGAAAATTTACCTGAGAAAGAATTAAATAGCGCAATAGAGGAAGTACAAAATTCAGATTTATTAATTGTAATTGGAACTAGTTTATTAGTTTCTCCTGTAAATCAACTAATTCATATGACCAATGGTAAGAAAGTATATGTAAATAATGATACGAGTTTTTCACATTATTTTGATCTTACCTTTAGTGAAAATGTAGGAGAGCTACTTCATGCTGTAGATAGATTTCACATCCAAAATTGAGATAGAGGGCCAACACTGCAAAATATTGTAAAATCACCATTTATCTGATAATATTAATATTAATATTAATGTTAGTAACTAGATTAAGGATAAATTAGATTGGGTGAGGTTCATGGAGAAAGCGCTAGTAATGTCAGATTCATATATGAGTAGTTATGATAGACTAGATCGTAGGGACAGACGAATAGCACTAGATACAATGCGTGCATTAGTAAAACATAGAAAAGGAAATGCATTACAGATACATAAATTAGACCGAACTAGATGCGATAGTTCTTTTAGAAGTGCTAGATGTAATTTGAATCTGAGAATTATTTTTTCTGATCAAGGAGACAAGCTAATCCTACTATATGTAGATAATCACGATGATGCATATAAATGGGCAGAAGGCAAATTTTTACATATCAATAATTTTGGTGCGTTATATCTATTTAATTCAGTACTTGAGACTGAGAAGAAATACGAAAATAATGTAATACAATTTCCAAATAGGTTTCAAAAGTCCTTGTTAGAGAAACAAGGACTTAAAGTTAAAGACTTAATTAAACTAGGTATAGAGAACGTTCACGCAGAATATTTATATGAAATTGCAGATGAAGACAAATTTGTTGAATATATTACCGTGTTTCCTGAAGAAATACAGGAGGCATTATTAGATTTGGCTTCAGGTAGTAAAACTATGACAGAAGTATATGCAGATTTGGTAGATAATACAGTAGATAATAATGATAAGTCAATAAATAATGCATTAAATCATAAAAACTCAAAAAGAAGATTTGTCGTTATTGATAATATATCTGATATGGAGAAGATTTTAGAGGGTGACTTTGAGAAATGGAAACTATTCCTTCATCCAAAACAAAAGGAGATAGTTGAAAAAAACTATAATGGGCCAGTTATAATTCAGGGTGGTCCGGGAACAGGAAAAACAGTAGTTGCACTACATAGAGCAGTTTACATTTCTAAGAATGTTTACAAGAAAAGTGAAAATAAGAATATATTATTGTGTACATATAGCAAAAAGCTCGCTTTCTATATAGAAAACAAGCTAAATATGCTTTTATCAAAAGAAAATCTGGAAAGAAATATTGAAGTCTGGGGCGTAGATTCACTGTTTTACAACATCTGTAAGAAGTACAATCTTACTGACAAAAAAATCGATTTTTATAGAATAGATGAATTGTTCAAATATGTATATGACTCAATTCAACCAGATGAACCATTATTATTTTATCAAACTGAATACAAGGAAATTATACAAAAGTATAATATAACTTCTGAAAGAGAATATTTAATGGTTCAACGTACTGGATTAGGAAAGGCAATACAACCATCTACTAGAAAGAGAATATGGAATTTCTTTGAAAAACTATTATGGTTATTAGACAAAGAAAAGGTCATGGACTTTGAAGATCAAGCTTATATAATCTACGATGCTATTAAAAACAAGATTATACCACCTCAGTTTGACAGCATTATAGTAGATGAATCACAGGATTTATCCCCAGTTAAGCTTAAAGTATTATATTCTTTGGTAAGATCAAATAACAATAACTTTATGCTGTTATATGACCCTAACCAAACTATATATCAATTAACATCATGGAGAAAGGATGTTAATATCGATATCGTAGGAAGAAGTCATTTTTTAGATTTAAACTATAGAACTACTAAACAGATAAAGGAATATGCAGATGATCAGTTTATTTACTCAGAAAAGGTAACAGAGCATCTAAGAAATTATAAGAGTGTCCTAAGCGGACCGGAACCAGAGGTACATGAATTCAATGAAATTAGTAAACAATTTGACTTTGCTATTTCAAAGATAGAAAACTGGTTAGACCATGGGATAAAACCTCATGAAATAGGAGTTATACTATCATCTAAGAAATCTGCTAATAAGTTTTCTGGTGTTCTTACATATAAGGGAATAAAAAATACTGTACTAGAAGGTAATATATATCCTTCTGAGGAAAACGGAGTAGGATTGGTATCAGTGCAAGGTTGTAAGGGGCTGGAATTTAGAGTTGTAATCCTAATAAATTATACAGATAATGACTGGAATGTAGATTACGAAAATGCTGATGATTGGTATACACAGTTAAAGTTAAGACAAGTAGAATGTCAAAAATACGTTGCTACTACAAGGGCAAGAGAAGAATTAGTAGTAACCTTTATGTTATAAAAGGAGAGACTAAAATGGCTTTTATACTACCATATGAACCAGAATTTAAAAATGAGTCAGAGAGATTTGTTTATAATTTTATAAAAGAAAAATTACCAGATAATTGGATCTGTTACTTTAATTATAAAGTAAAAATGACTGAATTTGATATTTTATTAATCGTTCCTCAGAAAGGTGTATTTATTATAGAAATAAAAGGTATATCAGGGGATCAAACTATACGTGTGAAAGACAATACTAAAATAATTTACGGTAGGAATGGTATTATTATACCTTCTCCATTAAAGCAAGCTGATGGGTATAGATTTAAATTGATGAATTTAATATCTAATACCTATAACAAGAATCCTATAGTATTTTCTATAGTAGCTTATCCAAATCTATCTTATGATTCTTTTAGATCAAATCAATTGGATATTATTTCAGCTGAAGAGCAAACTTTCTTAATGGAAGACTTTGATAATGAAGTAAGCTTTATAAATAAATTTAATAATCTATATGAAGAAATACAGTATTTTGGTGATGACACAGATATATTGGATAACTCGCTTGTAATGGATATCAGAAAGTTATTTGAGCCTGAGGATTCAATAGAACCTATTTTTGAAGAAGAGCTTGAAGAAATCGAAAAAGTTCCATATTCTATATTTGTTTATAACGAGAATTTTGATGAAGACTTGATGAAAGATTTGCTTCATAAGTGGAGTAAAGGAACAAAAATTCTATTTGTGAGTAATAACGCGAACACGATTAAGAAAGCTAAAGATATGTCTATAAAGAAGGTCGAGGAACTAAGCCTCGATAAGGAGAAAGCTTTCTCATTTATTTATGAAAAAGATGGGATAATCAAAGAGAGTAATAATATATTTAACCTTTACTTTTATATGAGTAAAAATAATTCTTTAAATAAATCAATAATTATAGAAGATGGAAATGAAGAGGATATTAAGGGTAATATTGATTTGTTAAGAATTATTGATACACAGACAGACTTTAATTTAAATCAATATATTATAGAACACGCTCCAATCAATACTAATATGATGATTAAAGCTGGTGCTGGAACAGGAAAGACCTATTCAATGATATCTAGAATTATGTTCCTTAACTACGCTCATGATTACAGTGTTGAAGAGTTTAAGAAAAGAATAATAATGATTACATTTACAAATGAAGCTGCAGCAAATATGAAGACCAGGCTTCAAGATTATTTACAAAATTTATATTTCCTTACACGTCAAACAGATATATTAAACAAGATTGAATCCATAGAAGACATGAATATATCTACGATACATTCATTGACAAAAAAGATTTTACAAAAATACTCTACAGTCCTTGGTCTTGGGAAAGAATTATCTATTAAATCCGGAGTTCACGAACGAAACACAGAGATATTAAATGAATTGGATGATTATATAAATCAAAATTATAAAAAGGTAGGAAATGTTCTAGATAAGTCGAATATCTCTATGTATAATTTACAAAAAAGGATTAGGGATTTAATAATTAAACTTGAAAATAAAAATGTGGATCTTATCTCTGATGAGATAGATTATGGGAAACCTAATAATTACAAGGAGTTATGGGACCTTATTATTAATGTAGCAACCAATGTAACAAAAAATCTTAGAGACCAGTTTGATAAAAAGAATGCAGTCAGACTATCAGATTTAATTATTAAGCTAAAACAATTAGTCATAGCATCTGGAGGTACATTTAATTTAGGAGACGAAAAAGTAGATTACTTATTTGTTGATGAATTTCAAGATACAGATGATACTCAGATAAACTTAATGAAGAGCTTTAGGGATATTATTGGCTTTAAATTTTTTGCAGTAGGGGATATAAAGCAATGTATATATAGATTTAGAGGAGCTGAAAAGGAAGCATTTGAAACACTATTACATGGTGAAGATAAGAAAAGTTGGCGACAATATTCTTTAAGCAAAAATTATCGTACAGATAGTCTATTACTAGATAAATATCATGATATATTTATTAAATTAGGAGATAAGGGGATTTTAGACTATGTAGATAATACAGACTTCTCAGATAGACTTAGAGGAGTCAAAGTACTTAATGATGAAAATGATGACTTCTTTACAAAGATTGATTTTGAAGATGAAGAAGAAAGAGATGCTAAGTTAGTTAGCATGGTTAAAGACCTAAAGAACAATCTAAAGGATGATAGTCAAATAGCCATATTAGTTAGGGAAAATAAACAAGTTGAGAAAATAAGAACATTATTTAGCAAAAATGGTGAGTATGTATATACAGATGTTGGTGGAGATCTGTATAAAATAAGGCCGACAATTGATTTATATAAATTAGTTCTGGCATTACAGAATAATAAAGATCCAGTCTATTTATATAATCTTTATTCAACTAGCTATATCAAGACCCCAATTCCTAAGACTAATATAATAAAATCGAAGGAAAACAGGGACAAGCTATTGAATCTATTTTATTCAGAAAATCCAATACCAAAATGGAGTAAATATTTAGAGGATATTAATAAATACCCTGTAATGAAGGTTTTGAAAGATATCATCAACGATATAAAACCTTGGGAGAATTATTCGTATATTGAAGAATCAAGAGAAGAACGTCAGAGACGATTAATATATTATAGAAGAAATCTAGAAGAGATTATTGAGAAACTAATAGACTCAGCTGATACGGATTATTTGTCTATCAATAAAATAAAAAGTCATTTGGAGATTATGATATTAACTAAACAAGAAGAAGAACAAAGAGAATATTTATTTGATGAAGGAAAAAATGCCAAAGTATTATGTCTTACTGTACACAAATCAAAGGGCTTAGAATTTGATACAGTAGTAATGCCATATTGTGATGTAGAATTAACAAGTTCTAGAAAAACTGGCTATGTGGATCTTATTATTGAAAATCAAAATAAAGCTGATCTTAATATGAAATACAAAATTGGCTATAAAATATTTTTAGATAGAAAGTCTGGTAATTTAAAAAATAATCTTTATGAATCACAGATAAAAAACGAGAGCCAATATAGAAAAGAAGAAGAGACCAGATTATTGTATGTAGTTATGACTAGGGCTATAAAAAAATTCATTTATTTTAATAACAACGCAACTGAAAAAAATGACACTTGGCAAAATTTGATTGAAGGGATATAGAATTATGAAAGTATATACTTATGTAAATCCATTTTCTATAAACAAGGCTGAATATTGGGATGAAATCAGAGAATTACCACAATTATGCATATCACAGACCTTAGTTCAAGGAATGATATCTTGTTATGGTCGGACAAGTTTTACTGTAATATCTACAGTTCAATCATTTTTAAATGAATTCTATAAAGAGTGGGAGAATTCACCAGAAAATGATATTGCACAGTATGTTGAATTATCTGACCAAATAGACAAGATACAAGATGAAAACATAAAAAAGTCTATGAAGTTCAATAAAAAAGAAATGGTTGAAGCTTTGAAGTACTGCATAGAATTAGGATTAGAACCAGACAAATTCAAGGTACTAAATGAAGAACAAAAAGAGTTTATTAATATATATAAGAAAATTAAGAATAATGCTGTTTGGAATAAGTTAGACCTAAGTGTATCAACAGAAAGAGAAGATGACCTAAATGAAGCTTTAAAGGAATTAATTATTAAGGAAATAAATAAAGATAAGGAACTTAATATTAATAAAAACCAAACTACGGTTGAAGAACGACGCAAGGTATTAGAGTATAAAATTGATGAGTTAAAAGCAAAAAATAATAAGACTAAAAAGAAAACAGCACTTAGAAAAAGCAGTACTGATAGAAAACTTAATAATAAAATCAATAAATACAAGCATTTTATTGAATTAAATGAAAAAGAAAATTTAATTAAAGAAAAGAAAATTGTATTACACGGTATTCACCAATTTACGCCAATTATTTGGAAAATGATAAAACACCTTAAGGACTTAGGTATAGAGGTAATATTTCTAATAAATTATGATAGAAATTATAAAAAAATATATAATACATGGGAAAAAGTCTATTACTATTTAACAGGTAAGTTAAGCTTTGATAAATATTCATTACATGATAATACTCCACATAAAGACATAGGAAAAAACATGGGTGAATTACTAGAAGGTAGGGGAATTATTAGATCTGATTATAATACTAAATTTAATGTATTTGATAATCTAACAAGTTTTTCTGACTATGTATCTGAAAGATATGAAGAAGCAAATGAGGTTTTGGGATTAATGTCTAAACAGTTTTATGCAGTTAATAGTGAACCTATTAATGATATACTTAAAGCCCAATATCCAGATCAATATGGAGAAAAACACTTTTTATCTTATCCAGTAGGCGCTTTTATACTTGGTTTATATAATATGTGGAATGCAGATACCAATCAATTAGAAATAGACGAAACAAATTTAAGGGAATGCTTATCAGTAGGTTTTTGGAAGACTAATTTAAATACAACACCCATATCTATATATGAAAGGATAAGCCTGTATTTTAAGAATGTAACTACATTAGATGAGTATCTTCAACGCATTGAAAGTCTAAAAAGAAATAAAGCATCACTAAGTAAAGATAAAGAATTAAATGATTTTTTTTCAAAAATGTCTTTTTATAGTGTAACAATAGAAGAACTGGAATACTTCGAAAACATTTTAATAGATTTAAAAGAAATATCAATTAAAGTCTTTGAATTAGATGGAAATAATAAAGTAAACTATGCTAGTCATTTTAGAAATTTGATGAAGATTATTCGTGAGAAATCAGAAAAAAGTTCTGATTATATAGATGAAGCTGAGTTACAATTAGTTAATGAAATTGCAAATAAATTAGAATCATCCTCCGACTTAAAAGAGGTAAATGGTTCTATTGAGGATCTTAAGGAATCCATTCACTTCTATCTAAGCAGAAGAAAAGATGATAGGAACGAATCAGCTAATTGGATAGTTCGTGATTTTGAACAAATTGATGGTGGAGTTTTATTAAGTAAGGAACCTAGAAACAAAACCTATCATTATGCAATGCTATCTGACAAGAACATGAAGGGAAGAGAAAAGCAAGTCTTTAAATGGCCATTAACTAGTGAAATGATGAAGAACTATGATGAAAACCATCCAGGAATAGAACTAATGGTTGCAGTTAAAAAGGAATACAAAAACTTTCTAAGGTATTCTCTTTTCTATGGAATGTATTTCTTAAACGGAACAATTGAGTTAAGCTTTATTGAAAATAGTGAAGGCGAAAAGGAAGTTCCATATTTTATACTTTCAATGCTTGGGCTGGAGCCGAAACCGTATGAAACTCCTTTAGAGGGGGATACAGGAGATATATTACAATTTCAAGATGATATCATAGATAACAGTATAAATATATCTAAACAAGACAAAAAAATATTTTCGATATGCCCTGATAAGTATCTTTATAACTCAATAATGAATCATAATTTCTACTATAAAAATGAGTTTCAATGTAGATATTATTATATAATTGTTTTGAGAGCACTTACGTGGAAGAGGGCAGTAGGCAAGAGTTATAACGAAGCGTGCAATATATTGGAGTCCATCAATTTAAAATTAAAGAAACTTCTACCTTTCTGGAGGGAAGTTGATTTCATAGATATAGTACAAAAAGTAAAATATGATATTCAGGCAAATGATTTAGTAGATAATAAGATTAGAGTCTATGATAAAGACTATATTGATAATAAAATACATTTTTTATTGGCTCAAATTAAAGACGACAACGACAAAAAATTAATGAATTTCTTTAAAAATAATGAAAGTGACATAAGAACATTCTTAGCAAATAATAATATAAGTAAGTATGATAATGATGTAAATGAAAAGATATGTGAATATTGCAATCAGAGGGAAGTATGTTTAAATAACTTTATAGAGGGGGATATAGATGCCTAATTTGTTGACCTTAGCTATAACTGAAAGCAAGCCAAACTTAGAATATAAGGTATTAGCAATGGATATCGAATGCAATAAGTTTTATGACATGGACCTAAAACTAGATGAGATATCAAAGGACAATAAAATATTATGGGACTTAGGAGGAATTACTTCGGTAGATAGGCTTGATTTAGCAAGTAGTTATAATAATAACTTAGTATATAAACCTCTGGGAAATATAAAGTTTATTAAAAGCTGCTCCAGAAAAGAATTAAAAGACCTATTTAAGAAAAATTCCATAGATTTAAAGAAGTTTTATAATGAAGACATAACCCATGGTATTATTCAGATAGATTATTTAGATGATATATCTATTCCTGGATATAGAGATGGTGTCTTTAAGAGTTACATAAAAGTTACAGCACAAGGTTATCAAAAAAGAGAAGGTATCTTAAATAAGGACTACAGATGGCTTAACTATTGGAAACATATATATAGGCAAAATCGAGTTAATGAGAAAATTGAGTATTTTAAAACTCTAGTTAATGAAAGCATACATCAGGATTCTTTTCTAATAATGTACAAGCATAATTTCCGTGATAGTAGTCAAAGGTGGATATCAGGATTCCATTGGTTGTAGAATAATATAAGGGGTGCAATTAAATGAAAAATAAAATAAAAGACTTTCTATTAAATGAAAATAGGAATATTTTCCGTGGGAAAAATGGCTTGTTAGAATTAGATAATATGTATCAGGAAATATTTGAATTCATAGAAGAATCAATTGATAAATCGACTAATTCTCTGCAAAATTACAATATTATTGATGAACAGTCTGCACATAATAGGAAGGAAAGAGCAAGGGAATTAGCTAATGAATTAAAAACCATCTGTTTGGAAAATTCTAAGACAAGCTTTTTAATCTGGAATCAGGCAAACATATTAAAGGAACAGGATAAGAAAATTAAGGAACAAGAAATAAGGATTGAAAATATAAGTCAAGAGAACCAGGACCTAAATAAGAGAATATATATAGCCGAAAACGAGATACATAGATCTAAGGAAGAAGTAGAGAAAACCCAAATTAACACTTTAAAAGATTTAGAGAAGGATTTGGACAATACTAGAAAAGATTTAATTAGTATAGGAAGAACTGCAGAAAAGTTTAAAGAACTAGAAGCACAAGAATTAGACGATACTACTCTAGGCAATATTCAGAACAATATCCTAGGAAACCTTGATAATATTATAGAAAATTTTAAAAATTTAAAACTATGGCCTGAATATGAGGAACTTCCTACATTTGAAAAAAGTGACAAGGTGAAGGCTAAAAGTCTTAAGAAACTGAAGAAGAAAACAATAAAAGAAGATGCTGAAAATACAGAAGATAATACCACTTCTGCAGACAATAATGTAATTGAAAATGATAATTCTGTAATAGAAGATAATATAGAAACAAAAGAAAATAACAGTGTAGAGTCAGTACAACAAACTAGTTTATTAGATTTAGAGTCTAGGGAACCGAAGGAGGAAGCTTAATATGCCAATATACGGTATAGATTTAGGAACATCTAATTGTTTAGTGGCAGAAGCAATAGAAACTTTGTCTGGGGACTTTGAAATAAGATGTTTAAGAGATGAAAAGGGTAATGAAAGTTTTCCTTCAGTAGTATCATTTAAAAGCAAAAATGAGGTAGTTGTAGGGGAAAAGGCATTATTTGAATTATATAAAAATCCCGATCAAACAGTAGAATTAATAAAAACTAGGTTAGGTAAGAAAAAGTATTTAGATATAGAAATAGATGGGGAAAAGGAACAAATTGAAACACAGAAAATTTCAGGTATAGTACTTAATCATTTTAATAAGATCCATAAAAATAAAATAAAGAAAGCTGTTTTGACAGTGCCTGCAATATTTGATGAACAGCAAAAAAAAGCAACAGCTCAATCCGGGCAAGTTGCTGATATAGAACTTGTAAGGACTATTCCAGAACCTTGTGCAGCTGTAATGTATCATGTCTTTAGACAGTATAAAGACAATAAGACAAATTTACTAGACTATAAAACAGGTAAAAATGTTTTAGTATTTGACTTTGGTGGAGGAACTTTAGACCTTGCCTTAGCTAGTATAAAGCTAGATGATGATGATAATGTAGAAATAACTGTATTAGCAATAGGCGGAGATGAAGAGCTTGGTGGAAATTTAATAGACTTTAAACTAACAGAAGTAGTTCTAGACTATTATTGTGATGAATTTGAATATGATAAATTCATCGAAGAAGTCAAAGAAGAATATGATTATTATTATAGTAATTACAGGGCAAATGGAGAACTACGATTTAGAGATAATGCTAGAGAGGAAGTTAAATCCTTTATCTTCAGACTAAAGAATAAATGCGAAAGAGCAAAAATAGAACTATCAACTAAAAACATAACAACACTAACACCAGAAGGTATTTACTCGCAGTTAGATATTGATAGAGAGGATTTCAAAGAGCTTGTATTAGAGGACGGAGATCTTCTACCAAGAATAAAGGAATCAATTAGGATAATTCAAGGTAAGAACAAAAAGAATGTTCCAATAGATCAAGTAATTTTAGTTGGTGGATCAGCTCAGATACCTTATATTAAAAAATATTTACAGCAAGAATTTCCTCACTTCAGAAATAAGATTATCAATGCTATTGATTATGATAATGCAATAGCCAAGGGAGCTGCAATTTTAGCAGCAATTGAGGATGGTCACAATGTACCTCCATTTGGCAGAAATAATGTTAAAAATGTAGTAGCTCATGATCTGTATGTAAATCAGGATGGAATAAATGAAANCGATGAACCATTCTTAAGTTATGGTACAAGTTATCCATTTAGTGAAAGACAAACTAAGGATCTTCCTATACGTAAATCATTGGATACAAAAATAAATATTAAATTTGTTGAAAAATTTATTAGGCAAGGTACCGAAAAGGAAAAAATTATACAAGATATTAATTTTTATCATCCATTCTTTTATACAAATGATCATATTCGAGTTGAGATAGATATAGATGAATTAGGAATGTATAAATTTACTGCAACTCATGTCGAGACTGGAGAAAGTATTGAGTTTGAAGCAGAACAACTATTCGAAATGAGCAACACGGAAATTGAAAAAGCAAAGAGAGAAATAAAGATTCTAAGAGATATTTCATAAAACTAAAACAGATGGAAATAACGGTTCTTTGTCAACTGGTGTTGGTGAAGAAAATATTAATTAGTTTTACAACTGAATAAACTTAAGTAAAATACAATCTAGGGCTTAGGAGCATTATT
>JGI24707J26582_10001997_pt1 | contig 15677 bp, 10 predicted proteins | sample BioPla1DNA1_FD_26582 | JGI IMG/M metagenome (IMG submission 26582) | reverse complement strand
TCTTACATTGTCTAATTTCATCTGTGCAGTTTCTGGGTTGGAAAGCCCTGGATCGTCGGTAATATCCGTATGCTCACTGGTGTAGAAGTAATCCCACCAAATACCAACTTTGATTTCTCTACCACCTAAATCAAATGCTTCATACGGATCCACCTCAGGTTCTTCCGCTGCAACTTCTTCTGTTCCTTCCTCTGTACTTTCTTCTGGCTCATTATTGTCCTCTTGTGTTGTTGCTGGAGTATTAGATGTTTCATTACTTTTTTGATCCTCCTCTTTGCCACCACATGCTGTGAGGGCAAATACCATAGCAAGCATACATAAGAGTGATACCAATTTCTTAAACTTCATCATTTCTCCTCCTTTATTATATGTTTTTGCTTTATTTTAAGGTGGGTAAGAGCATGGGTATTAACCAACTATACCGCTTCGTTCTACACCCTCCATAAAATACTTCTGTAAGATAAGATAAATAATAAGTATCGGTAGCAGGACAAGAATAACTCCCGCGTATACATTTAGCTGTGAAATCATCGGGTCTTTTACCTGATCAACGAATTCAATCGTAGCCTGAACAGTTGACAGTCGGAATGTGATATGATTTTTTGATGGCATCGAAAATAGCTTTACGTAAAACATATCATTATACTGCCAAACCATAGAGAATACCGTTACAGTCACAATTGATGGTACCGCATTTGGCATCATGATTCTAAAATATGTATACCACATACCCGCTCCATCGATAAATGCTGCTTCCTCAATTTCCTTTGGAAGTCCTCTGAAAAACTGCCGGAAGATGTAGATAAATAATCCCGATCGCAACCCACTTCCCAGTAAAGTCATTAGATACATCGGTAACTCACTGGATAAGAAGTTCATCTTACTACCTGTAATAGCACGGAAGATACCGAAGACATCCCAGTTTCTAAAATGCTGGTATAGTGGAAGCATAATGGTATGGGTTGGCAACACAATAGTCACGATTACGAAGCCAAATAATAGCCTTTTAAACGGAAAGTCAAATCGTGCAAAACCGTAACCTGCCATAGATGTAATAATAATTTGCATTATGGTTAAAATGACGATATAAAGCATTGACTGTCCTAGTGTTTTCCAATAATCCAAACGAACAAAGGTAAGCTTATAGTTATCCAAAGTCGGATTAAAGGGGAACAGGAATACTGATGGATTATAAACATCTGTTGCCGAATAAAAGGAATTGGCTATGATGTTAATAATTGGCCCTAAAATAATATAGGAAATTCCAAGCAGTATGATAAACTTAATAACCGAAAAGAGAAATGCTTTCAATTTATGTAAAACTCTTAGCCTCTTGTTAATGACTACTGTATCCTCATTCCATCTACGAAACTCTAGTTTCATTTCATTTATGTTCAAAGCGCTTCCTCCTTTCTAGTTATAATAGAATGTTTTTCTCGTTATCAATGCACCAACAATTACTAGGATCGTACACACTATTATTGTACTTAGTAGGCTCATCGCACTGGATAAACCATAGTTGTATTGAGTAAATGCAATATCATAAGCAGTCGTAACAACCTCACTATTAATGAAGGAATCAACGATGGTATAAACTACGTTGGTTAGTATTAAAGGCGAAACCATAGGGAATGTCACCTTCCAGAAAGTCTCATAAGTGGTTGCCCCTTCGATTTTTGCCACTTCATACATGGAAGCTGGAACGGATTGTAAAGCCGCCAAGAAAATGATAATCTGCACACTTGATGCTCTTACAATCTCATAAATTCTAACAATTACCCCCGTTAAGTATTCAATCAATTGCTTTGGTAGACCGATCTCGACGAAGATATTCAAAAAGTAATCTACATTTACACCAGAACTGGTAGCCAGTTCGGCTACAGTTGATGCTGCTCCCCCCTGAATATTTTCCGTTGCTAGTTGTAATGTCTCTTGCACTGCGCCGGAACCAAGTAAAATTGGTAGAAAGAAGATAGCACGAACCATTGCTCTTCCTTTAAATTTGGAATTTAACATAATAGCAATAAATAAACTAAAGAATACGATAAATGGTACGTCAATCAAGATACTCCACAGGGAGTCTACCAATATCTGATTAAATGTAGCATGTTCAAGTAAAGCAAATCGAAAATTCTCAAGCCCAATAAACTTAGTAGTGTATCCTCCCGTTTCCGCGATTTGAACATTGCTTAGGGAGAACTGCACCGTATGAATTAGACTTTTGAGATAGTAAACAAGAAAGCCAATAAACCATGGAAGGATGAAGAGGAGGCCAGTAATTGCACGTTTTTGTCTTAGTGTCATTCTTTTGTTTTTCATTCCTCAACCCCCTCTACTACATAACTCATTGCTGGTATCTCTATCCCATGAACATTAACATCTTTCTTATTTTGATTGATGTATATAGTAATGCCGTTGTCATAAGTAGTTTCTTTAATTCCATTATCAATAATCTTATGATCAACCATGGTACTTCCACTCACATGTTGAAGTGCTTCGTTGGTTTTTTCATAAATATCCACTGCATCCGCCATCCAAGTCTCATATTGTGTGGAATACAAACTATTCATACCTGAATATTTAATCTCGCTTGAACTATTATAGGAGAGGGTAAAATGTGGTGAAGAGCCATATTCAACCATCCTTAGAATAATTTCCTGCTTGTCATAGCTATCACTCAAATTTATTGCACTGGAAGCATAGTCTATGTATCCATGAATAACCATTTGATAAAATGGTATTTCCTCATCTACAATGTAGTAAGGATTATGGCTACCTGGTATATTGATTAAATCATCAGCATAAGCCCAGACATAGGCATTGCCACCTTGAAACATTAATGAATCAATTGCTGCATCCATGCGCTCTAATTGTCCCACTACAATTTGCTTTGCTTCCTGGCGATCTATTACATTGGTTCTTCTCTTATCGGAGGATAGTAAATCGCCCATATCTCTTAAGGAAACTCCAGAAGTATCCAACCGTTTCATCTCGTTTATGAATTTACTCACATGGCGGTCTAAAAACTTCGGTGAAAGAATGTTGTAGTTGGTTTCAACATATCCCATGCCACCAGTCTGTCGCATGGTTACAGGGTTTACTCTACCAAAGGATACGGTAAATCCTGAATAATACTGGGCATTTTCCAATTTGTAATTATAATTATCAGCTTCATAGGAAATTTTCTGGATTGCTACATCCCCAAAGAGCTTGGAGCCATTTGCCTCCAATTTCTTGTAAAGTTTTCGCCAATCCTTTTTTCCTCCAAGCTTACGTTCGATTTTGATATCTTTAACCGCATCATGATAATAACCACCATTAAACCAACCCAGGTAATTCACCTTAAGATTGGATACGCCATTAGAATCCAGGACATCTACAATCTGGCCAGCTTCCTCAAAGCTAGTCATTGGATAAACCGACATATAAGGAACACCAAGGAAGCTATCTTCGCGTTTTATTCCACCGACGATATCTAGATAGAAAGGTATAGACCCCTTTTCCTCTTTGGCTGTTAGAACACTACGACCAATCAATTTATTCTTATAGTAATTCGCCATACCGGAATAACTAGCATTTTCTTTATCAAGGAATGCGTATTCCACGGTAATATCAAGGCTATATAGATCCTTTTCTGCCGTAGGAAGGTCAGCAGCTACCCCTTCCGCTCCAAACATGGAGACCTTCTCCGTCCCTCTTAAGGTGAAGGAGGGATATACATAGTTATAACTATTTGTTTTACCTGATATATCTGCAATAATGTTTGCTAAGGCATCTCCATTGGTGATTTCTGCAAAAATCGCACCGTTTTCTTTCTTAATACCAAAGATCGGCATCCTTGCATTTTCTGTATCTTCAACAACAATATAGGATTGCAGTGTTGGATCCATTCCATAGATATATTGGTTATATCGTTCTGCCTTCTTACCATTATTGAATTTGATTAGAGACCCAGAGCCATTGGGAACTAGCATGTATCCTTCTTCGCTCGTGCTTCCTGCTCCAAAGTAGCTCAACAATGCAATATTAGCTATCTTACCTGTACCAGTGGCACTCATCTGGTCCGTCGGCACTTTCACTTCTAGTATGTCATCCTTTAACCTATATTCTAAAACTACGGTAAAGGTTGTTCTCTCTGGCAGTTCACCCCCGGCAGCCATCTGCGCATCCACATCAAAATCCGCCTGGGTATAGCCAATCTCCTCCAACATCTTGTTCATTTTCTGTAGCCCTACCTTACTGGCTTTCACTCCAGCAGTAAGTTCTAAAAATCCATCCAGGGATTTGGAAGGAAGATAACTATTTTTAAATGTCCTGGCATCGCGATCGGATAGCTGCGAAATGATTTTTTCTTGCAATCTTTCCTCAGTTATAAAAGGTGGAACAAGACCGGTAGGACTGTCTAGATTACCCAATAAATAGGTATATCTAACACCATCTTTTATTCCCTCTATTTCAAACTGCTCTCTCGTCACACTATAGTCATAGCTATACATGGATACTTCCGTCATACTGGAATCATAGTAAGTCAACACAAACTGCGAATTAAGTGCTGTCATATTTCTGCCGGAAGCTATTGGATCATTGGCCCGATCTACCGGATTCGAGTAGGTAGTTTCACCAGTTCGTTTATCATATACTGCAATTTCCGTTGTCTTTGGATTGGTATATAGCTTTAATTTCTCACTTTCCGCTACTAGAACCATTCCATTAACCTTCGGGTCTTCATCGTTCATCGCTACGAATTCTGTACTTGTTTCAAAAGTGTAATCGGTCAAATACTTCTCATAACCTTTATAGAAAAAATAATAGAAGCAAAGAAACATTACATATCCAATCAAAGCGAGGACGATTGCTACAATTGCAAACAACTTAATTTTTTTTGTCTTCTTCACAAGATCGCCCTCCTTATGCTCTCATAATTAACTCGGTATAAACACTTTGCAGGAATAAAATTACCTGATTTACCAAGGAAAACAGTAGTAAGATGATAAATATAATTATTAATAAAGCTGCAAAGGTTAATACCAAAGTTGTCAGCGTTTTACCAAATCCAAAATTATGTATCACCATAATTCCAATCAGTAACAATATCGCAAAATATATTATGGATATACCAAGTAATAGATAGTAGATGCCTTCTTCATCCGCTGCAATAAACCAGGAAAGAATGGTCGCAGGAACAAAGACAAGTATCATAGGCAACATCGAATATCCAATAATTGTGATTATATCTTTGAATCTTCCCTCGCCCTCCATTAGACAAGTAATTGACCAATTAGCCGCAGCGAAGAGCAAAATTGCCAGAAAGATACCAATAATTTCAGCCCTACTGTCAACATGCCTTGGGTTAATCGTATTAACTACAAATCCCGCATATCGCCTATTCAATGAAAATGATAAACCAAACAAAAAGATAAAGAATAAAGAGAGAGGAACACTCCCCTTTCCTCTATGTCTTACTTCATAAAAACCATCAAAGGGATGAGAAATAACATAAAACGGATACAGCAATTTTTTCTTTTTACTCATCTTCTCCAACTCCCTTCCCTCTTCTTTTCATTACCAGAGATCGAACGGTTAATCCAACCACAAGTATAGTGATCCCAGTTAGAATATAGCTTAGGTTTTCTTTTAAAATGTCATCTCGGTAACGCTTATATGCGATTGAATAGTATTCGCGATCCATGCCTAATTTCAGATATTCCATGGCTTTTTGATTATTGCCTGCAGCCAGATAAGATTTCCCAATTCCGGTATAAGCCAGTTCAAAGTTTGCATCCAATTCCAGAACTTTTTCCCATACTTTTACTGCCGAAGCCTCATCCCCATCATATCGCAAGGATATCGCTTTATTAATCAATCTCCCATACTGCGTTGGTAAGAAACGAAGTATTTCACCACGATAAGCATCGAGAACAAGGATTTCTTCCCCCTTCTCTTCGATAGCTACAGGATTACGAAAGGTTCCCTCTTGACTACCAATACCGCCAAAGATATAGAGGAGATTTCCTTCATGGTCATAGGTAAAGATACGCCCCCTGGTCTTATCAATCACAGAGTAGATCCCATTTCCTCGATATACGATATCAACGATTCGGGAAGCTCCGGAATAATCGCCGGAAAGTCGCCAGGTTAGATCTCCACTTAAGGCTACCATTCCCTTCTTAATAACATCCTGTCCTTTTGGATTTAGCCTACGGATGGATTGTTGCCCTTCTCCATCAATATTGGTGGCATATACAAAACCATCCGGTGAGATATCAACTCCAGTAAATTCCGTTGGGATAAACTGTGCCTGTCTTTCTCTCTGGGACTTAGTAGAAAATCTTCGCCATATCTTCTCAGAAGTTGTAATTGTAACGTTAATGGTCCCCGTAAATCCGGTAAACTCTGCATTTTCATCAAAGGCCATAATACCTTGGAACATATTCTTAGCAATAACGTAAGCCCTATCTGCATAGTCTACAGTAATCTTAAGGGGAGAGAAGACAAAATCATCTGGCAAAACTTCTGATTTTGGATTGCTGATAATCTTAAGTAAGGACCCATCCTCATGCAAAGCAACAACCCGCAAGTTATTCGTATCTGCAATATAGATTTCATTGTCCTCCGTTACATAAAGCCCAGAAGGTGCATTAAAGGTATCTGCTTTATCTTCATTATCAAAGCCTTCGATAATTCGCTCCAATTTCATCTCATTATCCAAGATAACAATACGGTTATTGCCAGTATCCGCCACATAAACTCTTCCATCTTCTCCCACAAAAATATCCTGCGGAGAGTTGAATACTCCAATCTCTAATTTGCCCCCTGAGATATTGCCATTGGGAACATAGGCAGCAGGAGTATAGTAAATATCTTCCCAATAATCATAGTTATAGGTATGATAAGGAACATTTGCATTGGCTGAAACACTTACAGCATTTGCAACATTTATCAATAGCATCAGGATGATCATTGGGATAAGTATAAATTTATTTCTCTTCATCTATTTCCTCCTTATTCCTTCATACCTGATGTGGTCATTGTTTCTATAATACTGCTTTGACAAATCACAAAAAAGATTGCGGGAACCGCTGCTATAATCAATGTCACAACTGCTGCCGCTCCTTGCCTTGCAGGTCCACCATTTACAATCTGCTGCAAAGAAAATTGCAAAGGTTTAAGTTCTTCACTACGAAGGTATTGACTTCCGGTATTTCCCCACATTTGCTGGAACTGCAAAACGGCTAGCGTTAACCAAGCTGGTTTTACATTCGGCATGATAATGGACCAATAAATTCGAAATTCATTTGCACCATCAAGCCTTGCCGATTCTATCAAAGAGTCAGGAATCTGTTCCATGAATTGCTTCATCAAATATAATCCAAGGCCGAATGAAAAAGCTGGCATAATTAGTGCACCATATGTATTATTAATTCCTAATTTAGAGATAATCAGGTAGTTTGGTATCTGCGTTACCTGCCAACTGAACATTAAGGAAAGGACAACCATCTGGAAGATCATCTTTTTCCCTGGAAAGTTGTGTTTTGCCAGTGGATATGCTGCCAAAGAAGCACATACTACATGGCCAACAGTACCACCACCAACGATTATCAATGTGTTAATGATGTATCTACTGAAAGGTACCCAAGAGTTGGACATTAAAACATACAAATCTGAAAAGTTATCAAAACTAGGGTTCCTAGGAAATAGCATGGGTGGATATCGAAATAACTCATCCAGAGGTTTAAATGCATTACTAATAATTAGTACCAATGGCAGTGCCATAAATACACCGCATATTCCCATGAATATAAATAAAGTTAGGTTACCAGCCATTGACCTGTTGAGCTGTTTCTTCTTTCTTCGAAAGATTTTACGTCTAGGTTTCATATAATCTCTAGCCATATTAATTACCTACCTTTCTAAGAATTCTCTGAACCAGCCTATTCGAACCTACCATCAGTAGAAAAAGTATCGTTGCAATAGCTGATGCATACCCCATCTCATATCGAATTGAACCATAATCCATCAAGTGGGTAACAATGGTAGTACCCGCGTAGTTAACACTGGGATTACCGGCTAACTGAATGGACACATCTGCAATACCGAAGGACTGAGTAATCTGCATAACTGCACCAAACAGTAATTGTGGCTTCATTGCAGGCAGAGTGATATACCATAGTTCCTGCCAACGGTTCTTAATTCCATCCACAGCAGCAGCTTCGTAAAGTGATTTATCCACAGTTTGAAGACCAGCGATAAAGGTAAGGAAACCAGTTCCAAGGCTGAGCCACAGCTGTACAATAATTAAAAATAACATGACATATTTCTCTGTCTTCATCCATACAATGGGAGTATTGATAAATCCCCAATCTAGTAGTAAACCATTCAAAATACCGTAGCGGTCACCCTTCAATATCAAATTCCAAATCACATAAGCATTACCAGATATGGATGGTACATAGAAGATTAAAGTCAGAAAAGCTCTAACCTTCCCACTAAATTCATTAATAATCCAGGCAAACAATAAGCACATCATATAACTGATCGGACCAGTAATTACCGCAAAAACCAAGGTATTTTTTATTGCAATTTTAAATATATCATCATCTAAAAATAATCGTATATAATTCGCCCATCCGGTAAATTCCGGGGGTTCCAATACATTAAAATTTGTAAAACTTAGTACAATGGAAATCACCACAGGCAACACGGTAAAAAAGAAGAAAAGAATAAAGTATGGAGCCATCATGATATAAGACGCTTTGCTTCTTTTTATTCGGTTAATCAATGTCCATTCACTATTGTTCCCCGCTCTATTTGACATCCTCTTCATCTCATCCTCTCCTAATCCTTTGCTGTCGGTAGCCCGAACTCTTTACGTTTAAAAGTGATCTCTTCATTAATATATCTAACATAATCCATCATAGCTTCCCTAGGCATCATTTTCTCTTCATCCGAAGCGTTTACTACCTTGTAAAAAGCATTGCTGACATTACGCCATGAATAATAACCACCGGGTACTTGAGGAATTCCCTTCATCCAGTCAAATTGTGCCATCAAGGCTTCATAGTCCTCCGTTGGCCAAGGGAGATTATCGAATGCCTCAATATTCGCGGTCGGGTAACGAGCAGAAGCTCCCATCAGCGCTTCCATCTCACGGGCATACTGAGTCTGTGTATCCGCAGAAACCCACCATTTCATAAATTCCCATGCACTTTCCTTATCCTGTGTCTGACTCATCATAATCGCAGCCGAACCAGTACTTGATACGGAATAATCCACTTCACCATTCTCTAGAACAGTTCCAGGCACCATAGAAAATCCCCATAGACCCTTAATATCTGGAGCTGACACCTGAAGCTGGTTGTAAAGGGAATAATCCGAAATAACAATTGGAGCCTCGCCGGTTCGAAAACGTTGATCCACTGGTGCTTCCATATCTAATTTATAATCGGTATAATATTCGGTATAGTCTTTAAAAACACTAATTGCAATATCACTATCTAAGGCAGATGCAGTAGCATCCTTGTTATAGTACTCTCCTCCATTTTGATAAAGAAGCATTGCAAATACCTGCTCTGCCAATTGAGGAGTCATGCCGGTTGGCAACATACCCAAGTCCATATTATTCTTACTGAGTACCGAAAGCGCTACTTTCATTTCATCCCAGGTTCTAGGGACTTCCAAATCCAACTCTTTCAAGATATCCCTTCGGTAGAACATCATGAGACAGGTCTCCGTTTCCGGAAGAGCAAAGGTCATACCATCGAACTCATAGGGAACCATAGCACTTTCCCTAAAATAGCTCCTTATCTTTGGTAAATCTTCGAATTCTGATAAGTCTACCACCGCATTACGCAATCCGTAGTTCATCGGTAAGTCATTCCCTACCTGAATGGCTACATCTGGTCCCTGTCCAGCCAGTGTTGCCTGAAGCAAGGTCCCCATATCAACCAATTGCACATTAACATTAATATTGGTCACTGGAGTAAATGTCTCATCAATCAATTCTTTCACCACATTAGCTTGATCACGTCCTGAGCCGATCCATATAGTAATGGTCTTTACATCGTCCCCAGCTTCTGCAATATTACCAATCGTATTGTAATCAATAACAAAGGAATAATATAAAGTCTTAACCGCATGTACAATTCTATCCCATAGGGAGTTATTCACTTCGGGAACTTTTATATTAGGTGAATGAACATAAATGGTATCTAGTGCCAAAGGCTGTTCCAAAACTCCAGTAATCCATGTTCCCAATGCGCTTACATCCTGCTTAAAAGAACTTAATATCTTAGGAAAACGTTCGATATCCTCAATTAGATAATCCAACTGCTCTACCATAGTTACCAAGGCTGCCTCACGATCACTACCTTTGCCTGCTACTTCACGAAGTTTTACCAACTCCATAGCAAGGCGTTCCCTTATATTCATGAGTTCTTCAACAAGCCCTGGTATACTTCTTTCTATGTTATAATCTCTGTATTTATCTGGCTCTACACCTGTAATGCGGATAACCTTACGATAAACCGCATTAACATCCAATAACACATCCTGTATATTACTTACGATATCCGAGAAATCCCCCAATACGACTTCCATTCGCAGGGTATGCTTCCCTTCATCCAGATAAAATCGATAATTCTCTCCAGCTTCATTATGTAATGTGGTCATCGTCCACTTGCTCTTATAGTTAAATCCATAGTCTTTCATTTCATCAAAGGGTACAGTTTCATCGATTGTAATCTTCCGGGATGTATAGATACCTCTTACAAAATTCTGTCTAGCATGAAGCGTGATATAATAATATCCACTTTCCGGCACTTCAAAATCCCACTCCAACCATTGTCCAACAATTCGCCAACTGCTGTTACTTCCAATGGTATTATTCTTTAACTCCTTCGCACTATAGGGATAAACCGCAGGTGAAGATTTATCTTGGGAGGGATATAGCATCTGGGAAGATTTGCGACTGGCATGTTCTGCATGAATGGTTATCATATGATCAGAAGTATCTTTCGCCCCCTGATTATCGTACATTTGCTTAACAGTATCGTAATCTCCCTTATCCTCTACATTCTTAAAGATAATCTTACGAAGGAGCATTGGTTCCCTTCTTGAATATAGTGTCAATGTGTGGGTGCCAGGTGTAAGATACACGGAAAGTCGGTCAGTTACATATCCTTCGCTGTCATAGCAATAGCTCAAAGTCCATTCGGGAGCTTCAATCTGCTTTGGTTTAATATCATTTCCCCGATTATCGGTTTTCCATTCGCGAACCTCATCAACCCAAATACGGGAAAACTCAACCAAACTTAATTGATTATAGGGAAGTTCTCCATCCACAAAAATCCCCCTCTGGATTGATGCACTCTTTCCTTCAATCGGGTAATATAGCAAGGAAATATCATAGAAGCCCTCTTCTTCTACTGTAACCTCATACTCGATCAGACCCTTCTCTCCCAAATAAACGGAGGTACCTTCCATACCTTCAAAGTTCTGATACTCCTCTATCTCCATATCTACTACACGAACATAATCCTCAGCATCAATTACATACTCTTCATCTGGTCTTTTTCTAATATCATATTGTGCGAGATATTCCTTATAATCTAAACCATCGGTCCCAATCTCACTTAATCGTTCTTTGTATTCTTCGTAAGTTCGATCAGTTTTCGCCGTGGCATTCTCCGCCATGCATTTGCCAAATAAGCTAAGGGCAATCATTAAAAGCACTGCTAATAGCCTTCTCATCCCCTTTAACTTTCCCATGCTACTATCCCCTCCTTATTAAAATCTATGCATTAGAGTGCATTTATTAATGCATATTTATTTCATATGTGTGCATTGTAGCACAATTTATGAGAAATGTCAAGAATCATTTTTGTAATTTATATTAATATATCTGTGTTATCCTATATTTTTTTATTCACTTTTTATATAATATGCTTAATTATGCATTTTTAATTGCATGTGCATCAGCTTTACATTATATGATATATTTTTCTTGTTAATTTAAAAATTATTCATACATTATTTGTCGTTTATTGAGTTTTTGCATAGTATAATGCTTATCAAAAGGAGATTTTACTTTTGTAAATACAAAACTAGAGCAAGGCAATATACTTTTATGTAAAAAAGTATATTTACTTTGCTCTAGTTTTCTTTGTTATTTCCTTTATTCAATTTTTCTTAATTTTCTTTGTTTGATCTTTCTAGTTTGATTTTTCTTGTTGTTTTATTTCGCTCTATTATTCTTATATTTATTAATATATAAATCTTTACAGCTAGATTTCTTTACTTGCGCTTGTCTGAGGATTTGCGAAAGATTACTTCTGAATTAACGTAGACGACTTCTTTTGGGAATGCAGGATTTTGTAAGCGCCACATTAACTTCTGCACTAACCTTCTTCCCAGTCTCTGGTTGCCTACTCTTACCGTTGTTAGCACTGGTTCTGCCTGAGCGATTACCTCTATATTATCATAACCGGTAACTGCTACATCTTCAGGGACTGATAATCCTTTATTATTTAGATGGCGCATGGTAAATAATGCGATATCATCGTTGGCACAAACGATTGCCTCCGGCATATACGGAAATCTATCGATGGCCTCTTCAACCTCTTCCTTCTTATAAAACTTATGAGTTGTATGATAATTTGCTATAATCGAGATATCTAAGTGTATCCCCGCTGTTTGCATCGCAGATAGAAATCCTTCATAACGCTCACTAATTGTCTTACTATAAGTGGTATCTCCTATAAAACCAATCTTTGTAAGTCCACGAGAAATCAAATCTAAAGTTATTGTTCGGATACTATTCCTTCCTTCACAAATAATGATATCCCCATACTGATTTAAATTACTCAGTTCTACTGGACCATCCAGGAATACAACCGGGATGTTCTGCTTCATAATTTGATTAATATAATCATCAGAAAATATACTTAGAATAATAAGGCCGTCAACTTCTTCCTTCAAATCCAAAGGAATTACTAAGTTCTTCTCATCTTCTTCACTAATAAAGTTAAATTGTAGTTTACAACCAAATTTATTCAGCTCATCCGATATTCCCATAATAATGTTGTTCCAAAAGAAGGATATCTCTCTTCTTGTTAGGACAACTATCGACTTGGTTTCATCGATTTTGTTACGTACTTTAAACTCATTAAGTACTACTGGCGATAGCTTTGAATATCCCATTTCATAAGCCGTCTCAATAACCAGAAATCTCGTCTCATAGGATACCGTATCGCTATTATTTAATGCCTTTGACACAGTATTTCTTGACAGGTTTAGCTTCTTTGCTATATCCTGTATGGTCACCCTTTTCATTTCTTTAATCTCCCTCTCACCTAGATATACCCTTCTTTCTAGGGCATGCCCACTCATCATTTAACTATTATACTAATGTAATGCACCCATAATGCAATTATGTGCACAATTGAAGTTTACTACATGTTTCTAAGATTTTCAAGCTAATTTAAAAAAATAATGCATATTGTTAGAATATGCACACTTGATAATGTTACTATCATTCAATAATTGAACTTTTAATTATAAATATTTCCATCGCTTTCCCTCTTAAAAACACCTTTTTCATTAGCGATTAACTCAACTCTAAGTAATTGATAATGCACAAACAATCATTACTTCAATCCGTAAGGCATGGTAAATTCTATAGGTCAATGATGGGAAATAATGCATATGAAATATATGATTTATCATTTGTCATTACAAATGCACAATTGGTGAGTGCGAGTGCATTATCCTAATATGAACTTCGTTCACATAGGCGGTGCTTTTTCCACCTAATGGAATAACAGAGTAATTTACTAATTATATGAAAAACTGGGAATAAATAATAACTCCCAGTTCTCATAACGTGCTATGCTATATAAAATGTAGAATTATCTTATTATCCATGATATTCACAAATAAAGTTAGTGTACTCAGCAGTAGTACTACAATCTGTTCCACAGGCATACAAACCGATAATAACGCCAGTAAATCCTCCAGCAACTTCTGTAGAAAGGTATCTAGTTTGTGCTTTACCAAGATGAATTTCCTTGCCATCCACTTGGATGTTGAAGCTATAATAATCATTATTTGCATGAATGACAAGTGTAGCCTTATTATCATCATTTAATGCTATCGAATTTTCTACTGATTTAATATCGCCAACATTGAGTCGTTCAATAACTTCATAGCCATTCTCAGTTTTACGAATAGCCAAATCGTAATGATGATTTTCATCCATATAAAGGGTTATTCCTGCCTCACAATCAACAATACTTACATCACAAGAAATAGTCGCATCAAAATCCTTCTGGCGAATTCCGATGAAGGTTGGAGAATCCACTTGGTCAAGAGTAACATCTGTCCCCTTTAGACGTAACATATTATCAAGTAATTGATAGTTTTCCATATGAGGATGGCGTAAGTAACACCAATCCTTATTCCAGTTTGTATTTTCAAAAGTATAGAGCTTTTTCTCATTCTGCACAACACTATAATTTACGTAATCCACATCAAAAGTTTTAAGAGTAACACCATCATGTCCAGCGGAAAACCAACCATCTTCACCAAAGGTTACCGGTGTAAGGAAAACTTCACGTCCAAGATGATGATAAGTAGCCCAACGGCCAATTTGACGAAAACCAAGATGAAGTATCCACCAATTTCCTTCATCATCTTGAATTAGGTCACCATGACCAACCCCTTGTACTTCATATCCTCCAAGATTACGGTTAGTCAGAACAGGGTTATGAGGATACGCTTCAAATTTACCATAAGGGGAGTCTCCACGAGCATATGTAACCATATGGCCATATTCCGTCCCGCCTTCTGCAGCCATTAGATAATATACCCCATTTATTTTATACAAATGTGGGCTTTCCAGATAGCGTCCCCCAGTACCTTGCCAAATTGTACGACTCGGTGTAAGTTTTCTACCGGTTTCAATGTCAATTTCACATTGTACAATACCGTGAACCCCATTATCATCTGCTCCGTTACTCATAAAATATGTTTTACCATCTTCAAAATAAAAGGAAGGATCTATCCCACCCTGATCTACGAATATTGGCTCTGACCATTCGCCGTATATATCATCAGTCCATACATAGAAGTTCTGACGTGTTGTATCGTTGGTTGTAGTCATATAGAAACGTCCGTTATTATACCTTATTGTAGGTGCAAACACTCCTCCGGAACTATTAATATTCTCAAGTTGAACCTGACTCTTTCTTGTAAGACAATGTCCTATCTGCTCCCAATTAATTAAATCCTTACTTTCAAAAAGTGGAACTCCTGGAAAGTATTGGAAGGAACTGCACACTAAGTAATAGGTGTCCCCAACTTTACATACGCTGGGGTCAGGATAGAAGCCTTTTATTACAGGATTATTATATTTCATTATTATTTACCTCCATTATTCATTTTAGTAATGCAGATATTGTATGCTTACTATACTATATAACTCGAATAATGTAAATGATGGTTTTATGTAACCTATACCCTAATTTAAATATAAGTTTTTAAAAATTCTATAAAATATTAGCTAGTAATTTTAGACAAAGTTATAACTAGCATCCTAACAAAATCAAGCTAATGTTCTAAAACCTCTATTTTTATTATTATAATAAGATCCCATAATCCTTTTTTTAATCATCTAATGTATA
>JGI24707J26582_10001989_pt1 | contig 15714 bp, 16 predicted proteins | sample BioPla1DNA1_FD_26582 | JGI IMG/M metagenome (IMG submission 26582) | reverse complement strand
GGGGGGCTGGGTGTGATATACCTTGATCAAGCAGCCACATCCTATCCCAAGCCTGCCGCCGTTATTGAGGCAGTCTGTTCTGCCCTCGCAACGGCGGGCAACAGCGGGCGGGGAGTCCATGGGATGAGCCTTGCGGCAAGTAGGCTGATCTATCAAGCCCGCTGGGAGTTGGCCGAGTTTTTTGGCGCTTCCGATCCCAGCCAAATTGCCTTTTCTGCCAACGCCACCGAGAGTTTAAATATGGCCCTGCTGGGTCTGTTGGAGCCGGGGGATCATGTGGTCACAACTGAGCTGGAGCATAACAGCGTGCTCAGACCCCTTTATCTTCTGCAGAAAAGGGGCGTGGAAGTAACCGTTTTACCCGCCGATTACCAGGGCAGAGTGGATTTTAGCGCTTTAGCTGCAGCTAGCCAGCCCAACACTAAAGCGGTTGTCTGTACCCACGCCTCCAACGTGACAGGCAATGTCATTGATTTGGATTATGTATTAGATTTTTGTCAGCGTCAGAGATTGGTTTCAATCATAGATGGGGCCCAAACTGCAGGCTGGTATCCTTATAACCTAACTAAACAGCCCATTGACATCCTCTGTTTCACAGGGCATAAGGCCCTATTGGGTCCCCAAGGAGTGGGCGGGATTTATGTGCGGCCAGGCTTAAAACTNCGTCCCCTAAAAACGGGCGGAAGTGGAATTAAGACCTTTTCCAAAACCCATCCCGAGACTATGCCCGAAGCACTGGAGGCGGGTACTCTGAATACCCCAGGGGTTGCAGGTTTAGCCGCAGGAGTGCGTTATCTGCGGGAGGTAGGACTGGCTCACGTGCGGAAGGTTGAAGGGGAGCTAACCCAATTTTTCTTTGCAGAGGTGAAGGAAATCCCTGGAGTGACCGTCTACGGTGATTTCACGGACCAGGAGCGCTGCCCAATTGTGGCCCTCAATATTGCCGGTGTGGATTCCAGCTTTTTGAGTCAGCTTCTGGCGGAGAAATACAATATTGCCACCCGTTCCGGTGGGCACTGTGCCCCCCTAATGCACCGGGCACTGCAGACGGATAAAACGGGATTGGTCCGTTTTAGTTTTTCCCATTTCAACAGCAAAGCGGAGCTGGAAGTGGCAGTACAAGCNCTGGCAGAGATCAGTGAAGAATACGGACCGGAAGGAGATGGCTGAGGTGCAGGCTGTGCTTACCTTTCACAGCACAACTGAGGCCATGGCTTTTGAACGGGCATGTAAAGAGCTGGGCCTGCCAGGCAGGTTGATACCCATGCCCGTGGCCATAAGTGCCCAGTGCGGTTTGGCCTGGCTGATTGGGCCGGAAGATAGGAACAGGCTTTTAGAGCAAGCCCAGAAACTAGGTTTGAAGTACGAACGGCTTGTGGAACTGAAGTGAGGTGAGCTGTGATGAGTGACGAGATTCGTTTCTGCACAGGCGGTGGTTGAGCAGCTAAACTTGGACCGGCGGTCCTGGAAGACATTTTAGCTAGACTGCCTAGGGTTGCGGACCCCAATTTTCTCGTGGGATTTGAGCATGCCGACGACGCTGCAGTGTACCAGCTTACCGAGGACTTAGCTATTGTTCAGACTTTGGACTTCTTCCCGCCCATGGTNGAAGACCCTTATCTGTTCGGTCAGATTGCTGCGGCCAATTCCCTGAGCGATATTTACGCCATGGGTGCCGAGCCCAAAACAGCGCTCAATATTGTTTGCTTTCCTGCGAAAATGGATGTGGAAATCTTAGGTCAAGTGCTGCGAGGCGGCAGTGAAAAAGTGGTGGAAGCAGGCGCAGTCTTGGCCGGCGGCCATTCCATCACCGATGTGGATGTGAAATACGGCCTGTCTGTGACTGGAATTGTGCATCCCAAACAGGTTTACACCAACAGGGGCGCCCGGCCTGGCGATGTCTTGATTCTAACCAAACCCCTTGGCGTAGGGATAGTGTGCACCGCTGAGCGCGTGGGTGAAGCTTCGCCACAGGCCATGGAGCAGGCGGTTAAGTCCATGACAACCTTGAACAAATACGCAGCTGAGATAATCCGTAAGTTTCCAGTCCACGCCTCAACCGATGTGACCGGATTTGCCTTTTTGGGCCATCTCCACGAAATGTTAGGGGAAGTCTCGGCGGTGGTTTATACAGAGCAGATTCCACATATTCCTGAAGCACTGGAATATGCGGCGGAGTTTTTGATCACTGGGGCAGCCCAACGGAACCGCAACCATTTGGNGAACTATCTTGATTTTGGATCCAATGTGGAGTTTGCCATGGAGGAGCTCCTTTTGGATCCCCAAACCTCAGGAGGGCTGTTGGTAAGCGTCCCTAGGGCAGTTGGGGAAGAGTTAGTGGCGGAGCTGAGTAAGTTAGATCTCCCTGCTGCGATTGTGGGCGAGATCGTGGAAAGGAAAGCAAAGGAGATTATGGTGCGATGAAAAAAACAGTTGATGCCAGAGGTTTAGACTGTCCCCTGCCGGTTATTGAAGCGAAAAAAGCACTGCAAAACACGGAAGGTGTGCTGGAGGTTATTGTAGATAACGAGATTGCCCTGCAGAACCTGGAGAAGATGGCCAAGCAGATGGCCCTCAGCTATGAGCTGAAGACGGTTAGCGCGGATCAGCATGTGATCACCATCATGGTCGATGGCCCACAAGAAGCAGGGCAGGAGTCGCCCAGCTCCGCGGGACAAGGGGACAAGACGGTTGTGGTTATCTCTGCGAACGAGATGGGGGCGGGCGATCCTGAGTTGGGTAAGATTCTGATGAAATCCTTTGTTTATGCCCTCACGGAACTTCCCCAGTTACCCAGCAAGGTTTTGTTGTATAATGGGGGAGTGAAGCTGGCAGTTGAGGGTTCGGACAGTTTAGCCGACCTGAAGAAGTTGGCCGAACAGGGAGTGGAAATCCTTAGTTGTGGTACATGCTTGGATTTTTACCAGNTCAAATCTGAGCTGGGAGTGGGTTCTGTCACCAATATGTACGAGATAGCCCAAAGCCAAATGGAGGCCACGAAGGTCATCAGGCCTTAAGCTATAATCCAAAACAGACAATCCAAATGCGTACCAAGGGTATTTGTATCAATTTGGAAAAGAGGGAGCAGCATATGTACAGCAAACAAGACTTGATTAACCACCTGCGTGAATTGGGACTTAGGCCCACAGACACGCTCCTAATACACTCCTCCATGAAAGCGGTTGGTGAGGTGGACGGGGGAGCAGATACTGTATTAGACGCCTTTAGTGAGTACTTATCCCAGGGTCTTTTGGTTTTACCCACCCATACTTGGGCACAGATGAACGACCAATACAGAGTGTTTGACGTGGAAAACGAACCATCTTGTGTGGGTATTCTCACTGAACTTTTCCGCAAACGACCAGGCGTTGTGCGTTCTTGGCATCCCACCCACTCGCTGGCGGCCTTGGGCCAAGGTGCAGAGGAGTTTATCCAGGGTGAAGAACGCTTTGATAGTCCATGCGCTCGCGAGGGCTGCTACGGCAAGCTCTATGATCNGGGGGCTAGGGTGCTCTTCTTAGGCGTAGAGCTGAACCGAAATACTATTATCCATGGGGTGGAAGAATGGGCCAACATTACTAATCGCTTGACTGCCCCTCAAGCGCTGCAAGTCCGCACTCCAGATGGTAGGCTGATTGATCGGCCCATGAGAAGGCACGGCGCACCCGTTCCAAACATTCACGAGAATTACGTGAAACTCACCAAACCCCTGCTGGAGTTGGGCATTGCAGTGGAAGGAAAAATTGGCGATGCTAAAAGCATTCTTATTGACATTAAGCCCATGTGTGATTTGACGTTGGAGTTTTTGAAAAGGGAGCCGGATTTGTTTTTGGACAAAGAGCCCATTCCCACAGAGTGGTTAAAGGGTTGAAAAGCTAGGTGATTGTTATGGAGCTGGTGCCAGAGCGCTTAAGGCAGCAAATTGAGTTTGTGATGGAAATTGATAAGCTGAAGCAGATTTACCGCCAAAACCTGATTGCCGATACTTCCCGCCGGGAGAACGACGCAGAGCACTCTTGGCATATTGCGCTCATGGCAGTACTTCTGCGGGAGTATGCGGAGGAACCGGTGGATCTGGAGAAAGTGATCAAAATGCTTTTGATCCACGACCTGGTGGAAGTGTATGCCGGAGATACGTTCTGCTACGACGAAGAAGCGGTTAAGGATAAGGAAGCCCGGGAAAAAGAAGCAGCCCAGCGGCTTTACAGCTTACTGCCTGCGGATCAAGAAGCAGAGCTTCGGGGTCTCTGGCATGAATTTGAGGAGCGGAAAACGGCGGAAGCTCGTTTTGCCGCGTGCCTGGATAGGGTTCAACCCTTTCTCCTCAACTACCTCAACCGAGGGGGAACCTGGAAGATGCACCCTGTCACCAGCGACCAGGTTCGCAGGCGTATGGCCCCGGTGGCAGAGATCTGCCCGGAGCTGGGAGAGTATGTTGAGGGCTTGCTTGTTGATGCCATTGCCAAAGGCTACTTGCGAGAATAGAAACGATCCCTTCTGATCTGCTCCCCTTGTGGTAGACAGTTGAGATGATAAAATTGTCTATGGCAGGGGGAGTTTTTTTATGGGACGATCGAGTGTTTCGTACCATAAAGCGGTGGATAGCCAAATATGAGTNGATGGGAGAAGATAGCAGGAAAAGAGCACCAACCGCTGGGATTGGTGCTCCTGAATATTCTAGTTATTTCCACTGTGGCAGTCATTGCGGGACTGCTTTTCTTATTTTACCACGATGTTGTAAATGCGGCCTGGAACATAGATNTCTTTGACAATCTGTTTGCCTTCGATCATGCGGCGAACGTTTTCGTTTTCCATCACCTTTTGCCTAGCCACTTCCACCGGGTCGTCGATGTTGACCGTGATCTCGCCCCGAACTCGCCCGTTAACCTGGACGCCGATGGCGATGGTCTGGGCAATTGTTTTGGCCTCGTCGTAAGTGGGCCAGCTCTGTTCGTTGAGCATGCCCGGAAAGCCGAGCCTTTCCCAGATCTCCTCCGTAATGTGGGGAGCAACCGGGTTGAGCAGAATCAGGAAGGTTTTCATTTCCGCCTCATTGATCCGGCCCAGATGGTACACTTCGTTCACGAAGGTCATGAGTTGGGCAATGGCTGTGTTGAACTTGAGTTCTTCGTAGTCATTGCTTACCTTTTTTATCGTCTGATGCATGAGCGTTTCCAGTTCAGAGCTGTAAGCTGTACCCCGCACGAGCATGGGCTGCAGTTTCCAGACCCTGTCTAGGAAGCGGCGGCAGCCCCGCACCCCATCCGTACTCCACGGTACGCTCTTTTCAAAGTCGCCAATAAACATCTCATACATGCGCAGCGTATCCGCTCCGTATTCGTTCACCACGTCATCGGGATTAACCACGTTGCCCCTGGACTTGGACATCTTCTCATTGTTTTCACCCAAGATCATGCCGTGGCTGGTCCGCTTTTGGTAAGGCTCGGGACCGGGGACAACCCCAATGTCGTAGAGGAATTTATGCCAGAAGCGGCTGTACAGAAGATGGAGGGTTGTGTGCTCCATACCACCGTTGTACCAATCCACCGGCAGCCAGTAATCAAGGTTTTCCCGGCTCGCAAGTTCGTTATCGTTATGGGGATCGGTGTAGCGCAGGAAGTACCAGGAAGAACCGGCCCACTGGGGCATGGTATCCGTTTCCCGCTCAGCCGGGCCACCGCATTTGGGGCAGCTGGTTTCTACCCAATGCCTAATGTTAGCCAGGGGCGATTCACCAGTGTCGGTAGGCTCGTAATTGGCCACCTGGGGCAGGCGTACCGGCAGTTCCTCCTCGGGAACCGGGACCCAGCCGCATTCTTTACAGTGAACAAGGGGAATCGGTTCACCCCAGTAGCGCTGTCTGGAGAAAACCCAGTCCCTCAGCTTGTAGTTGACTTTAGGAGTACCGAGACCCTTTTCCTGGAGCCAGGCAATAATCTTCTTCTGGGCCTCTGCTACTTCCAATCCGTTGAGGAAGCCCGAGTTGACCATTATTCCGCTCTGGGTATCGGTGTAAGCCTCCTGGGTCACATCTCCGCCCTGGACCACTTCAATAATGGGCAGATCGAACTCTTTAGCAAATTCCCAGTCCCGCTGGTCGTGGCCGGGAACAGCCATAATCGCTCCAGTGCCGTAGCTCATCAGTACGTAGTCGGAGATCCAAACCGGAATCTCTTCGTTATTAACCGGATTGATAGCGGTTACGCCTTTCACGGGCACACCCGTTTTATCTTGGTTCAACTCGGCCCGTTCGAATTCGGTCTTTTTCCGAGCTTCCCTTTGGTAAGCCTCGATTTCATCCATGTTGGTAATGCGATCCTGCAGCTTCGCCAAAATGGGATGTTCAGGCGAAATGACCATATAGGTGGCGCCGAACAACGTATCGGGCCTGGTTGTAAAGACTACCAGCTCTTCAGCGGTATCTTTCAGTTTGAAGGTTACATCCGCCCCTTCGGAGCGGCCGATCCAGTTGCGCTGTTGGATTTTAACCCGTTCAATGTAATCGACCAGATCCAGATCTTCAATCAACCGCTCGGCGTAAGCGGTAATTTTCAGCATCCACTGGTTCTTCACCCTGACTTCCGTTTCGTTACCGCAGCGCTCGCAGGCTCCGTCCACCACTTCTTCATTGGCCAAGCCGATCTTACAGCGGGGGCACCAGTTGATGGGCATTTCCGCTTTGTAAGCAAGGCCCTTTTCGAACAGCTTGAGGAAGATCCACTGGGTCCACTTGAAATAGTGGGGATCAGTAGTGTTCACTGTCCGGGACCAATCAAAGGAAAAACCTAAGGATTGCAGCTGCTGCTTAAAGCGGGCAATGTTCTGCTCCGTAACAATTGACGGATGGATCTTAGTTTGAATGGCGTAGTTCTCCGCCGGCAGTCCGAAGGCGTCCCAACCCATGGGGAAGAGGACATTGTAACCTTCCAGGCGGCGTTTACGGGCGACTACGTCCATGGCAGTATAAGGGCGTGGGTGCCCCACATGCAGGCCTTCCCCCGATGGATAGGGGAACTCCACCAGAGCATAGAATTTCTTCTTACTGCGATCGTCGCTGGTGCGAAAAACCTGCTCGTTGTCCCAGATATTCTGCCATTTCTTTTCTATTGTTTGTGGATTGTATTTTGGCAAGATGATCGCCTCCCTGAATCTGCGTGACTGGATATATAAAAAATCTTCCTCTCTAGCTAGAGACGGAAGATCCGCGGTACCACTCTAATTGACGGCAAACAGCCGTCCCCTCGACATGATAACGGAATGACCGGCTGGGGTTAATCAAATTCACTCCAGCAACTCCCAGGCGAGTTCCGGAANAATGTTGTTTTCCACCACCCAACAACTCTCTGAAAAGGTTTCCGTACTACTCCTGTTCATCNTCGTTGCATCGATTTTTGTATATCAGTATTATTGTACCAATTCCGCTGCTCAATGTCAAAGAAATTAGTGCAATCAGCCAAATTAGATAAAGAAGAGGCCGCCTAAGCGGCCCCGCCTTACCACTGAAGCACAATCTTCACTACATTAAACACCGGATTGATCATGGTGTACCAGGCAATTAGGGCCAGTAGTGTCAGGATCAAAAGTGCAGCAGTTGCGCTGATGCCTGTTAAGGCCGCCCCATCCTTAGGGTTGACCAAGTCGCTGTAAGCGGCGGACACCTTGCCTGCCAAGAATCTTCCTGCCCTGCCCAGGCCTTTGGTTAGGCTGTGGTAAAGGGCGATTCCCTTTGTCCAGAGGAAGGCCACTGCCAGGTATACCTTACCGCCCAGGCCTTCCAGACTGAGCCAAAGGGGCGGGTGCCAGTGGAATGCACCGCTTTTTAGCCCAGCCCAGCACACGCCAATACCTAAGGCCAGGGTGATGGCAATACCCTTCAGGTCGGTGAAGTTCCAGAAGAGGGAACCTGGGATGGGTTCAAGCTTAGCAAAACCCAAAGACTCCGCTGCGGGCAGACCCAAAACGTTAGGGAACAGCTGGGGTGCAAGCCCGATGGTGAGCATAACAGCTGCTANCACCCCCATGGCTATCTGCAGGCGGGGTGATTCGTTTTCCGCCACTTCCAGCTCCGTCGGTTTACCGAGGAAGATGAGGTAAAAAAGCTTAGCGAAGGAAGCGGCGGTGCCGATTCCCACCAGGTTAAAGAGCCTCTCTACCCAAATCAGCCATGTCTCTCCGCTTGCTGCCGCGGCGCTTACCGCATGGTGCAGCACCGTCTTACTAGCATAACCATTCAGCCCGGGAGCTCCCGCAATGCCCAGGGCAGCGAGGAACATGAGCGCAGCTGTCACGGGGAAACGACGCCAAAGACCGCCGAGTTTGTAAAGGTCCGTTTCTTTNGTATGGATGTAGATAACGCCCACACCCAAAAAGAGGGTGGCTTTAAAGAGGGCGTGGTTCACAATATGATAAACGCTGCCGACCAGTCCCAGTCCGCCATCCGGTCCCAGGTAGAGACCGACACCAATGCCCAGGATAATATAACCCATCTGGCTCACGCTGTGGTAGGCAAGGAGCCTTTTGCCGTCACCCTGCAGCAGAGCTGCGGCCACACCAACCAACATGGTCAAAAGGCCCAGCAGCGTTATGGTTGTACTGAGCCAAGCGGTACCGGCTCCTAAAGTGATACCCCAGCCGGCCAGTTCGCCCACACGGATCAAGCCGTAAGCACCCACTTTAATGAGCAGACCGGATAACAGGGCACTACCCGGTGTGGGGGCGTTGGAGTGGGCGTGGGGAAGCCACACATGGAGCGGGGCCATCCCGCCCTTGATGCCGAAACCTGCTAGCAGAAGACCAATAGCCCAAGCAAAAAGAGTTGGGTTAGAGGGCGTCAGCCTACCAGCCCCAAGGGGCAGGGGTAGTCCCGCAGATGCACCCAGAAACACTATGGCTAGCGCGATGAGCAGTCCGCCGATGATGCTGAAGAACAGGTAAAAGTAACCGGCTCTGATCGCTTCCCGGTTCCAGCGATGGACAACCCAGAAGAAAGACGTAATTGTCATCAGTTCAAAGAACAGGAGCATTGTCACAAGATCGCCTGCTAGAAAGACGCCCAGAACAGCCGAATAGGTGAGCAGGGTGACCAGTTCAAAGAACTTGACCTTCCCTTCATGTACCATGTACTTGGGCGCGTAGATGGCTACCGCGAACCACAGGAGAGCCGCGAGTATGACGAAAATGGCTGTGAGGGGATCGGCCTGCAGTACAGGGGCGAAGGGCCCCGGCAGGTTCAGTGTGTAGCTGATTGTACCTCCCCCAAAGACTGGCTTGAGCCCGAAAATGGCCAGTGCCAGAACAAGGCTGCACGTGAGCAGGGGGATATTCCATGCCCGCTTTTTATCAAAAAGCAGAGCCAGTGCCCCCACCAAGGGAAGCAGCACAAGTAGTAAAAGCAGCATGACCATACCTCCTTTCGCTAGAAAAACGAGTTAACAACAGCCTGCACCCCGTCCCAGACTAGGCCGGGCCAGAGGCCAATTAAAAGGGAAATACCTGCTAAAAGCACGGTAGGAACGAGCATGAGGGAAACGCTGCTGCCGCTCTCTAAATGGACACGTCCTTGGCTTTCTCCCTTGAAGGCTGCAACCACTGTGGGAATAAAGCAGACAGCGTTGATGATTCCGCTCGTAATCAAGACTAATGCCAGGGGCCAGCTGCCTGAGGCAACGCCTCCCCGCATCAGGTAGTACTTACTCCAAAAGGTGTTCAGCGGCAGCATGCCCACCATACCCAGACTGGCCACGCCAAAGGCGGCCATCGTCTTGGGCAGGCTCCAGCCGACCCCTCCCATCCGGCTCACGACCGTTTCACCTGTCTGTTCGGCGATGATGCCCGCACAGAAGAAAAGGGTTACTTTGAGAAGGGAATAGCTGATCATGTGCAGCATGGCACCGCTCAGGCCTAAAGGCTGGAGCGTAAAGGCGCCCAAGAGTATATAGGATAGCTGACTGATAGTATGGTAAGCCAAGCGTTTCTTCAGTACATCCTGCCTGGTGGCTATCATGACGCCAACTAGAATGGTAAAGGAAGCGATCCAAGGCAAAGCCTTGGCAAAGGTCAGGCTGGACATGAGTTCAGGCCCAAACACGGTGTATACAACCCGAATAATCCCGTAGACCCCGGAATAAACCACTGCGACCGCATGGAGCAGGGCACTGATGGGCGTCGGTGCCACCATGGCCTCTGGCAGCCAGCGGTGGAGCGGCATAATCGCCGCTTTAACACCAAAACCTGCAATAAACAGGGCTAACAGCCAGTTCAGGCCTTTCCCAGTCTGCCCTGCCAAAACGGGAACAGAGGTGAAATCGGAATGGCCCGTTAATGCATGGGTAATGACTATTGCGGCCAGCAGCGCTCCTGCGCCTGATAGGCTGTAAATGATGTATTTTGCGCCAGCTTTCACCGCTTCCGCCGAACGTTCGTGAATTACCAAAGGATAGGTTGACAATGTCAAAAGCTCATAGAACAAGTATAAAGCGACCAAGTTGCCTGCGCAGGCTACCCCTAAGGTGATGCTGTTGGCGAGTAGGAAAAAGGAGTAATAGCTCTTGAGGTTCCTTTTTCCTGCCATGTAGCCCGCTGAATAAAGACCTGCCACCAACCAGAGCGTGGAGGCAATCAGGACAAACATGGCTCCCAGCGGATCCGGGGCCAAACGCCACGTTAGACCTGCGAGCCCAAAGGTGAGCTCCAACTCCGCTCCGGCGAAGACGAGCAGGGCGGTGCGCCANCTGAAAATCAGGGCGGATGCCAAGGCTGCAAACACAACCGTTGTGCGCAGGCGGTCGTTTTTAGCGGGAATGAGGGCAGTGAGAAGTGCCCCAACCACTCCGCTTAATAAGGCTAAGATCAGATTTATCATTTTCTCCTCCTCCTCGCCCCTACTGCAAGAACAGCAGATCCGCCGCGGCTCGCTGAGCCAGGGTTAGTAGTGGTGTAGGCAGGATGCCAAAAAAGATGATGGCTGCACTCAACAGCACAAAGGCGGCCCTTTGAGCCATACCGGGATCCTGCCAATTCTCGCCCGGTGCCTCTTGGAAATATGCGTTACGCAGGATGGGGAATAGGTAGGCTGCGCAGAACACGCTGCCTGCCAGGATCACCGCGGCAGCAGCGAAGTTGCCCGATTCGAAGCTGCCCAATAGCAGGTGCCATTTGCCCACAAAACCGGAAAAGAGGGGAATACCCACGAGCCCCAAACTGGCTACCGTAAAGGCACCCATCGTCAAGGGCATCTTCCGGCCAACACCCGCTAGTTCACTCACCTTGGTCTTGCCCGTGGCACTGATAATGGCACCGGCCGTCAGGAACAGGGTGGATTTGATCAAGGCGTGGCTCGCCAGGTAAAAGAGGGAGCCAGCTAATCCCCTTTGATTCACAAAACCGAAGCCGAGAATAATGTAGCCAACCTGGGCAACGGTGGAATAGGCCAATCTGCGTTTCAGTTCATCCTGTCTCAAGGCCAGGATGGAGCCGGCGAGAATGGCTGCGATGCCTGCCGCCGTTAACACGTGGTGCATGGTGAAGTGGCGCATGAGCGTCTGGCCGAATACGTTGTACAAAATCTTCAAAAGGCAGATCAAGTAGCCCTTAACCGCTAGTCCAGACAAAACCGCACTGCCCGGAGTGGGTGCCATGGAGTGGGCGTCGGGCAGCCAAACGTGGAGCGGAAACATAGCCGCCTTCACGCCAAAGCCAGTGAGCATAAAACTGGCCGCCATCCAGACCACATGTGGGCTGTGCTGCCAAACTTGGGCAAGCTCCCGGGCCGCAAACTCCATGTTNAAATGACCGGTTGTGATGTACAGAAAGCCGATGCTGCCCATGACCAGGCCCGAACCCAGTGTGGCTAGGATCAGGTAGTTGAAAGCAGCTTCTGCCGCTCTGGGATTTCTATGGGCACTCACCAGGCCGCAGGCGCTGAGGGTGGCTACCTCTACCAACACAAAGACGTTGAAAAGGTCGTTGGTGACGGCCATCCCGGCCAGNGCTCCCATCAGCAGCAGATAGAGGGCGTAGAAACGAGCCGTTCTGCTTCGCCCGCCAACTTCTTCCCTTAAATTACCCTTGGTATAGAGGGCAATAGGCAGACCTACAATGGCTATAACCAACAGGAACAGGACGCCCAAGTTATCGGCAATAATGCGGATTCCCCAGGGAGCGGGCCAGCCGCCCATGGCATAGGGAATGGGGCTGCCGTTCTGTTTGAAAAGGAGTACCGCAAGGGCAGCTGCCATAACGAAACTGATTACTTCAACTGCGATAACCAAGTTCTCAACCAGCCTCAGTCTGCGGGCCAGGGTGGGTAGAATAAAGCCTACAAAAAGGGGTAGGATGACAACAAATACAGGTANATGGGTAGTCCAGCTTGTCATCATTTTTCCATCCCCCCATTTCTTAACCGGGCGATTTCATTGGCGTCCACCGTACCGTATTCCCTGTAAAGACGCAGAATTAGCGCCAGGGCAAAGGCGGTGACGCTGATGCTGACCACAATGCCCGTAAGCATCAAAGCGGACGGGAGGGGATTGATGTAAGGGGCGTTCGTATCACTAAGGATAGGAACAGCGCCGCCCCGGATGTTGCCCGCGGCAATAAACATCAGGAAAGTGGCCGTTTCCATCACGTTGATGCCCAGAAGCTTTTTGAATAGATTAGACTGGGTCAAGATGATGAGTGTGCCGATGAAAAATAGGATTACGGAAATAACATAGGGATAATTTATGAGAAGTTTCTCAAGGAACGTTGTCACGCATCTCCCTCCATCAACGTGTAAAATAAGGTGATCATGGTACTTGCTACCCTAATTCCCACGCCGAAGCCGATGAGCCCGATCAGGCCGCCGGAGGAGAGCGTACCCGGTACACCTAAGTCAATTCCAGCCAGCTTGTTGGCCAGAAACGGGGCCCCTTTGCAGATGCCTACCAGACCCATCAGGCCGTACCAGAGAGTCCCATAGCTTTCTACCCAGACCAGGAATTTCTCGGGGAGTTTTTCCTTGCCTTTGTCAATGCCGTAGACTGTGGCAAAGGCAATAAAGCTTAAGCTCACGATAATTCCCCCCGCAAAAGACCCGCCGGGAGAAATGTGGCCGTGGAGGATAACATAGAAACCATAAACAAAGATAAAAGCCAAGATGACTGCAATCATGCGTTTTAAGATAAAGTCTCTCATGCGTCATCACCTTCCTCTTCGGCTGGTTTGAGCGCTACCACCACTGCTAAAGCGGCGGTGAAGAGAACGATCGTTTCAAACATGGTGTCATAGGCGCGGTAATCCAGGACAACGGCAGTAACCATGTTGGGCACGCCCGTATCTTCCAGCGCATCATTGATGTAACGCTGGGCAACCATGTTCTGCCCAGGATTGTCCGCGCTGCCGTAAGGAGGCAGCTCGGCCACCATCAAAAGCATGCCAAACAGGGCCAAAAGGACAACGACTGCAACGAAAATGTGTCTAATTTTCATCCTTGTTCCCCTTTTTTGGGCGGCGCGTGCGGTAAATGGCCACCATCATCATTACAGTGGTACAGATTCCCGCAGCCGCTTCCGTAATGGCTAGGTCAGGCGTATTCATCAGCAGCCAAATAACGGCCATGGTGACTGAATAGGCGCCATAGACAATGACTGCGTGGATAAGGTCTTTAATAAAGAACAGGGCCAAGGATGCGCCCATTAAGATTAAGGACAGGGCCATAATCCAATAATCTACAGCTACAAACTGCATCTGCCTACCCCTTTCTCAATCTGGTGCCCTGGACAGGCTCCGTTCCGTGTAATAAACCCGCTTTGGCCACCAAATGGGACATGGTGGGGTTGATTAACCAGAATAGAAACAGCATAACGATGAGCTTGAGTCGGATCATCCAGGTGGGGCTGAGCAGCAGGAGCCCAATTACGGCAGAACCCATGCCCAGTGTGTCGCCCACCGAGATGGCGTGCATCCGCGTGTAGGGATCGGGAAACCTAAAAAGGCCCACAACGCCTAGGATAAAGCCGACCAATGATACTGCAAAGCAGATGTTGACCAGAAAATTAATCATGGGCCTTTTCCTCCTCTCCGTTACCTTCAAATCCGGCCAGCCCCGGTATTCTCAGCTGCCAGTCTCCCGGGGTAAGCACTCTAATGATCCAGAGGCTGCCCGCAAAACCGCAGAGCATAAATACAAAAGCCACATCCACAAAGGCGTACTCGCCCCCAGCGAACGCAGTGAGCAGGATCAGTGCACTGATTTTACTTGTTATGGCGTTGATAGAGATCATGCGATCAATTACTGTTGGTCCCAGAATTGCCCGCAAGAGCACTGCGAGAATCAGAACCATAAGCCCTGCTAGTATCCACCACATGGGCACTCCTCCTCTGCCTGTAAGTTTCTAACTTCCTTATTTCATCGATCATCCGCCAATAAATGACACCAATGGCGGTTTCTTCAGTCAGGGCGTGGATGATGAAGCGCCCCGACTTCGGGTCAACGTCGACCGTGACTGACCCTGGTGTCAAAGTGATGCAGGTTGCCAAAAACACTCTGCCCCAATTGGTTTCCAAGGGGGGATCCAGCACTAGAAACACGGGGCTCACCCGGGGGACGTTAAACACTATCGTTTTAATTACTGCAAAGTTGGATTGGAGTACATAATAGATTAAGAGAATGAGGCATTTCCCCAGCTGAACCAGCTCTCTCCAGGACAGGAGTCGAGGAAGCTGGGGCCCCAGGTCGTGCCAGAACCAGATCGTAATGACACTGAGTACTGCGCCGGCCAGAATATGCTGCCAGCTGAGGCTGCCCGCAGCGATGAGCCAAAAGGCCAAAAGTAAAACTGCTAGGGTTAGGGACCGTTTACTCACGCTAAACCACCTTCTTCATGAACTTGTAGTAAGACCAAAATCGTTGAAAAACACTAAGTTAAAAAAATCACAAATATAGCCGTACGGGAAGGCGGGGTTTGGCGCCGGGCCTTCCCCTCACACGGCTTGTATGTGTATCCGAAATATGGCAAAGAAACTTCCCATCGTGTCAGCAAGAGATCACCCCACAGCAATTTTTCCAGACAATTGAAAAAGCGCAGGCTGCAAAAAGCAAGCACTACGCCTGGGGTACTCCTACGGGGTTAGCTGACGGGTTCGGGCTCCCAAGCTGCCCTACCTGATGAACAGGATTCACCCCAAAAAAAGATGGGTCTCCCGCTTTCCGATGGAAATTCGGAGTGAAAAAGTTTGAGTTTTTTGATTACCTTAATAATCATATCATACCCAGCAATTAAGTCAAGGATTTCACACACTAGCAGATTTCCCCAAGGGATGGGACCTGCGAGATGCGACAGGAATTNACAGGGATAAGAAGAAGTAAATTGAGGAACGGAACAAAATAGAAGGAAGGGTTTTTAAGTTGGAGCAGACTGCTTTAATTATCTTTGCCGTAACTTACGTATTACTACTCGCTTTTCCCCGGATCCGGGCCCATGTGGCTGTACTGGCAGCCCTCCTTTTTATCGTGCTCGGCATCGTTCCCGGCAGCGCGGCCTTGGGATTCATTGATTGGAATGTTATTTTAATGATTTCCGGGACGATGGGGATTGTCTCCATGTTCATCGCCACGGGCATGCCCGCTTTATTGGCCGACCTGATTTTGGAAAAAACCCCCACCATCCGCTGGGCGATTGTGGCCTTGTCCCTGTTTTCCGGCGCCATTTCCGCTTTTGTGGATAATGTTGCCAC